>ENA-ORDP01000427-ORDP01000427.1-marine-sediment-metagenome-genome-assembly--contig:-NODE-427-length-27914-cov-3.695395_pt1 | contig 27914 bp, 22 predicted proteins | sample MGYA00248627_ERZ508539 | MGnify/ENA primary metagenome ERZ508539 (study PRJEB26208, sample SAMN05571518) | marine sediment metagenome | biome: deep sea; feature: Hydrothermal vent; material... | reverse complement strand
ACTGTTGCCGACAGTGGGCCCGGCATTCCCGAACAGGAACGGCAACAGGTATTCCAGCGCTTTTACCGGCTGGAAAAAAGTCGCACCACCCCGGGCAACGGCCTGGGTCTAAGCCTGGTGGCGGCTGTAGCGAAAATACATGGTATGAATCTGACGTTGGAAGACAACCATCCCGGCCTCCGGATCTGTTGCGAATTTCCTGTAACCCACTACTAACCCATATACCCCCTCTCCCTTAGGGAGAGGGTTGGGGTGAGGGAATAAGAATAGATAACTCATTGTATTATCTATCCCCTCATCCTGTCCTTCTCCCTGAGGGAGAAGGGACTCCTTCGATTAGTATGTTGCGTAATTTCATGTCTTTGGTATCTTCGGGTTCGTTGCGAATTTCCTGTAACCCGCAGCATAAACATTAACGAATCTTAATCCTCCCTCCACCTCCAGTTTAACCCGTGCAAGGTATTGTTGTACTCGAAGTCGGCGTTGCAACACATACTCGTCAAGCAACCCCGTCAAGGTTTTCAACTGAAACGAGGATAAGCCCATGCACACTACCGCTAAAAAATCAGCCGCTACCATACTTCTTCTTGCAGCCACGTCACTTGGTGTCACAGCCGTCTCAGCCACGACATCAAGCTCTGCACCAGCAACAGCTGCCACAACCAGCGAGCACACCGCGTTAACACCCGAACAGCAACAAATCGTACAGGCTCACGCACTGGCACAAAATGGCCGACAGGCCTTGTCATACATCGTTGCAGCACGTCAGCTACTTTCCGAACAGCACGGTGACGAAGCACATCAATACCTGGAGCAGGCTAAGGAACTGCTTACCAAACTGGAATCAGATATTATCGCCGAGGACAACAATACCTCAGATCTGTTGCCTATTTATACGCAACTCGGTGTTGATGAAGAAGTGGTGATCACTGACCAAATAAAACAGCAACTGGGAAAAACACACCTGGATGCAATTAGCGGAAACCATAAAAAAGTCGTTACAGCACTCAAGACTGTCGCTATCGAACTGCAGTACAGCTATGTCGATATGCCTGTTACCGCAACACTTGAAAAAGTTGAATCTGCCCTCACTTCATTATCTGAAAAAAATATCCAGCAGGCCAGTCAGGCACTGACGGCTGCCCAGGATGGTCTGATCCACGAGAGCATTATCATCAACGGCGAGAGTGACAATCCAGCCGGATAAATGCACCGGCAGAACACACGGGTTTAGTACGCGAAATAGTCGCCAAGGAGTTTTCAAAAATGAATGCAAACATCGCACCGGCAGATCTGAAAACTGCCACAAGTACACACTATCAGGCTTTCCATCAGGTACGTGAGCACCTCCAGCAACGCATCATCGGCCAACAGGTATTGATCGACCGACTGCTTATCGCGCTACTGGCAGATGGCCACCTGCTGGTTGAAGGCGCACCGGGGCTGGCCAAGACCACCGCCATCAAGGAACTGGCTGCGGTGCTGGAAGGTGACTTCCATCGCCTGCAGTTTACCCCGGACCTGCTACCCAGCGACCTGACCGGCACCGATATCTACCGACCAGAGACCGGCGATTTTCATTTCCAGCAGGGGCCGTTATTTCACAACCTGATTCTGGCAGATGAAATCAATCGCGCGCCTGCCAAGGTACAGTCGGCATTGCTTGAGGCCATGGGTGAAAAACAGATCACCGTGGGCCGCCATACCTATCCCCTGCCGCGCCCGTTTCTGGTAATGGCCACACAAAACCCGATTGAGCATGAGGGTACCTACGCCCTGCCCGAGGCTCAGCTGGATCGTTTCCTGATGCACATTCGCATTGATTACCCCGACACCCAATCGGAACACGCTATTCTTAAACTGGCGCGTCAGCAGGCTGAACGTGAAGACATTACGCCAGAGGCCACCGATCTGGAACTGGGCAAGCAACAGATTTTTGCCGCCCGTCACGAAGTACTACAGGTTCACATGGCCGAGCCGGTAGAAGAATATCTGGTGCAACTGGTGCTGACCAGCCGCAACCCGACACCCTATAGCAAGGAACTTGCGCGCTGGATTAATTACGGTGCCAGCCCACGTGCCACCATCGCCCTCGACCGCTGTGCCCGTGCCCACGCCTGGCTGCAAGGTCGCGACTATGTGTCACCGGCCGATGTGCAAACGGTCGCGTTCGACGTGCTACGCCACAGGGTGCTGGTTTCTTTCGAGGCCGAAGCCGATGGCATGGATTCTGATGATGTGATCCGTGAACTGTTGAATCTGATCCCGGTAGCCTGATATGAAACTCGCCAACAAACTCTTTTCTGGCAGGCTTTTTTCAACCAGGAAAAAACGCACCCACGATACAGGTATTCGGGCTACCGGCCCGGATAACCCGGCACTCAACCCGGCTACCCGTGCCAGCGTCGATGAACTCATTGCGTTGCGCCAACAGACACGCACACTCAACCTCAGCCGCAAACAGGCCGCGTTGGCACAGCTGTCCGGTAACCATGCCTCACGCTTTCGGGGTCGCGGCATGGACTATCAGGAATCACGAATCTATCAACCCGGTGACGACATCCGCAGTATGGACTGGCGTGTTACCGCACGTACCGGTCGGCCTCACACCAAACTCTATCAGGAAGAGCGTGAACGACCGGTAGTGGTTTGTGTTGATCTGAACCCGGGCATGTTTTTTGCCAGCCGAGGCGCACTCAAGTCAGTGGTTGCTGTGCGCGTCGCCAGCCTGATCGGCTGGGCGACCATAAACCGCGGCGACCGCATTGGTGCATTATTATTCAATGGTGACCACCACGAGCTACCACCACGCGGCGGCAAACACGGCGTGTTGCGTCTGATCCGTCAACTGGTCACACAAAGTGATCCACTGGAAAACCTGAAACACCCGCCACATCCACAGGGACTAAACAGTGCGCTGGCCCGACTACGCCGGGTTAGCCGGCCCGGTAGTCTGATTTTTCTGATCAGTGATTTTTATGGCATTGATGACGAAACCGGTAACCACCTGATGCGGTTGCGACAGCATAATGACGTGGTCGCTATCCAGTTAGTTGACGCACTGGAGCTTGCCGCGCCGCCACCAGCACGTTATGGCGTCAGCGATGGTGAACATACCGGTGTGCTCGATACTCATTCGACTACGGCTCGCCAGGCCTATAACGATTTCTTCAACCAGCACCACCAGGCGGTGCGGGAGCTGATGCGTAGCCGGGCCATTCCTCTGCTGCAACTGTCTACCGAGGATGATGTCGCCAGCGTACTGCGGCGCGGCTTTAGCTCAACACCGATTCCCATTGCAAAGGAGGTAGCAGCATGAACCCGGCCACTCAGTCAGCATTGCAATTGCGTGACATCCATCTGCCTGCCGAACCTGGCCTCTGGCCACCGGCACCGGGCTGGTGGATCCTCGCTGCGCTGTTGCTCGTGCTACTGAGCTGGGCTGCCTGGTTTGCCCTGCGCCGTTACCGATTGCATCGTCAGCGCCAACGCATACTTGCCGTACTCAGTGAACTGGAGCAGAAAACTGCTAACAATGCGACACCGGAAAAAATTGCACAGATTTCCATCCTGCTACGTCGCCTGGCGCTAATGCGTTATCCGCGCCGCCAGGTCGCCGCACTGACCGGTAACGACTGGCTCAGCTTTCTCGATGAGTCCGGCGGTTATGGCCGTTTCATCCACGGCCCCGGACAAGTACTGGCCAGCGGTCCCTATCAATCCGCCCTGCCCACCGATCTCGATACCGTGGCGTTGGGCAGCCTGGTGCGTAGCTGGGTAAAAATAAACATGGAATACTGACATGACGATTGAATTTGCCTGGCCCTGGTTGCTCGCCGCCCTGCCCTTGCCGCTGCTGGCCCTGTTGCTGCCACGTGCAGCCAGTGCCAGCCCGGCTGCACTGCGTTTTCCTTTTTATGGAGCGCTGCAAGCCAGTCTGCAAAACCACACCGGCCAACGCTCACGGCTACGACTAACACTGGCGCTACTGGCCTGGTTGTTACTGGTGTTGTCTGCGGCACGCCCGCAACTGATCGGTGAAACCGTGCACTTGCCAGTCAGTGGTCGCAGCCTGATGCTGGCGGTAGATATCTCCGGTTCCATGCAGAACGAGGACATGCCGATACGTGGTCGTCAGCTCAGCCGCCTGACTGCGGTTAAACTGGTGGCCGGCGAATTTATTAAACAGCGCAAGGGAGACCGTCTCGGACTTATCCTGTTTGGTGACCAGGCCTATCTGCAGGCGCCCCTGACATTTGATCGCAAGACTGTACGCACCCTGCTGGATGAGGCACAGATCGGCCTGGCTGGCCAGCGCACCGCCATCGGTGACGCCATAGGCCTGGCCATCAAACGCCTGCGCAAGGAACCAGCCAGTAACCGGGTGCTGATTCTACTCACCGACGGCGCCAACACAGCCGGTAACGTCGATCCACTCAAGGCCGCCGACCTCGCCGCGCGCGAAGGTGTGCGTATTTACACCATCGGTATCGGCAGCGGTGAAATGCAGGTACAGACAGCCTTTGGTATGCAGCAAGTATCAACCGGTGACCTCGACGAAACAAGTCTCAAGGCGATTGCGAGCAAGACCAATGGACGCTATTTCCGCGCACGCGATACCACTCAACTGGCAAAGATCTACGATCTGCTGGATCGCATCGAACCGGTCTCTAAAGATGAACAGACCTGGCGGCCGGTAGACGAACTCTACTTCTGGCCACTGAGCACGGCTTTACTGCTCAGTGTACTAATCGCCCTGTCCGCCGCCTTTGGCTGGCGCGCGGTATCGGGCCCTGCAGAGATTCAAGCGGAGACTCAACATGCCTGAACAATTTCATTTTCTTCAACCCCTGTGGCTACTTGGCCTGATCCCACTGGCCTTGCTGGTGTGGCGCCTGCGCCAGGCTACCGCCAGTGACAACCCCTGGACGCGTATTATCGATTCCCGCCTGCATGCCTTGTTACTGGTGGGCCAGGATCACAAGGTTAGCCGCTCACTGTTATGGTTACTCGGCTCGGGCTGGCTACTCGCCAGCCTCGCACTGGCCAACCCGACATGGGAAAAACAGCCGCAGCCGTTATACCAGACCAGCACTGCACGCGTCATCGTGCTGGATCTGTCACTGTCCATGCTGGATCGCGATCTGAAGCCCTCACGACTGGCACGGGCACGATTTAAAATCGAGGACGTGCTCTCCCGTAACGATGAAGGACAAACAGGACTGGTCGTGTTTGCTGGTGATGCCTTTACCGTTACACCGCTGACCCGCGACATGGATACCATTCGTGCCCTGCTAAAATCGCTCGACCCTGGCCTCATGCCAGTACAAGGTAGTCGTGCGGATCTGGGTCTGAAGAAAGCCGGTGAACTGTTACGCCAGGCGGGCCTCAGCAATGGACAGATCCTGCTGCTTGCCGATGGCGTAGTCGGCAATAAAGCACGCAAGGCCGCCACTCAACTACGCAAACAGGGCTACCGTGTATCGGTACTGGGTGTTGGCACCGCCAAGGCAGAGCCATTGACTAATGCAGAAGGACAATTACTGCGTATCCGTGGCGGCAAGCTCATTGTGCCACAGCTGGAAATCACGGCACTCCAGGACGTGGCCGCAGCAGGTGGCGGTCACTACCGCAGCTTTTCCAATAGCGATACCGATATCAATACCTTGCTGGCTAATCGCACCACATTGAACAGTAAAAACCTTGTCAGCGGCGATACTCAGGGACAGGACTGGAAAGACTTCGGTCCATGGCTGGCCGTATTACTGCTACCGCTGGCGGCATTATCTTTCCGTCGCGGCTGGCTAATGAGCGTGGTGTTACTGGTCAGCATTGTGCCAACACCCCAACAGGCCATGGCTGCCAATTGGGATGACCTCTGGCAGCGCCCCGATCAGCAGGCGGTAGAAGCCCTGCACGAAAAAAACTACGAACGTGCCAGCCAGATAGCGCAAGACCCGTTATTACGAGGCAGCGCCGAATACCGGCGCGGTAATTACCCGCAGGCACTACAGGACTTTTCAAAAGCCGAAGGTGCCACAGCTGATTACAACAAGGGCAATGTGCTGGCAAAAATCGGTCGTTACAAGGATGCTATCAGTGCCTACGACAGCGCGCTCAAATCGACTCCCGGCATGGAAGATGCGCTGGCCAACAAGGCAGCAATCGAAGCACTGCTACGCCAGCAAAAAAAGCAGTCGCAAGGTAAACAGAACCAGAAAGGTAAACAAGGCCAGCAGAGCAAACAGGACCAGAAAAGTAAACAGGGTCAGCAGAGCAAGCAGGATCAGAAAGGTAAACAGGGTCAGCAGAGCAAACAGGCTCAGAAAGGTAAACAGGGTCAGCAGAACAAACAGGCTCAGAAAGGTAAGCAGGACCAGAAAGATAAAGCACAGCAAAAAAATGCTGGCACCAGTAAGAACCAGTTTGCCGATGCCAGCAAGGCACTGGAAAAGAAAAAAGCCAGTAAAAAACCTGCTGCAAACAAACCAGCGGCTGGCCGGATAACAAGCGCAATAAAAAGGACGCCAGGTCGCAGGCAACACAGCAACCACCGCAAACCAGTGGTCAGCCGAGCCGCGCAGAATCACTCAGCAGTGAAGAGCAGATGGCAGCCGAACAATGGTTGCGGCGTATCCCGGACGACCCCGGTGGTCTGCTGCGGCGCAAGTTCCTGTATCAGTACCAGCAGCGGGCACAACGTGAGGGGACTGGCAGCCGCCAGCCCTGGTAAATAACAGCCCATGACCAGACAAGTGGAGAAAATGAGATGAAACACCGGTCAAACATTCCAACACAAAATATTACCCAGCAACCACTGTGGCAAACCTTCATGCTGACACTGTTACTCATGTTAATGGTCGGCACCAGCGAGGCGGCGGTGCGCGCCACACTCGACCGCACCACGGTCTCCGCAGGTGATAGCCTGACCCTGACCATCGAAACCGACGACCTGCAATCAAACCTGCAGCCGGATCTCTCACCACTCGACAAGAACTTTGATGTGCTGGGCACCAGCACCAGTACCCAGGTCAGTATCATTAACGGTCGACGGTCTGACAAAACCCTGTGGCAGGTGCAGCTTCAACCACGCCACACCGGGTCGCTGCGTATCCCGCCTCTCAGCGTCGGCGGGCAACAAACCGCACCGATCAAGCTGAAGGTCACCGACGTACCACAACAATCAACTGCGCAGAGCGATGATCATGTGTTCATCAAAGTGGAGATCGAAAAAACAGGCAAGCAAACCTATGTGCAGCAACAGATCCCGTATACCGTGCGTCTTTATTATGACGAGCGTTTACTGGAGGGCGAACTCATCCCGCCAAAACTAAAGAATGCGGTCGTCGAGCAATTGGGCGAAGACAAAAACTACAACACCGTGCGTAACGGCCGTTCGTATAACGTCATCGAGCGCCACTACGTTATCTCACCAGAAAAAAGTGGCTCATTACATATTCCAGCCGCCACGTTCAGCGGGCGCATCGCCGTTCCTCAGGCACGCCAGCAAAACAGACAGTCTAACAGACTGATGGATGATTTTTTTGGCAACAGCCCGTTTGCCAATGACCCTTTTTTCCACAATAGCCTGCTTAGCGAGGACTTTTTCGGCAATAGTCCATTTGGCAATCCTGGCAAAGCCATTACTGTTCAGAGCCGATCTGTCAAAATGAACATCAAGGCCCGACCGGTAACGGCTGCACGCAACTGGCTGCCGGCTGAAACGGTAACGCTGAGTGATAGCTGGTCAAAAAGTCCGCCAGAATTTACTGCCGGCGAGCCTGTCTCACGTACTATTACCATTCAGGCAAAGGGACTATCCGGCTCACAGATACCTGAACTGTCCATCACCAACCCGGACAATGCACGTCTGTACCCTGAAGCACCGCAGCAGGAAAGCCGTACAGATGGTACAACCGTTTACGGTGTTCGTACCCAAACGCTGACCTACATTGCCGATACGCAGGGTTCGCTGGATATTCCGGCTATCAAGCTCAACTGGTGGGACACGCGTCACAACAAGGCGGCCAGCACCACCTTGCCTGCCATGCAGTTCAATGTGTTGCCTGGAGCTGCCGGTACGGCAACCTCAATGCCGACGCCTCCTGCCAGTCCGGCTACACAACCAGTTCCACTGGCTGTCCCGACCAGTGAGTCGGTTCAAAAGGAAATAGTACACTGGCTATCTGCAACACTCCCCGATGCTACCCGCACCAATTGGCTATGGGTTTCAGGTGGCAGTGGCTTGTTGCTCGCCCTGCTGGTTGTGATGATGGTTCGACGTACCCGGCAACGTCCACAGTCAAACCAGCAAGGTACGGTAAAACAAGCACCACAACCCGTACAGCAAACCAGACCGAACCCGAAATCCATCCTGCGATCTCTGGAAAAAGCCTGTATGACTAATGACCGGCACGCTGCGGCCAATGCCCTGCTAAACCTCGGTCAGGCACGCTGGTCCGACCACCCGCCTCGCAGCCTCAATGCGCTGGCGGCACGTATAGAAAATGGACAGAGGCAACTCCATGAACTGGACCACAGCCTCTATGCTGCCGATGCCAGCCGCTGGAATGGTGCAGCACTATGGGATAAATTCAAACACGGCCTGCAGGAAAAGAAAACGACCCGGCATGGATCGGATGATGGAATCAGCCCTCTTTATCCACAACATTCCTGACCATAACTTCAACTATGGACTCCCGACACTATGCCGGCCACTATTCGTGTTGTCGTGAATACGCATTTGTTTGTGAATAACAACGAACAACAAACTGAAGGATAATACTCGTCATGCCAGATGGTAAGAAAATTGGTCTATGGCAAACCATTGCACTGGCAGTCGGTACAATGATTGGCGCCAGTATCTTTTCGATATTCGGACTCGGTGCCCGCATCGCGGGCAGCAACCTGCCCCTGGTATTTCTGATTTCCGGCATCATTTCCCTGTTCATCGCCTACTCATACGCGATGCTGGGAAAGCGCATCATTTCCAATGCCGGGCCAATAGAATTCATCCTCAAAGGTATCGGTGATAACCTTATCACCGGCAGCCTGAGCTTCCTGTTCTGGTTCAGTTATGTTGTCTCCATTGCCCTGTTTGCCAAAGGTTTTGCAGGCTATCTCCTGCCACTCATTCACCTGCCTGTGAATGCCGTTAACACGGGGCTTGGTGAACTGGGTGTCATTCTGATTTTTACTGCTCTGGGTGTATTGGGTTCCGCTGCTGTCGGCAAGGCTGAGGCCTTCATTGTAATGATCAAACTCGGAATCCTGGGCCTGTTTGTGGTGCTTGGCACCAGCAGTATTCAAACGCAGCAAATCACCCCGGTACTGGATGCACAAGGCATTAACAGTATTCTCAACGCCACCGCTATCTTTTTTCTCTCTTACATGGGTTTTGGCCTGGTAACCAATGCCTCGGAAAACATGAAGAACCCCGAACGTAACGTACCGCGTGCGATCTACCTGAGTATATTCATCGTTACGCTGGTGTATATCTCGGTTGCCGCAGTAGCGGTGGGTAATCTGCCTCTACCAGAATTAATCAAGGCCCAGGACAATGCCCTGGCAGTAGCGGCAAAACCCTTTCTCGGAAATCTGGGCTATATTCTGGTTGCTATCGGTGCATTGTTTTCCATCTCCTCTGCGATAAACGCGACCCTGTTCGGTGGTGCTAATGTCGCCTATGCCCTGGCACGGGACGGTGAGCTGCCTCGGTTGTTCCAGCGCAAGGTCTGGTTTGGATCAATGGAGGGTCTCTACCTCACCGCTGGACTGGGTCTGCTGTTTGCACTCATGTTCAACCTGAATGGTATCGCGGCCATTACCAGCAGCATATTCATGGTTATTTATCTGTTCGTGTTAGCTGCCCACTGGCGTTTACGTGACCAGTACGGTGGCAACCCCATTATTATTATCAGTGGATTCATCATTATTTCCGGTGTCTTTATGCTCCTGCTCCATTACCAGTGGCAAAGCAACAGAAGTGCTTTCTATGGTACCTTGATTACCATTGGCGCCAGCCTCATAGTTGAACTTGTCTATCGTAATTTTAGTGGTCGTGGATTCATCAGTCGGGAGATCTTGAAGCTGGAAGAAGAAGCCGAAACACTAAAAAATAAAGTATTTCACACACCACCCAGGAACACAGAAAATTAAATCAAATCAAACAATCAGCTTGCACAGCACCGGGAGACAAGTCATGCCGCAACACTTCAAGGCAACAAATCCATATCTATTCAGCCTGCTCATTCTGTTAATATCTTTTTTACCGCTACAGATGGTATACGCTGACACCACCGGATCCTCTCCGGGTGGCTATTGCCCATCTGCCAACATCCTCCTGATATCTGCAGAAGACCTGTCTTCAAGCCTGGCGTTGATCATGCGATCCCGCGCTGCACAGGCCAAGGGTAACTTCACAGAAATGGCCAGCACGCTTATTGCTTCAGGAGCCACGCTTCAGCAGGCCGCCAGCCGTGGCGCAGGCGCACGAACTGCGGTGTTAATAGACAGCATCATTCTGGCTAAAATCGATGAGGACTATGATCAGTTATTGACCTGGTTCCCTTTGCTTCACAGCGCCATACTATCCCTGCCCAATGACATGGCCCAGGGTTCAGCCGAAAGTGCCGTTGGAAACGCCGAGGCAATCATGAAGGAAAAACAAACGGGAAACCCCCTTGATCAACTCAGGAAGGCGCGCCATTTTCTTACCTGCGACGGGCTAAACCTGCCTTTACAGGAGGCAATTGATGAACAATCGAAGCTCGTTTACAAAGCTGAGCACAAATCCACATCTGTTGTTCCAAAAGACTATGACAAAATCATAACCTCGCTACATAATGCTATGACTTTTACCTTGAAACAGGGTGATAAAGAAAAACAGTAATCCGTCAGCTAGTGTTTTTCATCTGCCAGGCGGATTCACCGCACTAGCTCCCGGCACCCAGGATGACAATATTACCGTTGTGTATGCACTGACAGCGGAACATAACCCGCCTTGCGTGCAATATCCTGACCACTGGCAGACAGTACATAGTCAACATATGTCTGTAACACCGGGGGTAGTTGTTTCCCGGCAGGCACATTGATGGCTATCAACAGTGTCCGGCTCATCGGGTAGCGCTTGCTGCTAATCGCATCGGCACCCGGCGTGACGGCCTGGTGGACCTTATCAGGCGCGACGGCCAGGGGACGAATACTTGCTGATCGCAGAGCGCTACTGGAAAATCCGATGGCATCAGGCTGGCTGGCAATAGCCGACTCCAACGCATCCGGGCCGGCCATGGCCTGAAAGTCAGGCAGGAAATCACCCCCACACAGCGCCACCTGTCTAAACACCTGGTAAGCCGCTGTGCTATCGTCCAGACCATAAGGCAATATACGCCCTGACTTGTCCTCAACCGCAGCGCCAAGTTGTTGCCAGTTGGTTATCGCTTTTTCACCACAACGATGGGTCTCTGAAAATATTGCATCGAGCTGCGCCAGGGTTATCTGTCGCAACGGGTTGTGTGTGTTGACATAAACCGCTACAGCATCCCTTGCCACCGGGATCAGCTTCGGAGCATAACCGTACTTGTCTCTAAACACTTCAAGCTGCGAGTGCGTAGGTGTGTTACCCAGCAGTACTACATCAGCACTGCCATTTACCAACGAGGCGATAGCCGCTTCACCACCGGCATCGCTCAGTTCAATTTCGACCAGCGGATGGGTCTGGCGAAAATCCTGCACCCACAAAGAGCTCAGATCTGCCAATGCCACGGAACCACTCAGTGTGAGTGAGCCATGCACACTTACACTGCTATCCCCTGCTACGGGTGTTGACACCGGGTTGTTACTGGCTAGTAGTGGCTGACCATTTAGCAGCAGGATAACTGCCGCGTTCAAAAACAGATTTCTGTATTTCATATTCATGTCTCCTTGGAGTCTGTAATAATTTTTATCCCGGGACCTGTGCTGGCTAGCGATGCATTTTCTTTACACCTAAACAGTAACAGTAGTGGAGCAAGCAACAGGAAACTCAGGGTCACAAACCAGTAGGCGTCGATAAAGCCGATCATACTGGCCTGCCGGCCAAGCTCATGGGCGAGCAGTTGTGCGGCCATCGGATCGGCGGCGGTAAGATGTTTGGCTGCCAGCCATTGCTGCAATGCCGGGTTGTACGGATTGATGTCGGCTCCGAGGCGGTTCCAGTTGACCTGCGTCATACGAGTGAATACCGTCGCCGCTATGGATATCCCCACGGCAGCGCCAACAGTACGCGCCAGATTAAAAATAGCCGAACCCTGATCGGTTGCGGAACGCGGCAGGGTCTCGTACACCAACGCCGACAGCGGCACGAAAATCATGCCCATCCCCAGTCCCTGTATAACACTTGGCCAGATAAACCAGCTAATCGACAGGTCAAGGTTGTACCATGTCATCGGCCAGGTACCCGCAACAGCGAACACCAGACCAACCAGTACCAGCCTGGGAGCGCCCACCCGGGTTATCAGGCGAGACACTGCGAACATGCCAATCGCCGACGCCAGTCCGCGTGGCGCCATGACCAGACCGGTGGTTTGAGCCGGGTAATCAAACAGTCGTTCCAGCATGAGTGGCTGTAATGCAATCATACCGAACAGCGCCATACCAAATCCCGCCATCATCAACGATGCAAGCACCAGATTTCGATCCTTGAGTAAATGTAGCTGTAACACGCTGTCGGGGCGCGACCAGCTACGCATGGAAAACGCGACCAGTCCCATAACAGTGGCCGCCGCCAGCGCAACAATCATACCTGAATGAAACCAGTTCTCCTGATTCCCCTGATCGAGCAGGACTTGCAGACTGCCGATTCCGAGCGCCAGCAGCAGCGCACCGATCCTGTCAGACCTCACCCGGCGACCCGGCTCCGGCTTCATTAGTTTCGATATCATCAGCAGGTTAATAATGCCAATCGGCACATTGATATAGAATACCCAGCGCCAGTCCAGATGCTGGGTAATATAGCCACCCAGTGTCGGGCCGAGTATTGGTCCAAGCATGATCCCCACACCCCACAGCGCCATGGCCTTACCGCGCTCCTCACTGGGAAAGTTATCGACCATAATGGATTGCGACAAAGGTATCACTGCGGCACCAAAACCGCCCTGTAAAAGACGAAACACGACCATCTCAGTGAGCGTATCGGCCTGCCCACATGCCGCAGATGCGGCAACAAATCCGGTGATGCTGATTAGCATCAACCGACGGCGGCCCAGTCGAGCAGCCAGAAATCCGCTCATTGGAATAAAGATCGCTTCCATGACAATGTAGGCTGTCAGCACCCAGGTTATCTGATCTGCTGTTGCGCCCAGTGAACCCATCATATGCGGTAGCGCCACATTGACGATGGTCATATCGAGAATAACCATCACCGTGGCCAGCATCACTGCGATACTGAGCGGCCAGCGTGATGCGCCAGCAAATACGGGGGTGGAAGTTGCCCCGGTCACACCACCCCTTGGGGATACGACGCAAGCATGTCATTCACCATTCCGGGTCTGACTACCGGCCGACTTTCCGAGGTCCGCAGTACCCGTGGTATCTATCGTCACGGAACAACTGGCACCGATACGCAACGGCCTGTTCTTGTCGCGGGTGATGACCTTCACTCGTACCGGAAAACGCTGCGTTACCTTGACCCAGTTGCCGGTGGCATTTTCGGGAGGCAACAGGGAAAACGATGCGCCACTTGCCGGACTTAGCGATTCAACAATGCCATCGAATGTCTTACCCGGATACATGTCTATGCGGATCGCGGCGGGTTGTCCCGGTTTAATTCGGGCAAGGTCCGTTTCCTTGTAATTAGCGTTAATCCAGAAGGTCTGATCTTCCACCAATGGAAACAACTGCTGCCCGGACTGCACAACATCACCCGGGCGTACTGAAATCTTTCCCAGTGCGCCCGATACCGGTGCCTTGATAGTGGTGTAAGAGAGATTCAGAAACGCCCGATCAAGCACCGCACTGGCTACGCTGATGCGCGCCGTGAACTCGTCCTGCACACGTAAGGCTCGATTGTGGTCGGCCTGCCCGGCTATAAGGCTAGCCTCGGCCTCGTGCAATTTATCTCGATCTGAATCCGCCTTTGCCTGTGACACAGACTTGCTTGCAAGCAGGCGTGAATCACGCCCGTACATACGCCGGGCATTATCCAGCTGCGCCTGCCGCTGGCTGATCTCCGCAGCAGCCGCCTGCACACCAGCATTGGCGGCTAACGCCTGCTGTCGCGCAAGAGCCAGTTCCGCCTGTGCTCGCTGCACCGCAATCTGGTAGGAACGAGGGTCTATTTCCATCAACAGCTGACCCTGATTTACGTTCTGGTGATCCTTCACTGGCAGCCCTGTTATCCGCCCGCTGACCTGCGGCTCAATGCGTACCACATGGGCGGTAACATAAGCATCCGAAGTATCAGGGTACAGGGCTTCATGCTGCAGAAACATATACAGTCCAGTCGCTGCCACAGCCAGTGAGACCAGTAGCAGTACCCATCTCGATCTTGTCATCACAGTTTCCCTGCAGTAGTTACATATTTATGGCAAGCCGGCATCGCGTGACAGATGAAGACAATGCGATCCGTTACCAGGTCTGTGGCAACCAGTTCTGTTCAGATTTATCCTTTAATTCTCCGACACGTAAAAGGGTATCGTTCTTGAAATAATAAGGTAGCACCGGCAGATTGAGCGGTGCCGGCATGCTTTTGAATACCCTGCCAGACAGGTCATAAAGCGAACCGTGGCAGGGGCAATAAAAGCCACCCGGCCATTCAGGACCAAGGTCCGCCGGCGCAATATCCGGGCGATAGGTAGGCACGCAACCAAGATGAGTGCAAATGCCCACCACCACAAAGTATTCTGGTCTCAAGGAACGATACCAGTTAACTACCTCAGTACCATATTGTTGCAGTTCCTTCGATTCCGGGTCCCGAAGCCGTTCCACCAGACTGGATTTCTGCAAGACTTTGAGTTGCTCCGGTGTCCGGTGCAACACCCACACCGGACGACCACGCCAGGGCACGGTGATCATCGCTCCCGGTTCCAGTTTACTGATATCTACGTCAATCGGTGCTCCGGCTGCGCTGACCGCATCGCTGGGTTCCATTGATTGTATGAAGGGAATCGCAAATGCAATAAGACCTCCTCCACCAACGACGGTGGTTGCCGCAACCAGAAAACGACGTTTACGTTTATCTACTGTATCCTCTGCCATATTGGCCTCCGGTTCATACTCATTCTTAAAGTAAACGTTTGCTACTTTTTGCGTGCACAGCCACCCGATGTACACACGCGCCATGAGCGACCATCACGCTGTAACAGCTCGTCGGCGGCTGAAGGCCCCCATTCTCCAGCGGCGTAATTTGGAAAATCGCGTGGTGGCAGTGCGCTCCACACATCGAGTATCGGCTCCATCAACTGCCAGGCGGTCTCGATAATATCGGCGCGTTTGAACAAAGTGGGGTCACCCTGCATGCAATCGTATATCAGTGTTTCATAACCGGTACTGGGCTCGTTGCCAAAATAATCGTCGTAACTGAAATCCATTTCCACCGGACTTAACTGCAAGGCCTGACCGGGCACCTTGGCGTTAATACCAAGACTGATGCCTTCGCTGGGCTGTATGCGCAGTACCATGACATTGGGTTCTACGTGTTTATCTTTAAGGATCGAGCGTTTAAATGCTGCATTGGGTGCATGTTTGTACTGGATCATAATTTCGGTAAAACGTCCGGGCATGCGCTTTCCTGTGCGCAGGTAAAAAGGCACGCCGGCCCAGCGCCAGCTATCGATCATCAGACTGAGCGCAACAAATGTTTCGGTATGTGAATCAACATCAACACCCGGTTCCTGACGATAGGCCGATACACGCTCACCATCAGCCATCACCCCTGTGTCGTACTGGCCACGCACGGTATGGGTTAGCACCTCTTCCGGTGTCATCGGCTGAATGGCGCGCAACACCTTGGCCTGTTCATTCCTGATTTCATTGGCATCAAAAGAAATAGGTGGCTCCATAGCGATGATGGTTAACACTGCCAACAAGTGGTTGGGGATCATATCGCGCAGCGCACCGGCACCTTCGTAGTAACTGGCACGGTTTTCAACGCCCAGCGGTTCGGCCACGGTGATCTGTACATGATCGATGTAGCGTCGATTCCATATCGGTTCGATAACACCATTGGCAAAACGAAACGCAAGAAAATTCTGTACGGTTTCCTTGCCAAGATAATGGTCAATCCGATACAACTGTCGCTCATCAAATACCTTGAGTAACTTCAAGTTCAGATCACGGGCGGATTGCAGATCATGCCCGAAGGGTTTTTCAATCACCAGTCGGCGCCAGTGACCTTCTGGCTCTGTAGCCAGACCCGTAGCGGCAATTTGCTGCGCGATGTCACCAAAGAAGGCAGGTGGTGTCGCCATGTAAAACAGGTAGTTACCCGGTGTCTGGCATTGATCATCCAGCTCACCCAGTTTCTGCGCCAGTGCCTGATATGCCGCCGGATCACGAAAATCACCCTGTAGATAGTGGCAGCATTTGATCAGGCGGTCCCAGACATCCTGTGAATAATCACCATCGAGGTGTGCACGACTTTCGGTATTGAGCAGTTCACGGTAATCATCACTACTATAATCCTCCCGACTGACACCCAGTACTGCAAAGTTTTCCGGCAGCTGGTTTGCCGCAGACAGATAAAAAAGAGCAGGAAACAGTTTGCGTTTGGCCAGATCGCCGGCACCACCGAAAATTACCATAATGCAGGGAGGGGCTGGAACCGTATCCGTCTGAGTATTAGTAGGTAACATGTTGCATCAATCCATATTCCATATATATAACCATCTTACACCTGACCACCTTTCAGTGCATCTGCTACAGCATCGAGTAATTTTTCGTAGGCGACAACAAATTTATCCAGGCCTTCGGTTAGCAACGTATCAGTCACATCATCCATCGAAATACCTTCGGCCTCCAGCGCCGCCAGATCGGCCTGAGCCTGATCCAGGTTAACTTCCAGTTGTGCCTGAGCCGAACCATGGTCACGAAAGGCATCCAGGGTTGACGGTGGTACGGTATTGACTGTATCGGACCCGATCAGAGACTCAATATAGAGCACATCGCTGTAGGCTGGATCTTTGGTGCCGGTACTGGCCCACAACAAACGCTGACTTTGAGCACCACCCACAGCAAGCGTCTCCCAACGCGGACCACTGAACAGGGTTTTGTATTGCTGGTAGGCTAGTTTGGCATTGGCGACAGCTGCCTTGCCCTTGAGCGCCTGCAGGCGGGCAGCATCTTCAGTTCCTGTAGCGGCCTTAATTTTTTCATCCAGTAACCGATCGACGGCACTTTCTACACGACTGACAAACAGGCTGGCCACACTGGCAACCTTCGACAGGTCACCACCGGATTTATCCAGGCGTTCCAGACCACGAAAAAATGACTCAACGACTTGCGCGTGTACCTTGCGTGAAAAAAGCAATGTGACATTGACGTTGATCCCTTCAGCTAACAAGGCTTCAACGGCGGGTAAGCCAGCCTTAGTAGCCGGCACTTTAATCATCAGGTTGTTGCGATCAACCGTACGCCACAGATAGTGTGCGGCCTTGATGGTTCCCTCGGTATCATGAGCCAGCCGTGGCGAAACCTCCAGACTCACATAGCCGTCTCTACCTCCGCTGGCCTGGTAAACCGGTTGCAGGATATCCGCAGCCGACTGAATATCAGCAATAGCCAGTTGTTTATAAACAGACTCGGCATCACTGTCGCCCTGCTTTGCCAACTCACTAATAGCTTCAATGTAGTCATCGCTACCGGCAATCGCCTTCTGGAAAATGGAGGGGTTTGATGTCACCCCTTTTACACCATCGTCTTCAATCAGCCGTTTGAGACCACCACCTGTTAGCAGGCTGCGACGAATATTGTCCAGCCATACTGACTGACCGGCTTTTTCCAGTTGCCTTATCGGGTTCATAGTTTTTCCTTTTAGATAGTTAGACTATAAATATAGACCCTATGCGTTACACACAGGTCAAGTCCGGAAGATAACAGCTCTGCCATATAGTCAGTTAGAGAAAATGAGGTTGCTTGCATCATAGTTCCGGGGTAAATGACCAGGTGTACCCGCAATAGGGCGTATTAACGGGCAAGCCGCACCACTGCCTCATATGCTACTGAACCTCGCACACTTTAGTGGACACTGATAATCAGAGATCGCAGATCTCTCAAAAGAGTGCCTCTATGACAGAAAACATACTCCCTGGTAGCGGCCTTTCGCAAGGATTAATTGTGAATAGACCTGAAGAATATATAATCCAGGTACTATTGGCAATAGCATCTGATGTATGGAACACCGTGAATTTAAGGCAGGCACAGGAGATTCGAATTGTTACAATCACAAACAACGAACAGAATTTTCCAGCCAGATCGCTTGTTACCGCTTATGTATGATCGTAAGATAAATCTCGTAACTATCTGGACGCCAAAAATCACGACAGGGAAATAGCATGACCCAGAATATATATATTGCCGGCGCAGGGCAAGGCAGTGGCAAGTCGGTGATCATACTGGCAATGATGGAATTATTGTCGGGCCATGCAGGTATAGTCGGGTTTTTCAGGCCAGTCATTCGCTTTGATAATAATCGGGACAGTCTCATCGATCTGATATCAGATCGATTTCAGCTCAACTGGCCCCACGATATGCTGTACGGCTGTACAGTCGATGAAGCAAGCGAATTGATAGCGAATGGTCAGTATGATGAACTACTGAAAAAGATCCATGAACAATACAAGGCCCTGTCTGATCAGTGCGACCTCGTGTTATGCGCCGGGACAGATTATTCAGCTGGTCACTCTACTCTTGAATTCGACTTCAACGCGGATCTGGCAAACAACCTGGGATGTCTGATCGTACCTGTGGTGCGTGGCACAGGACGCAGTACATCTCAAATTATACACGCCACTATCAGCTTTCAAAAATCCCTGCAGGAACGTGACTGTGATCTTCTGGCTACAGTGGTCAACAATGTAGAACCGGCACAGGTCGATGCTCTCAGGACTGAATTTGGTAAAACACCAAAACAGGATGCGCCGCTTTACGTAATTCCCTCTGAACCTTCATTGGCGAAACCAACCGTTGGAGATATCGCACGCAGCATGCAGACTACGGTGCTCAGTGGCGATGCCGAGCACCTTAACCGCCAAGTATACCATTACAAGATTGCAGCCATGCAGGTGCCGGACTTCCTGAATCATCTGGAAGAAGGCAGCCTTGTGATCACCCCGGGTGATCGTTCCGATATTATTCTGGCCTGCCTGATGGCCTATTCTTCGACCGCTTACCCACAAATTGCCGGCCTGCTGCTAACTGGCGGACTTGATCCTGCACCACAACTAAAACAGCTGGTTGCCGGCCTGGGCCAACCGCCTTTTGCGCTGCTGTTAACTGAGCGCGACACATTTGCTACAGCAACTGAAATCGCCCAGGTGAATGCCGTACTAACATCAGATAATGAACACAAAATCGCAGCCGCGTTAGGCATAGTAGAAGCCAATGTGGATGTACCTGAACTAAAACAGAGGATAGCCACCACTCACTCTACCCGGGTTACCCCGCTAATGTTCGAGTATGAATTGCTACACCGTGCCAGATCCCAGAGGTGTCACATAGTTTTACCGGAGGGCAGCGAAGAACGCATCATGCGGGCTGCTGAAATTCTTGTGTTACGTGACATTGCGAAACTGACCCTGCTCGGAGACCCGGAGGTGATCAGCTGCAAGGCACAGGCACTGGGCCTGAATCTGGACAAGATCAACGTCATTGATCCGCTAAATTCTGAATATCGCAGACAGTATGCTGAAACATACTATCAGCTGCGCCAGCACAAGGGTATCTCGCCAGAGATGGCCTTCGATACAATGGCTGATGTCAGCTACTTCGGTACTATGATGGTCCACCTGGACCACGCCGACGGTATGGTATCCGGTTCAGTTAACACCACTCAACATACTATCCGTCCGGCATTCGAAATCATCAAGACCCGCCCCGGAGCCGCCATCGTTTCCAGTGTCTTCATGATGTGTCTGGAAGACCGGGTACTGGCATATGGTGACTGTGCGGTCAATCCGGATCCTGATGCCGGACAGCTTGCCAGCATTGCGATAAGCTCGGCCGATACAGCGCGCATGTTTGGCATCGAACCACGCATCGCCATGCTGTCTTATTCCACCGGAAAATCCGGCAAGGGCGGGGCCGTGGAAAAGGTGAGAGAGGCCACCAGGATAGCCAGGCAACTCAGGCCAGACCTCTTGATCGAGGGTCCCATACAATACGATGCAGCGGTAGATGCATCGGTTGCCCGCACCAAGCTACCAGACAGTGAGGTAGCCGGCAACGCCACCATCTTCATCTTCCCTGACCTCAATACGGGTAACAATACCTACAAGGCAGTACAGCGCTCAGCTGGTGCCGTGGCCATAGGGCCTGTTTTGCAAGGTCTGAATAAACCGGTTAATGACCTCAGCCGGGGCTGCACAGTAACGGATATCGTCAACACGGTTGCCTTAACCGCTATACAGGCACAGGGAATGGGACAGCCCTGACAACAACCCTGCTTCTCCATACCAGAACAGAACCATTTACATCCAGATCTTACCTTCAGCCGAGCTCGATAATTTCCAGTCGTTGATTTACATCCGGGTGTTTCTCGGAAGGTCCCTGTACCAGCAGTACCAGGCCGTTATCGACACCTTCTGCCTTTAGCCATTCCCTGCAGAAGGGATTCCAGTCTTCAAGGTCACGCTCAACCAGTACCGGGTTAACCCCGTAGGAAAACTGCAGTGCCTGGCAGGTAGATGGCTCTGCCGTGAACGCAGTAATCCAGACCGGCAATCTAAAACGGGCAACGTTGCGCGCTGTGTCACCGCTGATGGTGGGAACAATCAGTCCCGTAGGTGTAATCCGCTGCAGGGTGAGCTCCACACTCAATGCAATAAGGTCCACCACGCTGACATTCCCGTCACGCCCGTAGCTCTTCAGTGCAGCCTGCATTTCCCACGTTGTGCGATGGGGCTCAGTCTCCTTCGCAATTGCTGCCAGCATGCCAACCGATTCCACAGGGAACTCGCCCATCGCAGACTCTTCCGAAAGCATGACGCAGTCCGTGCCATCCAGAATGGCATTGGCCACATCTGTGGCTTCCGCTCGACTTGGACGACTGTTCTTGACCATAGAAGCGAGCATTTGGGTTGCGGTAATCACCGGTTTACCCAGGCGAACCGCTATGCTCATCAGTGACTTCTGAACGATAGCCATCCTCTCGATCGGTATCTCCACACCCAGATCACCACGTGCTACCATGATGCCATCGGCGGCATCCAGGATGCCGTCGATCTCATCCAGCGCCTGGCTTCGTTCTATTTTTGCGATAATAAAGGGTTGATAATCAATTGCATCTGCCGCCTGTCTAACTGACTCAACATCGTTTGCATTGGCAACAAAGGACTGACTGAGCGCATCTACCCCAAGTTCTTTGGCAAACTTCAGGAACTCATGGTCCTTATCGGTAAACGCACTGATGCCAAGATCTATACCAGGCAAATTCAAACCCTTGCGCGACCTCAGCTCACCACCAACCAATACCTGACAATACACCTCCCGCCCTTCTGCACGTACAACCTGCAAATGGATAATGCCGTCATTCAGGAATAGTCTATCGGCTGGTTTTACTACTTCGGGTAACTGGCTAAAACTGACAGAAACACGATCCTTGTCACCCAAAATATCTTCGGTTGTCAAGGTGAAATCATCACCGGCCTTCAACAATAACGGTTCCTGTTTCAGGTGGCCAATACGCATTTTAGGCCCGGGCAAATCTCCCATAATCGCCCCCTTGCGCCCGACCGCCGTTGCGGCTTCTCTTATATTTTTTACACTAATCGCGTGAGAATCAAAATCCCCGTGTGAAAAATTAAGCCTGGCGACATTCATCCCGGCGAGGATCATACTTTGGAGAACTTCCGGTGAATCAGAAGCCGGTCCTATGGTACAAACAATCTTTGTCTTTTTAGTCATCATGGCTTGTTGCTCTTTATGTAATACTAATTTCATTCAAGTATCATGAAACATCATTTCAACGAACCGTCTACAGGTTTGCATATTGTTCCATATACAAGACTGCATCATCTTTACTCAACTTGCTGGCACAGCAAAAACAAGGACAAAACCAAGGATAAGCGCAATCAATACAAAACGAGTACGCTCACGATGGTTACGACATACAGAAAATGCCACAAGACACTGTAGCAGGTAATAAAATGCGAAGGCGCGTGACGCCAGGGTAATAATTTCGAAAGTTGAACTGGTCCATGCCAGCGCCATTGCACTCACACCAATAAATAAATACCCCCAGCGTGCATTGATACGTTGTTGACTTGCTTCTCGCATATTGGCGGCAGCCGCAATCGTATCAGCCACGGCAGCCGAAAACTGTGACAGGCTGGCAGCCACTATCAAGGGTATTGGCAAAAGTACTGAGGCCGTCGCGGCCAACGTGATCAAACTGTTGTCAACATAATTCCCGTTTAACACTGACACGATGGGCAACGCCAGCAATACAAACAGCACATAGATACTGAGTGAAAAATATTGAGACCAGCGAGCGGCACGAATTCGTGTATCTGAGTCGAAATATTTACCCAGGTAACGTGTTGTTTCAAAACCCTGTACAACAATAAGCGTGCCCGCCACGATGGTCGCAATCTCCCATGCACTACGTTCCGGCATTTCAGGTAAAGTGAAGTAGTGCTGCGTCAAAAACTGATTGGCATCATAGACACCAAACATTATGAGCAAGAGGAAAAGAATCAGTATCGTCACATATAGCGCCCATCGCTCAAGATTCTCAAGTGGCTTCAGACCACCAAACAGACCGATGATGGTAATAACAGCAATGACAATGGACGTTAAAATACTTTTATTAAGGTCAGTGTCGAGCTCAAAGCTGACCAGAACAAAGGTAGAAAGAATATGAATATATAAACACACCGAGACCACATAAGCTGCAACCAGCGCCAGGTCTGAAATTCGTTCAACAACAACCGTAAACTGATTCTCGCTTTTCTCCAGCACTGGCTCTGCACAAAGTATATTGTGTCGGACTATGCCACCGACCAGAAAAGCAACCAGAGCTACCACAGCCATAGCGACCCCGGCATATGGGCCAACGGCACTGGCCAGGACAGGTACAACCACAAGAAAACCACTGCCGAATATTGATGCCAGTGGTGTGCTCATGGCGGGAACAATACTTTTGACGGTCGCGACCCTTTCTTTATTGCAGGTTGCCTGGCTGGATTGTGGATTCAATCGTGTAGATCCTGTTATCGAAAACGTTCCGATATTTTCTATTACTCCATTAAAGATAACATAAACCTGAACGTTACTTATTGCATTAACCAATAGCAGGCACAGGGCTAACAATTGCTTCATTTGAACACGAAAGCCGACCACTCTGGCGTAATCTTGCAAAACTCTATATTTGTAGTATTATTACATAATATACTGTATATGGAGTAAAGTTCCATGCTGAACACTGGACATATTCATGAGCAGCAAGACCCCAAACGCATTGCCAGTACTGCTTTGCAGGCTTTTTTCAACCTGTCCGAAAGCTGGAAACTGTCCGTATCTGAACAAAGAACACTTTTAGGCTCCCCACCTGAATCAACCTTCTTTAAATGGAAAGCAGACAAGTCAGCCGGCCGTTTGAATAAAGATGCTTTAGACCGAATCAGCTACCTGCTAGGCATCTATAAAGATCTGAATATCCTGCTACCGTCTGTACGCGCTGCTAATGAGTGGATTCGAAAACCAAATAATGCCCCTCTTTTCAATGGGCAAAGCGCTCTCGAAAGAATGGTAGCCGGCAGCGTGGTTGATCTGGCTGATACTCGACGTTATCTCGATTCACAACGAGGAATGTAGTGCAGACACCCAAAACCGTATTGCTCAACTGGAAGCAACAATACAGAATCATCTCTTCTGAATTTCCACCGATAAATTTTTTTGAACAACTGGTCGACCCGGATCTCATGGATGAGCTTTATTATATTGAGTCCCTCACAAACGAAAGACTGAGACACGAGGCCGGCGATATTGCCATGGTACCGACCGAGGATCGCATCAGCGGACCCGGTTCATCCGCGATAATGGCTGCATTCACTCACATAAGTATCAATCGCCCTAGCCGGTTCAGTAACGGGAGTTATGGCGTCTACTACGCAGCCAAAAGTCTGGCCACTGCGATAGAAGAAACAAAGTTCCACCGCGCAATATTTCTTGCCTACACAAACGAAGAGCCAGGTGAGATTGATATGCGCGTCTACATAGGTGAAGTCCTGAAGCCTATGCATGATATTCGTATAAAAGGATATGAATCACTTCATAACCCTGATGACTGGACACCTGGCCAGGCCTTTGGGCAAAAGATGCATGAATCCAGCTCATGGGGGCTGGTATACAACTCTGTGCGAGATCAGGGAGGTCAGTGCATTGCCGTATTCAGGGCACCAGGAATTTCCATACCCGTACAGGGTGCTCATCTGTCATATGTCTGGAATGGATCTACGATTACCGATGTATTTGAAAAAAATCGTCTGGAATAGACACATATAAGATACGTCATGAAAAATCACACTGGTATTCGAAATGCATATTGACATGCGATTTAATATCATTCCCGCATGCTGGAGGTCGTGGTTATTGCCGGAGAAAACATACTAACAAGAATATAAGTGTTTAACATAGGGGGCAGGTTTACTGTTCGTTAACAACTGAATCTAACTACCAACCTGAAATCCCGGTTTAATATTAGCCAATCGCTTTTGAAGAAAATACATACTGATCCGTTCCTGTTCTAAACGAATATGTTTTCCGATCACGTCGTTTTGCAATTCAACATATAAATTCTGCTCTGCTTGATTCAGGTTTAATAATGTTGCCACACAACGTTTATCTTCTGGTTCAGTTACCCAAAGATTTTGAAATGTTAATAATGTTTTACGATCCATCAAAAAAGACTTTGCCTTGGTAAAGTATGATCGTAATTGTGACAGTATGGAAAACCCATGGGTGTCGATATCGCCCCAGTACAATATCTCCCTATCTCCAAGCCAGTCAACTGTTGCGAGGGAACTGACGCCATAGCCCAAACCAAATATAATGATTGCGCCTTTTACCGGTGGGAAACTCAGGCCATTGGTTTTATTTTCAGTGATGTATATTTGTTTACAGGGTAAGTCAAGCTTCCTGAACTGGCTTATTGGAACACTGATATCTGTCAGTCCAGAATCACCCGCTAACCTGGCATCCAGGATTCTAAAACGAATCAATGGTTCATCATACTTAAGCCCATAACGGCGTTCAAAACCGTGACTGGCAAGACCTTTAACCTCTGAATCAATGGCCTCATCTGGTAATAGCTGATCCAGTAATTCTCGTAAAATACCCTTGTTTTGTTCGACGAACTTGCTATCTACCCCGGCTATGTCTAGCTCACGGGTGTAATAACCCGGTCTGGGGTTATCCTGAAAGTATTTACAAACCATCATCAGTTGTGGCCAAACAGCTTGATGTTCCAGACATTTTAATGGTTTTTTCTCCAGCCATGCCCTTAATGCGGGTTGATCCTGTAAAGTTTGCTCAATCAACTTCTGGAAACATATATATTCACGTTGTTTACCGATAAACTTTAAAAACTCCTCATTAGAGGAAAAATAAATTCGGCTGGGAAAATACTGCTCCCCCAATTGTTGATGATTGCTTTGTTTATATTCAATAGAGTAGCCATAACCAAGATGGTCTTTGCTGGCGTTAACCAGACCCTTCATCCACGCGCGCACTATCGAAAAATCATCGATCGCTTTTCTGGCCGTGACTTTACGGAAAGGAATGTCGAGAGGAAATATCGATTCACCTGTCAAGCTGGCTTGTAAAAAACGCTGGCTATCCCATACCTTCAGGGCCTTTTTTTTGATTTCAGTGGGTGATATCATCTGTTAACGCTGCTGGTATGCCAGTTTCTCCTCTTTGTATTCTTTAACCGTAAGATTGCGAATGACGGAATTTTTTCCCTCCTCGTTATCTATAAAATGGACAGCACGAATATAGTCTTCAATAATATGAATCTTCTGCAAAGGCGTGACAATGAGCAGTTGTAAATTGAGTTTTTTAAATAATTCCAGCCCATAACGCGTGCTTTCATCGGAGCCTCTGCCGAAGGCTTCGTCTATGACGACAAAGCGGAATGAGCGAGACTGGGTGGCGCCCCACTCCAGCCCAAACTGATAGGCCAATGCAGAAGCCAGAATGGTATAAGCCAGCTTTTCCTTCTGGCCACCGGACTTACCGCTGGAGTCGGAGTAGTGCTCGTGCTCGCTCTTATCCTCCTGCCAGCGCTCAGAGGCGGCAAAGACGAACCAGTTCCGTACGTCGGTAACTTTAAGTGTCCAGCGTTTGTCCTGTTCGCTTAGCCCTTCACGACCCCGAAGGCGTTCTATAATGTGTTTGACCTGTAAAAATTTAGTTTCTGAGTACTGTTCGTCTTCTGAGCCGGTCAGTGTGCCTTCGGTGCAAGTGCGCAATTCGGTCTGAAAGTCGCGAATATCCACATCCTGAGTAGCTTGTGCTTCCAGTTCTATATAACGACCAGGGTTGTAATCGATTTTAGTCAGGGATTCGTTGATCAGAGTAATGCGTTCTCGAATGGTCTCTCTTTCACGATGTAGTTGCGACTGGAAATTGGCCACTTCTCGAATAGTGTTTTCATTCAACAACTCTTTAAAGCGTGCTTCAAATCGGGGTAGATCGTCTGCCTGCAGAGCCACCAGCATTTGTCGGTATTCATCTGCTGCCTCAACGGCAGCATCCACTTCCTGAGTTTCAAGTGAATAATCGCGATTGTAATCTGACATAGCATTTACTATCTTTCCTTGCAGACGGGTGATCTTTTCACCCAGAGAATCCATTTTGCTCTGCAACCATTTGCGCATTTCCTGTTGATGTGTATCGCAGGATCCCACAGTCAACTTGTGCTCTCCCAGCGCCTCGGGTCTTAAATGATCCAATTTATCAAACCAGAGACGGTTTTGATCAGCTCCCTCAGTGAGGGTGATTGCACGGGTTTCATTATGTTGTTCATTTGTCGTGTCGATTTTCTGTTTGGTGCTACCGAGCACTTCCAGGGCTTTATTCAACTGTTCTAAATGAATTGCCTGCCTTGATTCCAGCTCTTTTAGTTGTGTGGTCAAGGTTTGCAAAAGGTCAGATGCCGACTCCAGGTCTTTCAGTTCATCTTGCATCTCAGCAATACGCCGAGCCAGGGGTTGCCAGTCCAGTTCCTGAAATTCCCTGTATTCCTCCAGCTTGCTGCTTGCATCCAGGGTTTTATTCAGCTGCTCTTCCTGTTTATTGAGCTCGCTAATGCTTTGGCCAAGATCTGCCATGGTGCGTTCCAACTGCCGTGCCTTGTTTTCCAATGCTGCGATTTTATCCTTGTTGCTGCTGGCTTTCCAGTGCGTCGATTTTTTCCTGATTACTCCAGCCCAGTACAAAACGGCTGTGATCATTGAGCGGGAATCGGTCATCTTTTTCATGGCGTCCGCCACCCGCCTTTATCTGTCCGTTATGAGTGATAGCACGTTTTTCCCTTCGAAATTGCTGTTGGCTATCACAACAGGCGAAATCGAAACGCTTGATGACTTCCTGTTCCAACCAGGCGTAGAAGGCTGAATCGGGTTTGATTGCAATCTTATTTACGAGAGAATCCTTATGTAGTGAGGGTAGTGTACTATGCTGGATCTCTCGCACCCGATAGTAGACCAGGCGACCGCGCA
>ENA-ORDP01000426-ORDP01000426.1-marine-sediment-metagenome-genome-assembly--contig:-NODE-426-length-27915-cov-6.744544_pt1 | contig 27915 bp, 28 predicted proteins | sample MGYA00248627_ERZ508539 | MGnify/ENA primary metagenome ERZ508539 (study PRJEB26208, sample SAMN05571518) | marine sediment metagenome | biome: deep sea; feature: Hydrothermal vent; material... | reverse complement strand
GAGGGTTGGGGTGAGGGGATAAAATACATGCAAATACTGTTGCAACGATTAATAGCATGCTGATGGGTTTCCCTACTGGACTTCGCGCTTCGCTCATCATCCTACTGTTTTTCGCTGCAAGCAGCGGGGAATAACACCCAAAGAAATTCAGCACGTTTTTTCCTCGTTCCCATGCTCCTGCGTGGGAACGCATATCCGCTGTTTTAGAACTTCAGATAAGCCCCGAGGAAAGGTCCGGAGAATCGCATATCAGAAAAAACGCCACTGACATTATCCAGTTTATAAACCTGCTTGCGGTACCCGGCTTCTATACCCAGAAAATAATCCGTGGTATAGGACACTTTGGCGGTAAAGTCGCTGATAGTGCTGCCACTGTACTTGATTATGTTGGTTTCGGCGCTGATGAGCAGCCCCGGCATAGGGGAGACGCCCAGCATGAGATAACCCATGGGGATGACTTGTGAAAAGGTCGTGCTGCTTGTACCCAGGGCCGTACTGACAAGGGTGGCCTCGCCACTGAATTTTTTGAGGGTCAGGCCAAAGTCGAAGGAGACTATATTATCCAGCGGCTCCCAGTAGAGCGTAAGATCGGTCTGGTTCAGATTAAGTACACTGGTGACACTCGTGCTGGCAGTGTAGGTTTGGTTATTGAAGGTAAAAGTCTGGCTGATCTGGCCGCTGCCGCTGTTTTCGAGTTTGGTGCTCATGAGACGGACATTGGGCAACAGGGGGATGGGGTTTTCGAAGTTGATATAGAAGTAACCCTGGGTTTGTGTCGCCAGATGTAAATCGGAATCGAGATCAATGGACACGCTGCTGCTGCCACTGTTGTAACGAAAATTTCCGCTGGGATCATGTTTCCAGCCGCCGCCGCCAATTTGCAGACCGATAAGATCAGCCTGGGCAGTAAAAGAGGCGACAGAAAGTGAAAGCCCTGCAAACAGCGCGATGGATAAATGGTGTCGTTTCATGGGTTTGTTCCCTTGTTTAACAGTAATGTCAGATTGTTGTCTTTATCGGCCAGCCGGGGCTGAATTTTAGTGTAGGGTAAAAAAAAGCCGGAAACCAGCAACTATTCGCTGAGATGCGGACGGGTTGTTTTATTCTGCTCAATATTGACGCAACGTCAAGGTATCGCCTCGCTGGCTGAAGTCGAGCTGCTTGAGAAAACTCATACCCAGCAGCACTTCGTCATTATTCATGTCCGGGTTGATGGAGGCGCGCACATCGCGTACCTTGATGCTCCCCAGGCGAACCTGATTGAGTACCGTGGTATACGCGGTCACGGGTCCTTTGGCGGTTTGGTAAAGCCGTTTTCGTCCGCGTTGCAGTCCCAGTTGGTCGGCAAGCCGGGCGGGTACGGCAACATCGGTGGCACCCGTGTCGAGCATAAAGGTGACCGGCTCGCCATTGATCCGGCCGCTGGCTACATAATGACCATATCTATTGCGTTTCAGTCTAACGACAGCATTGCCAGTGCCTTGCTGTGCGAGCAGTTCCTGGTTGGGATTGTTCTGACGTTTGAGGATATGGCTGAAAGTCATGATCAACAAGGCCACCAGCAGCACCCACATGCCGATGATCATATATTTAGCCATGCGTCTTTGTTCGTCTTCAGGGGACATTCTGTGTGCGGGTGCCTGGTTAGTGTTGGTGAGTTTCGGTTTGATCGCGATAGCGCAGGCTCAGGTCGGAATAGGCATCAATGCGCCGATCCCGCAGATAGGGCCAGAGGCGGCGGACGGCTTCGCTGTGAGTCAGATCAAGTTCAACAAGACTGATCGCGCTATCGTCTATCGGCGCCTCGGCCAGTATTTCGCCCTGTGGCCCTGCGACAAAACTGCTGCCCCAGAATCGAATCCGCCCTTTGCCGTCATCGGCTGTTTCGACTCCGCAACGATTGCAGGCGGCAACGGGAATGCCGTTGGCAATGGCGTGGGCCTGCTGAATGGTGCGCCAGGCTGAACGTTGACGTTGCTGCTCGGCGGCATGGTCCTCTTCGTCCCAGCCAATAGCGCTGGGGTAGAGCAGTATATCGGCGCCGGCAAGAGTCATCAGACGGGCGGCCTCGGGGAACCACTGATCCCAGCAAACCAGCACGCCCAGGTGCCCAAGCGAGGTTTTAATCGGGGTAAAGGCCGTATTCGTTCCTGCTTTGTCACGGTGATCACCGGGGGTGAAATAGAATTTCTCGTAATAGCCGGGATCATCCGGTATATGCATTTTGCGATAAATGCCGGCAATGGAACCGTCGCGTTCCAGTACCACGGCAGTATCATGATAAAGTCCGGTAGCGCGTTTTTCAAATAAAGATGTGACAATAACAATGTCCAACTCGCGTGCGAGGCTGGCAAACCGGTTACTGGTGGGGCCGGGAATGGTTTCCGCCAGATCAAAATATGAAGTTTGTTCCTGTTGGCAGAAATAAGGTGAGGTATGCAGTTCCTGTAGCAGGATCAACTGCGCGCCTTTTGCGGCTGCTTCGCGGATGCCATCGAGACTGCGATCCAGATTTTGCTGGTAATTCCGGTTGCAGGCATGCTGAACCAGGGCAAGGGAAAGTGATTTTTTGCACGTCATATCGAACAATTTCAGGAGCACGCAACACAGAGTCAACGATGGGTTTTACTTTGTTCTACCCATCCTACGTGAGCTAAAGAGTAGGATGGGTAGAACAAGGTGCGAAGTCCAGAGGGGAAACCCATCAGCCGTTCTGGAATTATAACGTATTGCTTTGGCTTGGGCCTGATTATATTTATACTGCACAGAAGCATGGCGAATTGGGTGGGATAACAGGAGGAAGAAGGAATAATGAACGATTTTAGATTAGTGTGGGTACTGGGATTTTTTCTACTGCTGGGGAGTTGTGCCGGTAATAGTGAAAAATCGAGCAGTTTTGAAAAGACCATGCGCACCTATGAACAGGTTATTCGCTGGGGTGATCTGGAAAAAACAAATGATTTTCTCAGGGAGCCGGCTAAATTTTCTGCTGCCCGGCATGAAAAACTAAAAAAGATCCAGGTCATAGGCTATCGTGTGCTAAGCCGAACCATGACCAGAAAAGGCATGGAACAGGTGGTGGAAATCAAGTACACGAAAGATGCCAGTGTGGTTGTGCGGACGATTACCGATGTACAGGAGTGGAACTATGATGAAGATGCGGAACGCTGGTATTTGGCATCAAAGGTTCCTGACTTCAAATAGTAAAATTTACCCGGATCCGGCTCAGAAGCGTAACGTTTCCACCACTTCGATTCGGTAAGGAGGCGCGGTTCCTTCACCGATCTCTGGTGGTTCGATAGTGAAATAGAATGTTTCGCCGACCGTGAGAGTCTCTGCCGGAAGTGTTAGCGTATGCAGGCCAAGACCCCCTGCTGTCGTATCCCGTCCGGAATGCGCCGATTGGCCATCCTGCCAGAAACAGATGGTCGCAGCCTGTGGTAAACAGATGCAGAGGGCCTCGCCGGCCTGAATCGTATCAATCCGCGCCCGTGGGAACCATACCGCAAGTTCAGACTTCCGCTGTTTTCCGCTGTAGCGGCGCCAGACAGCCTCAGGCCGATCCAGGGGGCGGCCACTGGCGCGCGAATGCGCCAGTTTGATAAATTCTGCGTGCGCCCAGACCAGCGGCATCGCCGATCCGGTTGCCTTACCGGGGTAGAGACGTTGGGCGGGAACCGGGTCGCTGTCCCAGACCTGTTCCGGGAGCATGCCTCCGCGTCCCGCCATGGCGGCCATGGCTTCGAGATAGGGCAGGGGATCCCGGCCGGCGAGTAATTCATAGTGGCCGCGTTCCCCTGTCAGTAACGGCCAGGGACGACCCAAACCGGTGCCATCAAAGGCCGATCCATCCCGGTGTTCACCATAGCCGTCACCATTATAGCGATACCAGGCGGGTCCATTGGGCGTCTCGGCCTTGAGCAGCGCATCGACTACTTTAACGGTGTCCCTTATCAGCGGATCATCGGCGCGGCGCAAGCCGAAGCGTACCAGTTGCAAAAAGTCCGTGCTGATTTGCTCTTCGGCCGTGAGTCCGGGATCCCGCAGGCGGTTTTTGATCGGCAATTTTTCGCTTAGCGCTTCTTCGTCCATGATGGCTTTGGGCGGCATGGTCCGAATATAGTAACCGGCAACCTGATGGCGTTGGGCCAGCGCGGTATTGCGCACGACGGTCCATGATTCGATACGGCTGTTCCAGAAATCCGCGATAGCCAGCGCCATATCCCGATCCTGCGCTTCGAGAAAGTCGGCACCGCTGACCAGCGCCGCAATGCATACCGCCAGGGTAAAGGTATTGACGCCAGTGTTTTCTTCCCACCGGTCCTGATCGGTGGAGGGGCCATTGCGGATGATAAAAGACAGCGCCTGAGAGATCATATGCTGCACGTCAATGCTGTCAAGCGCCCCTCGCTCACGCAACGCCGCTGCCAGTAATACCGGAAAGGCAGCCTCGTCGAGTTGCAGACCCTGCCAGTAGGGCCTGCCCCCCAGCCACTGATTCTGATACCAGTGGCCGTCACTGTGCTGACTGGCGATGAGATAACGCAGGATTTCACGCGCCTTATCATCCGCTCCCAGTACGAGCAGCGCACCGGCACTCTCGACCAGATCACGCGGCCATACCAGATGATAGCCACCCCGTTCGTTGCGCGTGTTGCCCCAGGGGATGCTGAGACTGGCAACCATGGCGCCGATAAATATTTGATCCTGATGGGTCCGCAACACCATCGCCGAGATCATGAGTTCGTCATGCAGGTGTTCGGGCAAATTTAGCTCGAACATGCAGCGTCCATTGCAGGCCGAGTGCCAGTTGTGCCAGTCAAGGATCTGTTGCTGCCAGGGGCTGTCAAACTGTCGCGGTAATGCCGACAGGGCCAGGGTAGCGGCCGATTCCTTACTGCTGGCAAAGCCTAGCGCCAGTACGGCATAGCGGGGCAGGCGTCCGCTCAGGGCAACATTGCCGGGACCAGCCTGTGTGTAACGCCAACGCATGGCGCCGTTTTGATTAAAATCCTGCCAACCGTCACTGCGGCCGATAAAACCGGCGCTCGCTTCTCTCCAGGCGTCACGCTGGCGGGCGTCCACGGCGGCCAGCGCCAGCCCGAACGGACCCTGTTGCGCCCACAGCATACGACGGCCCCGGTAGGACGCCACGGCAGCAAAGTTGTCATACCCGGTACCGCCCAGGTGGGGGGCCAGTAAAACGTAGGGTCGCAGTTTTTTATCCCCCTCAAGCCGGCATTCAATCAAGACCACATCGCGTTGTGGATCCGGCGTAATACGCAGCGTCAGAGTAAAACGCGAGTGGCTGTGAACGACGGTATACGCGGGTATGCCGGGTTCCGGCTGGCTGAGTGTATAGTTGTCCAGTCGTTTTACCTCGACCCAGAAACCCTCTCCATCGGCGATGATAAAACCGAGGTCACGGATTTGCGGCAGGTCGACACGGGGATAAAAAACTTCGTTAATAATCCCGCGACCGAGAGTAAACCATAGCCGGGAAGGACCCAGTGCGCAGCCGACAGTATTTTTCCGGCCACCGCTCCAGGTCGGTGCGAGACCCGGGCTGCCAGGGGCATTATTGCTATTTTCCTGTGATGTCATAGTGTTATTGAATTTTTCCTAAATAGCCGTTCCAAATACCCGTTCACTTTAGAAATTATCGTTCGTCCTGAGCCTGTCGAAGGAAGCCTGTCGAAGAACTCACCACGAACGGTTCGATCCTTCGACACAGCGCTCCCGAGTGAAGTTGTAAGGATGATAATCAGACCATGCTCTGGCAGCGGAGGTTCATTATAATATGATGCCAGGGATTTATGCGGAATATGTGGGTACGACTGTTCGCTTCAGAGCGTATGCTCACAATAGTGCGGAGCGGTCAGATCATGCGATCCCCGTTGCTGGATCTCGGTAGCGACAGGTCAAGGTGACGACTGCGGGAAAGAAAGATCAGCGGTGAGGCGTTGATAATGGCTGTGTCAGCCACGGGCGAGTTCGTCGTCTAAATCCTCAAAGTCCACCTGAAACGAGTCCTTGCCCATTTTAGCAAGTGCCAGCAGAAAGTCGGTGCGATCCATCCCGGCTATTTTAGCGGCCCACTCTTGAGAGATTCGCCCTTGTTGATACTACGGGCAGCTGCGGCCAGGCGCAGTTCGTCGCCGAGTTCCTCGGGACCACAGTGGAGTACGGAATAGACCGTCTCGGGCAGTTCAAGATTAATGTGTGTCATGGGTTTACTCTCTTGTCTCTAGTTCTGCACAACCGCTTGTTCCAGCGTCGGCTCTCGTACTTGATAATCATGCCCTCGATCAGTTCCTTGATGACATCGCGTTCCTTGGGATCTAGCCGGGAAACAGCCTCGAACTGCAATTTAAGGTCATCGTCCGGTCCGCGTTCGTCTTTATCGAACACCAGGGTATCGGAACTGACGCTGAGCGCGATGGCCAATTTACGGATGACACCCAGCGTAGGCTGAGAATCTCCGCCTTCATAGCGGCGAATCTGCGCCACATGCACCTCGGCCAGTTCAGCCAGGGCCTGTTGAGTCAGTCCTTTTGTTTTGCGCAAGGTCGAGAGACGATCTGAAAAGTCCATAGCGAGCAGAACCACTTGTTGAGACATCGCCACTATTAAGTCATCCATCAGAAATGTGAGTTGAAAGATAGCATATAAGCTAATATAAGGAAAATACTGTAGGGGACGTTTGTCAAACTGTCAAAGCACAGAGGATCAAAGGATCAGATCGCTTGAAAAATCTGCCCATACAAAAACAGGATAGCGCCAGGTGATAACCCATCAAACCGTTTCGTAGCATTTTCATCACAAAAATGAAAGGCTCATATCATGCCAGGAGGATATACCCAGCGATAGCGCGCTTGCTTATTGGTCGCCACGCTGAAGGCAACGGCCTGCGTACCTTCCAGGAATTGACGGATAGCGCCAATGGTTGTTAATTGTTCAAGGCTCATGATCATTTTCATCTGGTGATCATGCGCGACATCAATCGTTATTTCAGGCTCATTTCATATTGGAAAAGATTTTGACTTCCTATAAAATATATGTTAACGTAAAATACGCAAATAACAGCCTACGGAAGGGGTGTTTAAAAACAACCGGAGGGCTGGATCATGATCAAACTACCTAAAGTTACCAAATCCATTGGTGGCGGACTCACGAAGCTGGAGAAAATGCATAAAGTGATATTAGGCGTGACGTTAGTCACCAGTGCCGCATTATCTGGTGGCCTAATGAATGAGGTGGAGGCAAATGTACCAGTGATTCCAGCACCGACTGTAGAGAAAGGTGCTTTATTGTTGACACCAGCGATTCAGAACGCCGATCAGGCGGCATATCATACCTCACACGTATCACACGCATCGCACTATTCTAGTCGCTATTGAGAGATCGGACAGGGCTGTCCGTTTTGAGTACTGCCTGAAAGGCATCCCGAATAATAATAACCAGTAAATCGGTCCATTCATGACAAGTAGCCTATTTTCAGAGGCTGTTAAAATAACGACAGATCCCTTGGGTCAGTATGTGTCGATTTGCATTGACACCACGGTCTATGGTCGGGTGGCCGTGTTTAAAACTGTCTACTGGTTTACTGATCAGTATTATGTGTTACTGCAAAAAGCAGAACCGGAGTCTAATGATCTGCGGGTTGAGCTACGACTGAAAAGTGAGGCGGATTCAGATATACTTGAACAGGCAGGCGGTGAATTTCTAAACCGATTGCTGGATCAGCAGGTGCGCCAGGACGTGTTGATCGAAACGGCGAATATCCGCGATTATCTAGTGAAAAAAGCTTTTTTCGAAGGGACCATGCACAGCGATCCTGATCATCTTCTCTCTGATGAGTCGCACATATCTACAGCGGATCAGAGTGCCTCCGATGACCCGCTTAAGATTGGTCGAGAGACTGGGGCACCATCATGATTGAGGTTCGTGTCGAACAACCGATCGAACGCATCATTGACCATAGCATTTATCCAAGGCAAGCACTGGCCGATGCGCGCCAGGCATATAAAGAATATTGCATATTCAAGGTCTCACCTATGAGCCATGGTCGTGCAGCGATTCAGATCCAGGTGAAACCGGCGCAGGTGGCTGATACCCGACAGATTGTTCTGGAATTCTTTAATTACGCACTGGATCGCGCGGTGCAGATCCAGTTAAGCAAGAGTTAATAGCATGGCGGTGACTGTGTTTCATTCGCCGAGTCATTATGGTTACACAACGCCACCACAATACCAGTTTTTGCCGTTTCACTTTGATCGGCGCGCTGATGGTACTGTCTTCATGGCCAATGAAGTCGGCGAGTTTTTGGTGCTTTCGTCAACGACATTTCATGCTTTTACGGCACATGCACTTACATCAGCCGACCCTCAGTATTTTGATTTAAAGGCGAAGCACTTTTTATCAGATGATCAGTCATCAGCACATCTGGATGTGCTTTCTGCTAAATACCGTACCAAGAAGTCGTTCATTGAGGGCTTCACAAAATTACACATCTTTGTTACGACGTTACGCTGTGACCAATCCTGCCCGTATTGCCAAGTCTCACGTCAAAGCCAAGATGCGTCAACCAATGTTTATGACATGAGCCATGAGGTTCTAGAAAAATCAGTCCGCTTGATGTTGGCGGCGCCCGCACTACATATCACTATGGAATTTCAAGGCGGCGAGCCGCTGGTTAACTTTGAACTTATCAAGGAAGCGGTCGAGCTATCCAAGGTTTTAAATGAAGGTGTCGGCAAGGTTATTGACTACGTGCTTTGCACTAACCTTACAGTATTGACCGATGAGCATCTGGCGTTCTGTGAAAATCACAATATCCTAATTTCCACCTCAGTGGATGGTCCGGCCGAACTGCATGATAAAAATCGGCCGATGGGGCACGAATCCAGTCATGCGCTGGTGACGCGCAATATTCGACGTTGTCAAGAAGCGTTGGGGTACCAATCTGTCTCGGCTCTTATGACCACGACACGTGCAAGCCTTCAGCATCCCAAAGCCATTGTCGATGAATACCTGAAACTGGATCTGGGTTCACTGTTCGTACGTGAGTTGAACCCGTATGGGTTCGCTACCAAGAGCGCGACGGTCATCGGTTATGACACGCAGAATTTTCTCTTTTTCTATCGCCAGATTCTGGATTACATTCTGGAAATTAACCGCGATGGACACACATTTTCGGAGTCCTACGCGACCATGATTTTGAGAAAAATCCTGACACCATGGCCAATCGGATTCGTCGATCTGCAGTCTCCAAGTGGTGCTGGCATTGGCGTTTGCTTGTATAACTACGATGGCGATGTCTATGCTTCGGATGAATCACGGATGTTGGCAGAGGTCGGTGACACTACATTTCGTTTAGGAAATGTACTGGAAAACACCTATGAGGAAATATTTTTTGGCGACACTATGCAAGCAATCGCGGCAGCATCTTGCAACGAGACACTGGCGGGGTGTGCGGATTGCGCATATCAGAGTTACTGCGGTGCTGATCCGGTGCGTCACTATCGAAGCCAATTGGATCTTTTTGGAAATCGCGCAGTACGCGATGGATTTTGCGCCAAGAATATGGCGATCATTAAGCATTTGCTGAATCTATTAATCGAAGGAGATACGGATATCGAACGTGTTTTCTGGGCTTGGATTAACCATGAGTCCTCCGAGCGATTGCGCCTACCCGAGGTTTAACCATGCCTCAGACACTGAGAATAAAAGGGCAGTCAAAAAGCTTGGAAGAACGATTATTGGGGCGTGTCACGTTTATACCGGTTCATAGAAACGAGCAACAGGATTGTTTTTTTGCACTCCGAGATAGCACAGAGAGGGTCCCTGATTTACGTAACTACGCAGGCGTTCTAATTGAACATGGCGCCGAGGATCGGCTCCCCGCCAATTTGGATTGCCCGGTAATCTCCGGCTATGACGACCTGGGTTTTATTTCTCAGGACACCGTGGTCGCTGTTAATCCAGGCTCTGGAGCAACGCACTTGCTGTACCGTCCAGAATCTTTGCACAATGTGATATTTACGACAGTGCGTTGTAACAGTAATTGCTTGATGTGTTCTCAACCCCCGGTACTGTCAGCCGATGAGGGGATTGTGGATGAACATCTGCGGTTGATCGATTTGATAAAAGAGCCTCCAGAAGCTATGGGGATTACTGGTGGAGAACCCACGCTGCTTAAAGATGGGCTGATTCGTATTCTCGCGAGACTTAAAGAACGCTTCCCCGATACACCTGTACAGATGCTCACGAATGGACGGCTGTTCGCATATGAGGACTTCGTGAAAGCGCTCGGAGAGGTTAGGCATCCAGATTTTATTTTAGACGTTCCATTGTATGCAGATGTTGCTTCAATCCATGACTACATCGTACAAGCCGAAGGGGCTTTTGACGAAACGATTCAAGGGTTGTATCACGCAGCTAAACATGGATTAAATATTGAAATACGGGTGGTTTTGCACAGGCAGACGCTCCCTCGCCTACTGAATCTTATGGAATACATTTATCGAAATCTTACTTTTGTAAGTCACGTTGCACTTATGGGGCTTGAAAATATGGGCTATGTCAAAAAAAACTGGGATCTACTCTGGATAGACCCCTTCGAGTATTCCGGGATCCTTGAGAAGGCGGTAAAGTATCTTTTTTACAGGGGGATTCCTGTTTCAATATACAACTTGCAGCTTTGCTTAATGCCGAAATCAATTTGGTGTTTTATGCGAAGAAGTATATCAGATTATAAAAATATATATATCGAACCATGCAATGGTTGCGGGGTAAGAAAATATTGCGCAGGACTATTCCTCTCATCTAAAACACGGCATAGCTCACACTTTGGATCAATGGAAATCAATGCGGAGGTAGAGTCTAAAATTTTCAAGGGGAAAGGGGAATAATTCTCTCTGTTCTATACTTAAAGGGTCAAAAGGGTCGGTGACAAATCGCAATCATCCTCATTTGGCACCAACCCCTTTGATTTTTTGAAATGATGCCAGCATCTTGAATCCATCATATTTATGACATATACAGATGAAATAATACATTATATGTTATAAAAAAAGGAATATGAAAATGAAATGGAGTTATCTTTTTGCCGGGTTCATGATTTATTTATGTTCTGGCATCGCCTCAGCAGCAGTCATTGATATCAATGATCCTGACACACTTGTTATTGACAGTGCTGTATCCTGGAACATTAGTGCTGATACGACACATTATTATAATAATATTTTAATTACCCAAAATGGCGCACTGGATATATCCGGGTCTCCTTCAATTCCAGGTGTTACGCTAAACTCGGCAGGGAATATCGAAATCTATGGTGCACTCAATATTCAGAATGTGGGCCTCACGTTAAATACCCTCGATCGTTTCTATCTTTCCGGGGACATTACAAGCAACGTTAATTTCACCATTCAGGGGGCTGCGGTTGATCTCAGTTCAACATCATCGAGCATCATCATTACCGCTAAAGATCCCGGCGTATTGAACACTCCATATATAAGTCTGGTTCCATTGGCAGGTGGAAATATTACAGTTGTTCCTCTGCCTGCCTCTCTGTGGTTAATGTTGCCCGGATTGATAGCCTTTTCCAGATTCCGGTTTTCCTAAGGCGTAACCGGCAGGATCCTCTGCATCTACTGTTTGGCGAACAGGTTGATGATCATTTTCTGATCGGCGTTGTCAATCTCCTTATCGTTATACTTTCGATGCCAGTGGCCGGTATTGCAGGGCGTAGAACATCTCCAGGTAACGGAGCGTTTCGGAGCGTTCCAGATCGGTGACATAACGCCAGAAGCCGTATACACGCGATAGCGTCATCATGCGTTCGGCGTAGCGTTTCCAGGTATAACTGGTGGCCACCCTCTCCAGTGAACCACGAGCAATTTTATCCCAGTAGCTTGGATCACGGCGGCAGCGTATAAAGAAATCCGCTATGAGCTGTGCTGCGTCTGCGCCGTGATTAGGATCGATATGGAAACCGGATACACCATCCTCGATAATCTCCAGCGGTCCACCAAAGCAGGTGGCAAAGGTCGGCAGGCCACTGCTCATGGCTTCCACGACAGTCAGGCCGAAGGCTTCAAACAGGGCAGGTTGCACAAAGGCGCCGCGTTGGTCGGCAACCGCACGATAGAGTTCGCCGGTCAGATCCTTGTCCAGACGCTTGCCTAACCAGCGTACTTCGCCATCCAGCGCGTACTGATCCATCAGGGCATGCATGTGTTGGATCTGATCACGCTCTTCCGTATCGCTGGAGTCTTGCGGGTTGAGGTGCCCCGAGATGACCAATAAGTTGGCGGCCGAGCGAAGTGCGGGTGAACCGGCATACCATTCGATGAGACCGGTGATATTCTTGATGCGATCCATGCGCGCCATGGTGAACAGTAGCGGTTTGTCCGGCTCGGCAAGCACACCGCGGGTATCTTCATCCATATCCTGGCCGAACACCAGGCTGTCGATCTCATCCTGCAGATGGACGAGGCGGCGTTCTGTCTCACCCGCGTGGAAATAAACATCGGGGTCGGCGCCGGGTGAGACGATGTTGAACTTGGGGTCGAAGGGATCGATGCCGTGTACCACCCGGTACAGGCCCGGTAAGGTGAAGGCGGAATAGCTTTCGTACTGGCCCACACTTTCGTCGGTGCCGGCGATCTCCTGATAGGTGCTGGTGATGATGAAGTCCGCCGTGTTCATGGCGATCAGATCGGCTGTGAACTGGGTGGAGAAATGATACTGGTGTTCATTTTCGTGCCAGTAGAGATCGGAATACAGGTATTTGGTCTTCTCCAGGGCGTGGGCAATGCTGCATTGGGTAACACCGAGCCGCTGTGCCAGCAGGCTGGCAACCAGGTTGCCATCCGAGTAGTTGCCGATCACCAGATCGGGACGTCCGCCCAGTTCGGCCAGCAGTTCACGTTCCACGTCGAGTGCAAAGCGTTCCAGGTAGGGCCAGATCTCAAAACGTGAGATCCACTGCGGCACCACCTCACCCGACGCCTCGCGAAAGGGGACGCGCAGAATACGCGCATAATCGGTACCTGCGATGGACTCAATACGCTGGTTGCAGGTGGTGCCCTCCGCCTCGGGGATCAGGCGCGACAGAACAATAATATTGGGCTTGATTTCGTCCAGCCCCTGTTCATGCAAACGCTGCTTCATTTCCTTTTCCAGCGCCCGCACCTGATCGAGGATGTAGACCACCTGCCCGCCGGTGTCGGGTCGTCCCATTACGTTGGACTGGCCGAACCAGCCGTGCGGAGAGAGAATGGCCAGCGAGAAGATCATTGGGATACGCCCGAGAAAAGTTTCCAGCGTGTTCGGAGACGGCGCTTCAAAGATATCCAGCAGCAGTTGCATGGTCTCGCGTACGCGCACCGCATTGCAGCCCCAGCCGGGTTCAAAGCCGAGTGGTCCCAGGTCGTGCGCCAACTCGCTCCACTGCCGCTCAATACCGGTCTTTGCCAACAGTCGATCGGCGCTACGCAGTGCCTGGCGCAGATCGCTGACACTGGCAATCAGGCTGTTGAGCATCAGCGGCTGGCCGCGGTAAGCATGCATGCTAAGAAAATCCAGCATGCGCTGCTGACCCTTGCCCCGTTCTTCGAACAGGCGGCTGGACAGGCGCCGATTGAGAAATTCCACACCACGGCCGATGGATCGCGATTCACGCGGTTTCAGAAACTCGCGTGAGAAGGGTTCGAGATCCACCTCCAGCGTCCACTCCGGTGACTTGTTCTCATCCACCAGGCGCTCCTTGAAGCGCAAAAACTGACTGACGACGACCTCTTTTGCTTCCAGGGTTTCCATGTGGATGCGCAGGTATAACCAGCGTCCGATGCTTGGCCGTAGCGCCAGATAGAACCACTGTACATCGAATGCCGCTTCCTGACTTATCTGCAATGCCTTGGCTAGCGGTGTGTGCTGCAACACCTCACCGCCGTCGCTCGAACACAGTTCCTTGAAACCGTCCAGCAGGTCGGACCGTAACAGGAAGTGGCGATCGGAGGTGGTGAAGTGATGCAGTACCCGGTGGGCGCTGGCGCGCTCCTCATCCAGATAAGCGGCGAGGGCGTCGAAGAGAGAAAAAGCGTTAGCCTCGTTCATTTGATATCCTGCTGTTGTATGAGAATAGTCTAAAATTTGAGCGTGCCGGTAATGCCTGGATGGAAATGCGCGACGCCTTCCAGTATGCCTGCGCTGTAGTTGCCGTTCATGCCGAGAAAGCCACCGCGTGCGATATAGAGGGTTCCGGCATGTTCGGCCGCGGTGACCTGCACCGCTTCTTTTATCCCGGCACTGGCATTGGCGACCAGCACTGAGGGAATGGCGCTCGACAGCACAACCAGGTCGTTGCCGCTATCACCCGCGAACACGATATCCTCGACTCTGAATGCCATTTGCCTGGCCAGAAACTCGATGGCATGTAGCTTGGTGGCGCGTTTCGGCAGTACATCCAGTAGACCGATGGCGGCGGCTTCGTCGATGCTCCAGATGAGGCTGGCGTGTACCCCATGCGCCGTCAGACGCGCCTCCATTTTGCTCAGCAGGGCTTCATGATTGACGTGCAGGGAGACGTAAAAACTCAGTTTATGAGTGTTCTGCTTGCTGCTTTCCTGCAACTGCAAGTCGCCCAGGTCGCAAAATAATTCGTGTAGCGTGGCGTGGTTCATGCCGTCCCAGTCGCGGTTGATCTCTGCCTCCCAGTCTGACCAGGAATGCCAGTAGCCGTATTCAATGCGGTATATTTTGCTGCCGACATCGGTAATGGCGTAGGCCGGTTGCGGCAGGTTGTAGCTGTCGATGGCACTCTGCACCAGTTCACGATGGCGACCGGTTACGTAAACGAGCGTGATGCCGGGTAAGGATGCGAGTGCTGCAAACCGGTCCCGGGCATCCGGGGATTCCACTTGCACACCATTCGGCAGCAATGTCCGATCTAGATCAGTACAGAGTAGCAGCCGATCGCTCATAATGTGTCTAGTGTAGTGTTTCGTCTCGTCTTAATAGGCATACTATTCAGGACACTACACTAGTACTTCAGACACGGGTTCACGGGGGAGTGCGCAGCTACCGAAGAAGTCGTAATAGTCGAGTGCTTCGAGGATACCACCGGCGTAGGCGCGCTGGGGGAAAAAGATGCGCCCGGTTTCCGCCAGCTGTGACAGTTCCTCGTGATGGCGATTGGCGACCACTACCGCCAGGGTGTTGCCGCGCATCATATCCTCATCGGCGCCGGAGCCGCCTGCCACCAGGGTTCGTTCCAGCGGAATCCCCCAACGATCCGTGACGTAACGCAGGGCGAAGCCTTTGGAAGCGCGCACGGGTAGCACATCGAGAAACTGCCCGAATGAGAGCAGCACGTTGGCGGTGATGCCTTCCTGGTGCAGTAGACGGCTGATCTTTTCCACACCCATCGCTTCGCCAGGGTCAATGTAATAGCTGATTTTGAAACGGCTCTGCTCGCTACGGGGCTGTAGCTTCAGGCCGGGTAGATCAGCCAGCACACGGCGAATGGCGTGTGGCGTCCACTGGTAGTCGATGTGGTGTGGCCAGGCCGTGTCGGCGGTGAGCTTGGGCGCATAGTAGATCTCGGCGCCGCTGCTGGTGATCAATACATCCGGTTGGGGTATGCCGTATTTCTTCATCACCTTGAGCGCCGAGTCCAGGCGCCGGCCGGTCGCGATACCGAATGCCGCACACTTGCGGTTTTTGCGCAGTACGTCGATCAGAATCTTGAGGGCCTTGGTATCGCCGAGCAGGCTCTGGTCCAGATCGCTGAAGGTCGCACGGTCATGGTAAACGCTGGCGCGGCGCAGGGTAGGGCGCAGGGCCGGGATCTCGGTGCGCTGGATCATGGGCTTGATCATATCCACATAACATTGCGCGTGTGCAGGCCAGGAATAGTGTTGACGCACGCCGGCCAGGCCATTGCTCGCCATGCGCTGCCAGGCTTCGTCATCTGAGAGCATCCTGATCAGCGCTTCGGCCATGGCCTCGCTGTCCAGCGGGTCGATAAGTTGCCCATTTCGGCAGTTGGCAAGGATGTCCATGGGGCCGCCGTCTTCAGTGGCCAGCACCGGAAGACCACTGGCGGCGGCTTCGATTAACGTTAGTCCAAAGGGTTCCGTCAATGCCGGGTTGACAAACACACCATGCGAAATAGCGGCCAGCCGATACAATAATGGCACATCGCACCAATCGTGGTGCTTTGGCAGGGCGACCCTGCCGTAGAGGTCATAACGGTCAATGGCGAGCAATAACGCTCTGAGTACCTCCTGCGCGCCATCGTCCATATCTTCGATGTCATTGCGGTTGCCGACGATGATCACCAGATTAGCCATATCACGCAACTGGCTGGATTCGCCATAAGCGCTCACCAGGGTGTCAATGTTCTTGCGCGGATCCGGGCGGGAAAGTGCCAGCAGCATGGGCTTGCCGGGCTGGCGCAGGAAGCGCTTCAGTTCGGCGGCGATCGGCGAGTCTTTCTCATGACCCTGGGGTGGCTGAAAACGCTCCAGGTTGGTGCCGGGAGGAATAACGCGCATGCGCTCCGGCTGGTAATGATCATAGAGTTCATACTGTTCTTCGATTTCCTGGTGCGTGCTGGTAATGACACGTTCAGCGACGGCCAGCGTATCTTCCTCCGCTTCGATGCGGCGCGCCATGTTGTAACGCGTTTCGATGTCATTTGCTGAGAGTCCCGTGGCGAGCAATCGGCGGCGTTTGACCCGCCCAAGGGAGTGTCCGGTATGCACCAGCGGTATGCCGAGCAGACCGGCAAGACGAGCGCCCGCGTAGCCGCCGTCGGCATAATGGCTGTGAATGAGATCAGGCATCGAGCTTCTGGTGCGCAGGAACTCCAGTGCGTTGTCGGCAAACTCGTCCAGGTAATCCCAGAGCAGCTCCTTGGCGAGGTAGTTAGGCGGACCTGCATCAATGCGAACAATACGCGCATTATCCCCAATGTCCTCGATGGGGTATGCATAGTCGTCCGAGAGTTCCGGATCCTCGACTCGCCGTGTGAGCAGATCGACGCTTGCAATTTCGGGGTGCCGTGCCAATGCTCGTGTCAGCTCCACCACATATAGCGTTTGTCCACCGGTATCCGCGTCACGGCCGAGTTCAAGGTCATGACCTCGAATCAGTCCATGAACACTGACCAGCACCAGATTCAGTGCTTGTTCCATTTTAGATCTCCATTCTATGCCGGATAGTCGTTATCATATATTAAATATAATAGTTAAAAACAATATGTTACTCAATAATCCTAATGTTATTTCACGTTTATTTGGCATGGATCATTCGACCTCGGCATGCCGAGGTCATGACCATATGATACATTATAATTTAAACCAAAACTTACGGTTTCCTCTTCGTTGCAGGCTTGAGGGCGATGGAATGGGTTTGTCCGGAGGCAGTAGAGCCAGGTTCCCCTACTTCGTATAATGTATATTATGTTAAGTACGGGCGATAGATGTTCTACCTGGCCAACAATCGATCCAGCTGGTTGGCAAAAACACGTCGATCGCTCTGGCTGAATGATGCCGGTCCCCCCGTATCCACCCCGCTGCTTCGCAGGGTGTCCATGAAATCCCGCATGTTCAGGCGCTGACGGATGTTCTCTTCGGTATAAAGATCGCCTCTAGGGTTCAAGGCCAGGGAGCCTTTGGCTATGACCTCTGCCGCCAATGGGATATCGGCTGTTATCACCAGGTCCCCCGTTTCTACCTGTTGCACTATGTGGTTATCCGCAACGTCAAAACCAGCGGCCACCTGAATCGAACGGATATAACGGGATCGAGGAACTCTGAGGGGTTGGTTGGCAACCAGAATTACCGGTATGCTGACTCTGTCCGCAACCCGAAACAGGATCTCCTTAATCACTTTTGGACACGCGTCAGCATCGACCCATATCTGTTTTAAACTCATTATCTTCCTGGCAGGGCTTTTGTAATAATCTGTCAGTGTATTATACAACAAAGCTAAAAAATCAGAGACAAAGAACTAATTTTATGACCGCCCCCTATTGGCTAAACCCCTGTGATCGTCAGGATTTTCCAAATCCGGAACTGGCTCTGCGTGAACCGGACGGGCTGCTGGCTATCGGTGGCGATCTGAGCATTGAGCGCTTGCTGGCGGCGTACCGGCGCGGGATCTTTCCCTGGTACAGTGGTGATCAGCCCGTTTTGTGGTGGTCGCCGGATCCGCGTTCAGTGCTGGCGCCGGGGAAACTGCGGATTTCCCGTAGCTTGCGCAAGATCTTGAAAAAGAACCCCTTTCGCGTTTCTCTGGATGAAGCTTTTACTGAGGTGATTTATGAATGCTCCCAACCGCGTAAATATGAGTCAGGCACATGGATTACCGATGAAATGCAGCAGGCTTATATTCGCCTGCATGACGCCGGCCATGCCCATTCAGTCGAATGCTGGCAGGGGGACAGACTGGTGGGTGGTTTGTATGGTATTGCACAGGGAAAGGTGTTTTTTGGCGAATCTATGTTCGCCCGTGTCAGTGATGCGTCCAAAATTGCTTTTGTCTATTTGGTTCGGCAGTTGCAGTGCTGGGGCTTCGGCCTCATCGATTGCCAGATTCAGTCAGAACATCTTGATCATTTTGGTGCAGAAAACATTCCCCGCAATGTTTTTATACATAGTCTTGAACATTTTACGGTCCTGCCCGATCATAAGGGCTGCTGGGACTTTGAACCTGAGCTGATTGAGACTATCGTCCGCACTGGCGGGAAAATGGATGAATGATGAACTGACACTCCACCGGTTATTGAGTGCATTGCCATTTTATGTCACCCCGCCCTACCCCTGTAGCTACCTGGATGATCGGCAGGCCAGCACTGTGTTTGTCGATCCCGCCTTTCCGCTCAGTATGGAACAGTATAGTCAGTTGGCGAACCTGGGTTTTCGGCGCAGTGGCGATCAGGTTTATCGTCCAGAATGTGCAAACTGCACGTTGTGTATCCCGGTGCGTATCCCGGTTAATGCGTTCAGGCCAAATCGCAGCCAGCAACGCTGTTGGCGCAGAAACGAAGATCTGCGCATCAACGTGGTTGATGCCGTTTTTCGGGAAGAACACTTTAAACTCTATCGCCGTTATATGTCATCCCGTCATGCTGGCGGCGACATGGATAAGGATGATCCTGAGGCTTACCAGAGTCTGATTACTGCGCGCTGGTGTGACAGTGAGCTGATCGAATTTCGGTTGCAGCAAGAACTGCTCGCGGTTGCGGTGGTGGATCAATTCGAGCGGGGGCTGTCAGCTGTTTACACCTTTTTTGATCCCGAACTGGGCAAGCGCAGTCTGGGAGTCTACGCAGTGTTGACTGAAATTCGCATGATTCAGGAAGCGGGACAGGACTGGCTATACCTGGGTTACTGGAATCCGCAGTCGCCTAAAATGGCCTATAAAAACAATTACGCGCCATTGGAATTTTTCGATCAGCAGGGTTGGACAAGGGTGGAAAAAATCGCCTTGTCTTAAAGGGAATAACAATATTAATCAATTATTAATACTGATTGATTAAAGTAAATTATGGTTTGTTCGAGGTTTCCTGAAATAGTTCTTTCGAGATCGATGATCGGATTTGGCGCCCATCTGCAAGCGAATAGATTCAAAAAAACGGTCTCATGGCGGATACTGAATAACAAAACAAACCGTTAGCAGCCGTCAGGTGAAATGTCTTTTGAATATTTTGTCCGTTTCAGGCATGATGCGCGCTGAGTAAAGTCAGGTCACAAACAGGCATTAATACCGAATGGCGAAAGAAGAACACATTGAAATGGAAGGCACGGTGAGTGAAACCCTGCCCAATACCATGTTCCGCGTAGAGCTGGAAAATGGTCACGTAGTTACCGCGCATATCTCAGGCAAAATGCGCAAACATTATATCCGTATCCTCACGGGCGATAAAGTCACCGTCCAGTTGACTCCCTACGACTTAAGCAAGGGTCGCATCGTTTTCCGCGGCCGCTAGACCTGTATTTGTTGGGCTTCGCGTTGCTTAGCGCCAACCTGCCATCCGCAGGTTGGCGCTGAATGAAATGAAGCCCCACAACTCAGCAGCAATACTCCTTAGTTAGTGCGTTGCCAGTTCTTCCCTGCTTTCCAGTTCAAAGCTGAATTCACCATTTTTTACGGTGATCCTGATCTGTCCACCGCCCGCCAGTTTGCCAAATAGCAATTCTTCTGCCAGGGGTTTCTTGATCTTGTCCTGAATCAATCGCGCCATGGGTCGTGCGCCCATGGTGGGATCATAGCCGTGTACTGCCAGCCAGGTCCGTGTCTCGTCATCCATATGCAGACTCACGCCCTTTTCTTCCAGTTGGCCTTCCAGCTCGAATATAAACTTGTCTACCACCCGTCCGATAATCTCCGGTCCGAGCTGCTTGAAGGAAATAATGCCATCCAGACGGTTGCGGAATTCCGGGGTAAAGGTCTTCTTGATGGCTTCCATATTATCGTTGGAATGATCCTGATGCGAAAAACCAATGGAGGCGCGGTTGATGCGATCGGCACCGGCGTTGGAGGTCATGACCAGAACCACATTGCGGAAATCCGCTTTGCGGCCATTGTTGTCGGTCAGGGTGCCGTGATCCATTACCTGCAATAGCAGGTTGAAAACTTCCGGGTGAGCTTTTTCAATTTCATCCAGCAACAGCACGGCATGCGGGTGCTGGTTGATTTCTTCGGTCAGCAGACCACCCTGATCATAGCCGACATAGCCTGGCGGTGCGCCAATCAGGCGAGACACGGTATGACTTTCCATGTATTCGGACATGTCAAAACGAATGAACTCGATGCCCATGATGCGCGCCATCTGTTTGGTCACTTCGGTCTTGCCTACCCCCGTAGGGCCGGCAAACAGGAAGGAACCAATGGGTTTGTCTTCGTGCCCCAGTCCGGCGCGAGACAGCTTGATCGCCGCCGAGAGGCCCTCAATGGCTTGATCCTGGCCGTAAATGACCAGCTTCAGATCCCGTTCCAGGTTACGTAGTACTTCCATATCGGTGGACGATACAGTTTTTGGCGGAATACGGGCAATTTTGGCGACGATATTTTCAATGTCGCGCACACCAATGGTTTTTTTGCGTTTGGAGGCAGGCTGCATGCGTTGGTTCGCCCCGGCTTCGTCAATGACATCAATCGCCTTGTCGGGCAAATGGCGGTCATTGATATAGCGCTTGGAGAGTTGCGCAGCCGTGCGCAAGGCCTGGCGGGTATAACGGACTTCGTGATGATCTTCAAAACACGTTTTGAGTCCTTCCAGAATCTGGATACACTCCTCGACGGTGGGCTCGGAGACATCCACCTTCTGGAAGCGCCGCGCCAGCGCCCGATCCTTTTCAAAAATACTGCGGTATTCCTGATAGGTGGTCGAGCCGAGACATTTGAGTTCGCCATTAGACAGTACGGGTTTGATCAGGTTGGAGGCATCCATGGCCCCACCGGATGCGGCGCCGGCGCCAATAATGGTATGAATTTCATCAATAAACAGCACCGATCCCGCATCCTTTTTCAGCTCGGCCAGAACCGCCTTGAGACGTTTTTCAAAATCACCGCGATACTTGGTGCCCGCCAGCAGCGCACCCAGATCCAGTGAATAGATGGTATAGCTGTTGAGAATTTCCGGTACCTCGCCATCGACGATTTTTTTCGCCAGGCCCTCAGCCAGCGCCGTTTTACCGACCCCGGCTTCGCCGACAAACAAGGGGTTGTTTTTGCGGCGGCGGCAGAGGATCTGAATGGTGCGTTCAATTTCATGCTTACGCCCGATCAGCGGATCAATTTTGCCGTTGCGGGCCTGTTCATTCAGGTTGGTGGTGTACTGTTGCAGTGGATTCGGTGCGGCGGTCTCACCATGTTCCTCATCGCTGTGGAGGCCGGTTTCCCCCTGCTCGTTATCCGGTATCCTTGAAATGCCGTGGGAAATATAGTTGACGACTTCGAGGCGGGAAATATCCTGTTTCTTCAGGAAATAGACCGCCTGAGACTCCTGCTCGCTGAAAATAGCCACCAACACGTTAGCACCGTTGACTTCACGTTTTCCGGACGACTGTACGTGGAAAACCGCGCGCTGCAGGACACGCTGGAAACCCAGCGTGGGCTGGGTCTCACGTTCCTCAGCCATGGGCATCAGGGGTGTGGTTTCATCCAGAAAGGCGGAGAGATCCTTACGCAGGGATTCAAGACTGGCGCCACAAGCGCGCAGAATACTAATGGCCGCATCATTATCCAGTAAAGCCAGGAGCAGGTGCTCGACGGTCATGAATTCATGATTCAACTGCCGTGCGCGTTTAAAGGCGTTATTCAGTGTCAGTTCCAGCTCTTTGTTTAACATGCCGATTTCCTTCTACTCAATTGATTCAACTTTCTGCTTCCATCGTACATTTCAGTGGATGTTCGTTCTGGCTTGAATAATCATTGACCTGAACCACTTTCGTTTCTGCGATATCACGCGGATAGACGCCACAGATGCCTTTGCCCCGGGTATGGACATTGAGCATGACACGAGTCGCTTTCTCACGATTCATACCAAAAAACATTTCAAGAATATGCACAACGAATTCCATAGGAGTGTAATCGTCATTTAGCAGCACAACTTTATACATTGATGGCGGTTTTAACTCAGGTTTTGCATATTCCAGCGCCAAACCATCATTAGAATCCCATTCTGGGGTGTCATTTTCTCGGTTACTCATAGATAAGGATTTTAGCCGAACCTTTGTTTCACTGCCTAGTCCTATATAACGGCATTCTCTGGACAGGATTTTTCTCCATCGTTCAGGGAAGGTCTGTTTAGCTTAATTGGGCGCACAAAAAGCGGATTCAATCCCTGTCTGTCTAGGGATATTATTTTGTGCTTTTTTTCACATGCAAGTTCAGAATTATTGGCTATAGTTGTTGTAAACAGGGTCGCGATTAAAACCCTGTTAAATATAGGCAATTATTGACTCGCAGGACGCCAGTCAAGCGGTCGGCGTCTGAGAAGTTATAGCGACAAGGAGACTAGGACGGCATGTCAACGGGTACAGTAAAGTGGTTCAGTAACGCAAAAGGGTATGGTTTTATCGCGCCTGAAGAGGGAGGCGATGATATCTTTGCTCATTTTTCTTCCATCACAATGGAGGGGTACAAAACGCTCAAAAAAGGGCAGGTAGTCGAATTTGAGTGCATCCAGGGTCCCAAGGGGCTGCATGCAACGGCTATCAAATTGAGCAATTCCCCACCCTCATCAGAACAGGTAGGTTTGCATTGAAAACGCTCTCGACGCCCTGAACCCGACCATATATTAATCGTTGCATAAGTATTTGCATCATAGCCCCCTCTCCCTCCGGGAGAGGGTTGGGGTGAGGGGATAAAATACATGCGAATACTTATGTAATGATTAATACCTCGACAGGGCGTTGAGAACGTGTTGTTGTGGCTACATTTTTTCGATTATCGCATCGCCAAAGCCGGAACAGCTGAGCAAGGTGGCGCCCCCCATCAGGCGTTCCAGATCATAGGTGACGGTTTTCGCCGATATGGCGGCCGACATTCCCTTGACCACCCGATCAGCCGCGTCTGTCCAGCCCAGGTGTCGTAACATCATTTCGGCGGACAGAATCAGGGAACCGGGATTGACCTTGTCCTGACCGGCATATTTGGGTGCGGTGCCATGGGTCGCCTCGAACAGGCCGATGGTATCAGACAGGTTGGCGCCGGGGGCAATACCGATACCGCCTACCTGGGCGGCCAGTGCGTCTGAAATATAGTCACCATTGAGATTCAGGGTGGCGATCACATCGTATTCTTCCGGACGCAGCAGGATCTGCTGCAGGAAGGCGTCGGCAATCACATCCTTGATAACTATTTCCTTGCCGGTGTTTGGATTTTCGAAAGAACACCAGGGACCGCCATCAATATCGTTAGCGCCAAACTCTTCTCGCGCCAGCGCATAGCCCCAGTCCTTGAAGCCTCCCTCGGTAAATTTCATGATATTGCCTTTGTGTACCAGGGTCACAGAGGCCCGATCATTATCTATAGCGTACTGAATGGCGCGGCGCACCAGGCGCTGCGTGCCTTCCCGCGAGACGGGCTTGATCCCGATACCGGACGTTTTGGGGAAACGGATTTTTTTTACCCCCATTTCATTCTGCAAAAAGTCGATGACTTTTTTAACTTCGGCGCTACCTGCGGCCCATTCGATGCCGGCGTAAATGTCTTCCGAATTTTCACGAAAAATAACCATGTCGATTTTTTCCGGCGCCTTCACCGGACTGGGCGTACCCTTGTAGTAGCGCACCGGACGCAGGCAGACATAGAGATCCAGAACCTGGCGCAAGGTCACATTAAGCGAACGAATACCGCCGCTCACGGGTGTGGTCAGCGGTCCCTTGATGGCGATACTGAAGTCACGAATGGCATCCATGCTCTCATCCGGCAGCCACACATCCTGACCATAAACGCGGGTGGATTTTTCACCTGCAAAGATTTCCATCCAGGCGATCCGCCGGCGGCCGTCATAGGCTTTTTCCACTGCGGCATCAATAACCTTGCGCATAACCGGGGTTATATCCACGCCAATACCATCCCCTTCAATGAAAGGAATGATCGGGTTATGGGGTACATTCAGTGAATTATCTGTATTCACGGTGATTTTTTCACCGTTTTTTGGAATCTCAATTTTCTGGTAAACCATGCGTGCTCCGTTATTTAAAAAAACTGTATCAATAGCAACTGGCGCGGGATTATAGCAATAACAGGCTAATCTTTGCTGAGCTGATATAATCCCCCTGATGGCTCGATTGATCGCGTTTTGCAAACCTTACGGCGTACTTTGCCAGTTCTCTCCGGATCGGGATGGGGACGGCAAGACCGCTACGCTGGCGGATTTTATCTCCAGTCCCGGCATGTACCCTGCGGGCCGTCTGGACAAGGACAGCGAGGGCCTGTTGCTCCTGACCGACAATGGCGCCCTGCAACACCGAATCAGCCATCCGAAAAAGAAAATGCCGAAAACCTACCTTGTTCAGGTTGAAGGCGAATCAGATCCGGCGGCCATCCAGCAACTATCTCAAGGCGTGGCGCTCAAGGATGGCTTGACCCGTCCGGCTAAGGTCAAGGCTATTCGCGAACCGGAACTCTGGCTGCGTCAACCGCCCGTACGCTACCGTGCGCACATCCCCACAAGCTGGCTGGAAATTACCCTGCGTGAAGGCCGCAACCGTCAGGTAAGACGCATGACCGCCGCAGTCGGTTACCCTACCCTGCGTCTGATCCGCTATGCTATTGGTTCCTGGAGCCTGAACGGGCTGGAGCCGGGACAATGGTGCGAACTCAAACTTGCCAGGAAGTATTAATCGTTGCATAAGTACTCGCCTGTATTTTATACCCTCACCCCAGCCCTCTCCCGAAGGGAGAGGGGGTTATGATGCAAATACTGATGCAACGATTAATATTGAGATGATGTTTTATCAAGATCGTAAGCCACTTGTTTAAATGACCCCATCAGAAACCAAACAGATTGTCGTCGGGATGTCCGGCGGTGTGGATTCCTCGGTTGCCGCCCTCCTGTTGCAACAGCAGAACTTTGCGGTGCGTGGCGTATTCATGAAAAACTGGGAAGGCGATGACCGTGACGGACACTGTCACGCCGAGGAGGATCTTGAAGATGCCCGGCAGGTCTGTGAGAAACTGGGGATTGATTTGCAGGGCGTTAATTTTTCCGATCAATACTGGGAGCGGGTATTTGAATATTTTCTGATGGAATACCGGGCCGGGCGCACCCCTAATCCGGACATCCTTTGCAACAAAGAAATCAAATTCAAGGCTTTTCTGGATTACGCCCTGTCTCTGGGCGCCGATGCGATTGCCACCGGTCATTATGCCCGCATCGACTGTGTAGACGGACGCTACCGTTTGCTCAAGGGACGGGATCAGAACAAGGATCAGAGCTACTTTCTTTATACCCTGGGCCAGGCGCAACTGGCGAAAAGCCTGTTCCCGATTGGCGAACTGGAAAAGCCACTGGTCCGGCAACTGGCCGAAAAACACCAACTCATCACCTTCAATAAAAAAGACAGCACCGGGATCTGTTTTATCGGCGAGCGTCATTTCAAGGCTTTTTTACAACGTTATATTCCGGCACAGCCTGGCGAGATTATCACCCCTGACGATGAACATATCGGCCAGCACGACGGCCTGATGTATTACACCCTGGGTCAGCGGCAGGGACTGGGGATCGGTGGTATTCGTGGTCATGAAGGCGCCACCTGGTATGTGGCCGACAAGGATCTGAAGAACAACCGGCTGATCGTGGTCGATCAGCATGATCATCCCCTGCTCTACCGTATTGAACTTAAAGCCTCTGATTTAAGCTGGACGGCCGGTGGTCCGCCTCAAATGCCCTGTATTTGTCGCGCCAAAACACGCTATCGGCAAACCGATGCCGCCTGCACCATTAGCAAGATCGACCGCGCTGCCTGCAAGGTGATATTCGAACAGCCCCAGTGGGCGGTCACACCGGGACAATCTGTCGTTTTTTACCAGGGCGAGGAATGCCTGGGTGGCGGCATCATCCATCACTTTCAGCGCCAAAACAGCGCATAGAAAACCGTACAGGACAAAACAGCATGAGCAGTATTCGTGAACGAACCCTGGCTCTGGCCGGCATGTTTCAGGCCACCACACTGGTCAAGAGCGTGGCTAGAAGCTCTGAGATGGATGACAGTCACATCGAGGTGACACTGGAAACCCTGTTTGTAACCAGCCCCGAAACCACACTGGAGGTCTATGGCTGCGTTGACAATCTCTACCTCGGTTTGCATTCCTTAATTCAGCAATTGGGGGGTGGTGCACAGCGGGACATGGATATTGCCCGCTATGTTATCAGCCTGCTACACTTATCTAACAGACTGGCAAAAAACGGCAAAATGCTGTCGCAGCTTGCCGGGGGCATAGAAAATGCACGCGCTCAGCGCACGCATTTTCCATTATTACATGAAAATGTTATCGCCAACCTGGCCGGAATTTACACGGATACCATCAGCCAGCTTCAACCTAAAATCATGGTAACAGGCGACAGCCAGCGTCTATCCAACCATACCACTGCCAACCTGGTTCGAGCATTGTTACTGGCAGGCATGCGTTCTGCGGTGCTCTGGCGTCAACTAAAAGGCAGTCGCTGGCAGGTGTTGTTACAGCGCAAACGCTTTGTTCGGGAAGCGGAATATCTGCTTAAAGAAAAAATAGTTCGCCACTGAAACAAACAGAGAGAGCACAATGAAATTATTGATTGGTTTGACACTGGTATTGGCAACACTGTTTGCCCGGAATGCCATGGCCGGTTGGGACCCTGACTCGGGACAAAACGCACGGATAGCGGTGGCCGCTTTTAAAAAAGCAGATCCCAAACTCAGCCATTTTTTTGCAAAAGCCTATGGCTACGTGGTCTATCCCAACATCATCAAAGGCGCCATGGGGATTGGCGGTGCCTATGGTAGCGGAACGGTATTCGAGCAGGGCAAGATCATTGGCAGCAGCAATCTGAGCCAGCTAAGCTTCGGTTTTCAGTTGGGCGGACAGGCGTACCGTGAAATTATTTTTTTCAAGGACAAACGGGCGATGGTACGCTTTAAGAAAGGAAAATTTGAACTGGGCGCCCAGATATCCGCTGTTGCCGCCACCGCCGGTGCTTCAGCCAACGTCGATTATTCCAGTGGCGTAGCCATATTCACGATAGCCAAGGGCGGGCTGATGTATGAGGCTAGTGTTGGTGGACAGCTTTTGTCTTTTGAAGCCCGATAAATACCGCACCACTGAGGCCTCGTTTCAAAATTAATTTACATTTTAAAGCGAGGCTTTAGTAGCGTAGGGTGGGCACGATTTTTGTGCCCACACGTT
>ENA-ORDP01000425-ORDP01000425.1-marine-sediment-metagenome-genome-assembly--contig:-NODE-425-length-27916-cov-2.947130_pt1 | contig 27916 bp, 24 predicted proteins | sample MGYA00248627_ERZ508539 | MGnify/ENA primary metagenome ERZ508539 (study PRJEB26208, sample SAMN05571518) | marine sediment metagenome | biome: deep sea; feature: Hydrothermal vent; material... | reverse complement strand
CGCGTCTCTACAGGTAGTTGGATAAATCCGTCAGTAACTGGTTTATCACTACCCACTCATAAAGTGTTGACTCCATGAATCTGCGTAGCGATACGGCATTTTATAGTTGACTTTCCGCAAAAAGAAGTCATCTTTAATACTGTCAACATCAAGGAGTTTGTGATGGGATTAATTTATGCCGAAATATTCTTGAGTAATGCTGAAGAGGATGGTCTGGCGCGAAGAGGGATGATAAAAAAGGACGAAATACGCTGTGGGGCATTTAATGCTATGGTGGACACCGGGGCTTACAGGATGGTCATATCCGAACATATATGCCTTCAACTGGGTTTAGAGATTGTTGAAGAGAGGGAAGTGGAACTAGCTGATGGGACTTTTAGAATGATTCCAATGGCTGGACCAATTAATGTAAAGTTTGAAAACCGTAAAGCCATTTGTAACGCTTTTATACTGGGGAATGAAGTCCTACTCGGTGCCATCCCATTGGAAGAACTGGATGTGGTCATTGATCCCAAAAAGCAAAAGCTCATCGTAAATCCTGAAAATCCCATGATGCCTAAGATGAAGATCAAATAAGAATTACAGTTTGCGATAAAAGGTTTACGGTACATGGTTCAGGAGAAACTTGTCAACAACGTTCCCCCATCCACTAGCTGTATACCGTGTCACGTCCACCGTTTAGCGTCTTCCGCCCCCCTTTGTTACAATTTTTTTTAAACCATTAATTCCAGCGAAAAGATAACCGATAACCCTATCATAAAGGATACCTACTCTCAAAGGTCGCTACCCACTTTAATCCATAAAGCAACGCTGCAAAGACCGTCTGAATCGACGGATTTAGAAACGAACAAGTGAAACTTATACTACGTGAGGACTTATGGAAGATCGGGGTGTCGAGCGACAATTGACCCTTCTAAAGGACATTTTAACCCAAGAACTGTCACTCTTAGGGCAAATCAAAGACATTGAAACAGAAAAAAGTAATCTATTATCCACCAGTCGCCACTTGGTTGATCTTTCCCCTCAGAACGAGCTTTTGGAGAAACTTCTTCGCGAGGAATCTCTTCTGGAGCAAAGACGAGAATCTCTGATCAAAGAACTGTCTTTATATTATCAGTTAGACTCATTATCTCTACGAGATTTACTATCTCTTATTCCTGCTGAAGAGCAGGAATCTCTAAAGGACCATTGGGATTCTTTTCAAGTAGTCCTTTCAGAGATTAAAGGACTCAACAGTCTGAATAAAGTGATCATTAACGACACGATAAAATTACTGGGTTACTCATTTGATTTAGTTGCCCAGGAAAGGACATTAGAAATAGATTATAGTAGAAAGGATACTCAGTCAAAGAGTTGCCGATCACTGGTACTGGATACCGTGGTCTAAGCAAAGCTACATACAAACAAGGAAAAGAGGAGTGATAAGATGCTTTCAACATTTCATGGGATCGAATTAGGAAAACGGGGCCTGATGGCTCATCAGGTCGCCCTGAACACCACAGGACAGAACCTGGCCAATGTGAGCAATCCTGACTATTCACGACAAAAAGTCCAGCTAACGACCACTCTCCCAATCTATTCCCCCGGATTGACTCGTGAAAACAGTAATGGGCAAATCGGTACGGGTGTGGCTGTTGAGAGAATCGCTCGAGTTCGGGATGAGTTTGTGGACAACCGTATCATTGATGAGAAGGGCTTTTTAGGTTACTGGAAGCAAAGGGATTTTTATCTTAAACAAGTAGAGGCCCTCCATAACGAGCCTCATAGTCCTAATCTTAAAGGACGTCTGGAACAGTTTATAAATGACTGGAATCACTTGGGTAACTATGCCACTGAGGGGGGAGCGAGAGAGGTATTGAGAGATACGTCTATTGGACTGACTCAGAACATCAAGAACCTCTTTGATCACTTTTGGACTCTCCGTCAAAACGCTGACGACATGATCAGAAGCAAGGTGGATGAAGTCAACACGATGACTAAACAAATAGCCGATCTCAATAATATAATCGTTCGGGTGGAGGCACAGGGGGATAGCCCTAATGACCTTTTGGACAGACGGGATGCTCTCGTTGAGAAGCTTTCTTCCCTGTTAGACATTCGGGTTGGCCGATCTGATATTGACGAGTTTATTGTCTACATTGGAGCCGAAAGACTTGTTCAGGGTGACAAGTTTGAGAGGCTTCGTGTGAAAGAAGATCAAAATAACGAAGGGTTCTTGAAGATTGTGTGGAACAACAGTGGTGACAATCTTATCCTTAGAAAGGGCGAAATCGGCGGACTTATTGAAACCCGTGACGTAGACCTCAAAAACCAGATAGAACAGCTTGACAACTTTGCCATCAACCTCATCGAAACGGTCAATGAGATACACAGAGATGGTGTGGGCCTTAATTTTAATACCAGAACGAACTTCTTTAAGCCGGATCATATCAACGGCAATGTCAATGGTGATTTTGATCGCAATGGCGATGGTATCTTTGATGGAACCGCTATTTATAAGATCAACGGGACTCAATCCCTGAAACGGGACGATGTGGTGGGTTCTAATGGAACTATCAATCTTGGGCCGGCTCGTTTGAACGGTCAGGACGTATTAGTGAACTATGAGGCCACTGATTCGGTGGGTGACGTCATTGATAAAATAAACAAATCCCCGGCCGACCTTGTGGCCTACCTCAATCACAACGGTCAGCTGACAATCAAGGCCACAAGAGCTTCTGATAAACGATTCATGAACTTTATTATCCGTAAGGTTGAGGATAGCGGGAACTTTCTAACGGGTTTTACTGGAATCCTGAAACAAAGCGGTGATCAAGGGGCTTTTAGTTGGAATCGGACGGGTGAGACTACTAAAATCAAGGGTTTGGAGAACAACTATTCTCGGGCCCCCAAACAGCATCCGGCTCGCTGGATCAGTCTGGATGAGGCTATTTTAAGAGAGGCCAATAACATAGCGGCCGCAAGAGGGCGGGACAAAGATGGCGATGGAGTGGCTGACAGAATCACGGGAGAGAACGATGGAAGTAATGCTTTGCGTGTGGTTGCCGCACTATCCAGTGAAAATGAGTACAACGCTTTGGATGTGGTGAGTAAGATCGACCATGAGCCTATTATGGTGGACAAATACTCCAAAAGCTTTCGCTCTTTCCTTGATAAGACCATAGAAGATTTGGGTACCTACGCTCGAACAGCCCATCTGGAGGTACAAAAGGAAGAAGCCATTGTACATCACCTCTTGAATACAAAGGAATCGATCTCTGGAGTGAACATCGATGAAGAGATGGCCGCCATGGTGACCTTTCAGCATGGGTATAACGCTTCGGCCAGATTTGTTACCTACATCGATCGGATGCTGGAGACCATTATCAATCATATGGGCATCTAAAGGAATATAAATATTAATATAAAACGGAGTTAAACTATGTTACGCGTTACAACCAATTACATGACCAATAATCTATCCAGAAACTTAAGAAGTCATAATAGAGAGCTGGACAGAATACAAAATCAAATATCTACATCAAGCCGTATCCAGGCTCCTCATGAGGATCCGACCGGCACAGCCCTTCTCATGCTTTATAGGGGGAAGATGGTGGAGTTTGGTCGCTATGAAAAGAATATAGAAGACAGTAACGCCAGGTTGAACTTTGTTGATGTGAAGCTTCAGGAGATTAACACCTACCTTCAAAATATTCGCGAACAAGCTGTTAAGGGGGCCAACGGCACTCTGACAAAAGAAGATAGAGAAAAGATCGCCATACAGGTGGAGCAGTATCTACGGCAGATTGTCCAAACGGCGAATAGTAAGTTTAAGGGTGAGAGTATATTCTCCGGGTTTCAAACCAATAAAGAGCCCTATAAGATTAACTTTGGACGGATTCAAGGCTGGGGAGATCCGCTCATATCCAAGGTTCAGTATCAGGGAGATGTGGGTATCCATTATAGAGAGATCGATCGTGGAGAATACATGGGTATCAACCTTCCTGGGAACAGGGCTTTCTGGGCATCCAATCAGCGCATCACCTCACAAACCATCGCTACGGGCTATATGGCCGTGAGTACCAATGCCGATCTCCCCTATCAGATCATCAAAATAGACAGTGTTGAGATTCGCATCGATGATGGAGACAACCTTCAAACCATCGCTGATAAAATCAATAGTGCGAATATCCCTGTCAAGGCAGAGATAGACAATACCACAGGGAATGACTTTATCGTCCTTCAGACTACCCGCCCCCATCAGCTCTGGTTGGAAGATGATCAAGGCAGTACTGTTCTACAGGATCTTGGTCTCATAGCACAAGGAGGGAACTATCCGCCCAATAACTACGCTTCCAGTGCTATAGTCCAGGGAGATAGTATGTTCAATAAGCTGGTCAGCCTGCGAGACGCCCTGTTTAATAATGATACCAATGGGATCAACGCGGGGCTTGGAGGAATTGATGAGGCTATGGACAATCTAAGAGCACATATGGCCTTAGTGGGTGCCCGCCAAAGTCGACTGGAAATAGCTCTGGAGCGAACATCCAAAAACATCGTCTACGCCAATGACATTTATTCCAAGATTCAGGGAACCGATATGGCAAAGGCTATCACTGATCTGAAGAACATTGAACTCTCTCATCAGGCAGCCTTGCAAGTTGGAGCAAGGATTATAAGGCCCACTCTCCTGGATTTCCTCAGGTGACCGTGGACTCTTAGATCTATTTGAATAGTAATTTATAAAATATCTTTGTTAAAGACACATTCGTGATTATATTATATGATTAGAGGTATGGAGGGTATTGTGGTCGAGTTGTTGGAAATTGATTCTAAACCTTATGGGAAGGTTAAAGTCCCCCAGGATGAGATGATAACGTTTCAGGATGGGATTCTTGGATTCGAGAATCTCACCAAATATTATCTTCTGGATCGGGATGAAGGGCCATTTTATTGGCTTCAGTCCGCTGAAATGACGGATGTGGCCTTTGTCATTATTAATCCCATGTATTTTAAGGCGGATTACGGCATTGAGCTGGCGGAAACAGATTTCATTGATATAGATCTCACTAGGGCTGAGGATATCGAAGAAAAGTTACTCCATTATGTCATTGTCACCATCCCCCCTGAAGACCCCAATACCATGACAGCAAACCTTCTTGGCCCCATTATTATCAATAAGGAAAAGCGAATCGGAAAGCAAGCTCTATCCTTGAACAGTCAATACACCGTTCGACACAACATTATTGATGAGCTTGAAATAAGTGGAGGGAAGTAACCCATGTTGGTTCTCGCTAGAAAACCCAATCAGAGCATTATAATTGGTGATGATATAGAAATCCGCGTGGTGGATATTAAAGGCGATCAGGTCAAAATAGGAATCACTGCGCCCAAGCAGATTAGTGTCCACAGAAAAGAAATCTATGAAGAAATACAAGCGGCTAATATTGAGGCTAGTAAAGCCAAAGGTGAAACCGACCTGGATAACCTTAGTAAGATTATCGTTAAAAAAAAGAAAAAGTAAAAACATTTTATTCTTTCACTTCATTTTCTTTTGCTTTCCTCTCGTTCATTTTTCTCATAAGTCGAGCCATCAAAATACTCACCTCATAAAGTAGATAAACCGGTCCACCCACCATCACCTGAGTAATAGCATCAGGAGGAGTGATAATAGCCGCTATCACTAAGATGATCACCAGAGCATAGGGCCTGAACTTAGTGAGGGAACGGTCTGTCACGATTCCTATCTTTGCTAAAAGGGTAATCACCAAAGGCAGCTGAAAGACAATTCCAATAATAATAACAATAAAGACGATCCAGTCCAAATAATCCGCTATACTCAAATGAGACTCAACGATCTGTTTCTTTGACTCATCCATCCCTTTAAAGGGATCGGTCAAGGTGCTGATGTAGTTGAGTTTCCGTTGAAAGTCATTATAGATCCCCCGATTGACTTCAAGAAAATCTGCAAACTGACGTGTCAGCTCCAGGGAGTTATCAGACGGATTGGGTTGGTTTTCTTGCTTCTTTATGAGAGTCTTTAAGTGATTATTAATTTGATCCAACTTCTCTTCTATCGCCTTCAGCCTTTTGATTTCCTGGATTTTGGAGGAATCGTTTTTAGCATGATCACGAGACTCACTGTACTGAACAGAAGCCAAGATCTCTACAATCCGTGACTTTTCCTTAGACGAAAGGCCATCTTTTAAGGTATAAATCTTTTTCTCGAAATCCTTTTCGTATCTTGCTAAAAGATAGTCCGATATGCGTTTATTGGGCAGTTTGTCAAGTATCTCTGTTTGGAAACGTTCCATTTTAATTTCTTCAGGAACATTTTGACTTTTGGTGATTGAGATCATGAAATCCGCACTGATGGGCGCTAAATATCGATATGAAAAAAAGGATCCTGTAAAAAAGAAGATGACGAAAAAGGCGATGCCACTATAATACCATTTCCGCTCGGTGCTGAATAAGGCTGGCAGGATGAATTGAGAGATCTGAAAAATGATCACCGGGATGGAGAAAACAATTCCTGTATAAAGGGAAATCTTGAGATAGGCCATGAAGAAGTCGTAGATTTTTAGATGGATGAACTTGACATCCAGGTCTTTAACAGGCTCCATAAGGAGTTGAAGGATATCATCTTTAAAGATATAAGCGGCTACAGTGAAAATAATGAAAGAAAGGATGATCCGTATGATACGGTGTCGAAGTTCTTCGAGGTGATCAAGAAATGGGAGGTTATTAAGAATGCCTTCTTTTTTCTCTAGGTTGTTGTCCAATCCTTTGTCCGCCATGTTTGTTTACTATATCGGGATTTGTTTTATTGATAGATTCACTTGGTTTTTTTGCTTGATAAAACTCTCGAATCCCCTTCACAAGATATTTTGCTATTACAGATCGTTTTTTTGCCCCAATAGCAAAGACAATGGAGCCAATCAATAATATAATTTCAAAGGGACCCAAGAACATGGCTGATTCCTTATATACCAATCTTTAAATTGCCAGGTTCAAAAGCTGTAAGCCCTGAGGACACAACTCATCGCATCTCCAGATGACTGGCAATTCATAATGATTTCAGTATAATGCCATTCTATGAAAGAATTAAACTTTAGTTGTTTGATCTTCTTTTTTATGAGAGTCAGTTTTACTTTGATCTGTGTTTTTTGGTGTTTCTGCCACAGGTTCAACGTAATCTTCTTCATCATTTAATAAGTTGTCTTTTATAGGTGCTGACATTTCTTTTGTAGCTTTTTTAAATTCCCTTAGGCCTTTCCCCAAGGATTTACCTATTTCAGGGAGTTTCTTTGCCCCGAACAGCACTAATAATGCCACTACAATAAGAATGATTTCTGTTGGCCCTAGACTTCCCATATGATCACCTACCCTTTCATTAAACGTATAAAGAAAATATAAAGAAAACATTGAGACTTGTCAACCAGAACTTGACAATCTCTCTCTTTTTTGATAGTTTTGATGAAAATCCTCTGAGTGGTATGTCTATGAAATTAAGTTGGATTCCCAACAGTCTGAGCCTGGGGAATCTTTTCCTGGGATTTATATCCATAATCCTGTCTTCTATCGCCTCCTCAAGCCCAACTCACTATGGGCTATATAAATACAGTACCATCTGTATATTGGTTGCGGCTGTACTGGATGTATTGGATGGGCGTATTGCCAGAAAAATCAATCAGAACAACCCAATGGGCAAAGAACTGGACTCACTGGCTGACCTGATCACCTTTGGACTAGCTCCTGGGTTTATGTTCTTCACCATGCTTTTTGGCCCCCATCCATACTACCAGGACTCTCCGTTTAGTAGTTTTCCTATGTCTGGGTATGTGATTGGAGGGATCATAGCCTTTATATTCCCTCTAACAGGGGCTTTACGACTCGCCAAGTTTAATGTCACTGAAAGCAAGGGCTTTTTTATCGGCATCCCATCCCCCATCGCCGGCGGAACCTGTGCTATCATCCTGTCTTTTAGTGATTTACCCGTCCTATTTGATTCTATCATTTCAATACCCCATATACCCCTCCTACCCTGGTGGGGAGCCTTAACTATCTTTGTATTTTATAGTGTATTAATGATTTCCAAGTTCATTTTCCCTAAAACGCCCCCCACTTTTATGGACTTCTCAAAGTCCAATACAATTTATAAAAACCTTTTAAGTGGTTTATTCCTGGCGGCATTAATAGTATTTTTCAAGTATTTTTTACTAGTCTATACCGTCTACTACACATTTGTCCCAATTTTCACCTTCAAGCGTAAGACAAGACCATCCTGACTTTTATAAGGTCAATTCTTCTTTTTCCTCTGTTCATTCTTGAATCGACGGTAGGCCTCAATGTTCTTGTTATGCCCAGAAGCTGTTTTAGCAAACTCATGGGACTTGTCATCCTTAGCGACAAAATACAAATACTCTGTCTTGGCCGGGTTCAGCACCGCCTGGATAGACTCAAGGCGTGGACTGGCAATGGGTGAGGGAGGAAGACCCCTATACCGATAGGTGTTGAAGGGGGATTGGGTGACGTTACTAAGCTTATTGATCTTTACAGCCTTGTTGAGGGCTTTATGATACTTTCCTTCCCTGAGTAGAGCGTAGACCTCTTTAAGCTTTTGACTGGATTTCTGGTACTTGGGATCGTAAGCCTCACGTAGTAGAGCGTAAATGACAGAAGAATCAAAGGATAAGGTCATTTTCCTGTGAATACGATTATAAAAGACGGATGCTACTTTCTTTCGCTCTTCGGGAACTCCTGTTTCCTTTTCCACTAAAGACGCCAAGGTGATGAGCTGTCGTTTGTTCAGTTTTAAGGTTTCCTTAATCGTCTCGTAATTGCTCTTGCGAAACTCCTTAAGAAAGGTCTTAAGCATTTTGTGGATAATGGTTTTGACACTATCCGTTTTATGTATAAAATATGTGGATGGATATAAATAACCTTCCAATGAGTCCCCGTCAATTTGATACTTGTCTATTAAGGTTTTATCGAAGGCTAGATCGAGAAACTCCTCGGGCTTTTTAATGATTTGTTTATTCATCAAGATTCCCGCGATTTCGTAAATGTTGGATCCTTCAGGAATCGTGAGAGATATACGCTCTCGGGGCAGTGCTTTTCCCTCTGTTGTAAAGGCATTAATAATATCGATGGTGGCGGAATCACCTTTAATACGATATTTTCCCTCATAAATGACTTTCCCCATGGTGAGGAGGACTTTACCGTAAAGATAAGCAAAGTATTGACTTCGTATTAACTTGCTTTCCTTAAGGCGTTTAGTGATGTTGTTGAGGCTTTCATGTTTGTGAATCTCAAAAATAATGACTTGATCCTCTCCCAGAGGGGCGTTGAAATATACAGCCGTTGCCAGGAGAACAATAAGAAAAGCTAAAAACGTGACTCCCAGACCTTTAAAAAGTTTCATATTTCTATCCTAAATTATACTTAAAATCATAGACGCGTATTAATCTCATTACTTTGTAGAACAAAGATTATCATCCATAGCTCGTGCTGGTTCATTAAAATAAAGGCCTGGTGTTCCTACACATCAAATGAATCCATCAAATCAGCATTGATGGTACACTAGTAAAATAATCGGATGACCCCATTGGAGTTTTAATGGAAATAATAAATTATCTATTCCTTAGATTATCAATTAATATTTGGAGGTTTTTATAATTGGGATTTTCCATTTCCAAAAAGATGTCCCGTGATTTTATATAATATTCGATGGCACTGTCCTCATCACCCTGTTTCTCATAGATGACCCCCATCATCCAGTAGGACAAAGCGATCCCTTCTTTATAATCGGCTCCAATCATTAGCTGTAGGGACTTTCTATAAATGGATAAGGCCTTTTTGTAATTCCCATCACGGTTTATATAAACCAAAGCAAAACTATTGTTTGTGACGGCAATTCCAATGTTGTCATCCAGCTTTTTACGGATCTTTAAAGCTTTATTATAGAACTGAACGGCTCTGTCATAGTCTTTTTTCGAGTTGTAGATCAAGCCAATATTGGTATAATCCCTTGCTAAAGAGCTTTTTAATCCCAACACCTTATGAATCTTCAAGGCTTTCTTATGAAACTTCAGGGACTTATCCCAATCCGACCGATTATAATATATGAGTCCTAAAAAACTGTAAGCCTTTGCCATCCCCCTTCTATCATGGATTCTATGTTTCAGTTTAATGACTTTATAAATGACATCTATAGCTTTTTCTGTCTGACCCGTAATATCCAGAACGCCTGAAACTCCTAAAAGGGCTTTTGTTTGGCTCAGTTGGAGGTGGAGTCGTTTAGCGTAGCCGAAAGCCTTGAAATAATACCCCAGGCTTTCATCGTAGCGTCCCCTGATCTTTGAGAGATCCCCCAAATTAAGGAATAACTGAAGCTTACTCTCTACCAACAGCTTGGAGTCATGGATCTTGAAAGCCTCATTGTAGTATTTCAACGCTTTTTTATTTTGACCCTTTGTATAGTAGAGTAGGCCAAGTAATCGAAGAGAATGGCCTTCTCCTTTTTTATTCTGGATGCTTACAAATCGTTTGTGAGCCCCACTAAAATGGGAGTACATTTTCTCATAATCCCCTTTGGATTTAAAAAGCAGGCCATAATCCATGTGGATCCGGGCCGTATAGTAGTCATCCTCCAGTTCGTCATTCAGTTCATAGAGCCTGTCATAGATTCTTAATGCTTTTTTGTAATAGCCTAAAAGATTGTATATACGGGCCATCCAGATGCCTGACCGGGTTAGAAATCGTCTGAGACGCCATCTCTTGGCCAGACTAAAGACCTTTTTGTAGTGCTGTAAGGCGATGGAGAAGTTGCTTCTCAGATAATTGGCCTTCCCCATGAGTAAAAGGGCGTTGAGATCGTCTGGCTGCTCGTTGAGGGCTTTCTTTGAGTAGGATAGGACTATCGAGGACTTCTCCTGGAGAGACATTTCCCATGCTTTTATATAGAAATACAGATACTCAATGGTTTTAGGGTTTTTTCTTGAGTAAACCCTGAGGGCCTTTTTCTCAAAGGTGATATCTTCGTCATCCACTTTTTGGATCACTACTTTAGCGATCTGTTGGGATATACGTCTGAGGCTTGAATTGAGTTTATCAAGAGATTTCTTTAAAGTAAATAGTATGACATGTTTATTAGAAGGAATATCAATGACTTTGACCACTATATCCAGAATATCCTCTTCGACGGTGTAATGGCCGTAGACAAGAAAACGGGTTTTAATCTTTTGGCCTAACTTGAAATAGTTGGCCTCCCTATCGAAATAGTCTGTCTGGGTAGACTCAATGATCCTCTGCATATCCCTTTGATCCGTTAGAGCCATGTTTTTTAAGAACAACAGGTTGTCAGACAGAGTGACAGCAATAGCCTTAGCCAGCCAATCCCACTCCCTATCTGACTCATTCACAAACAAGGCAACGGTAAGCTCCCGATTCATAGAATAAGTCTGTGAAGTAGAAAGTATAAAAAGCCCCAAGGCGATGAGAATGGTGTACATGGTTTTCATGGATTAATTTGATTCCCTGTGACTAACGATTCTATTCATTTAAAAAAGATATTCTCTGGACTGAATTGTTCGGACCATAAAATCCCGGTCGCCCACTTTAAGTTTAACACGGCGAGCTGATAGTTCAAGATAGCCTGGCGAAATTCCACTCTAAAACGGATATTTTTTTCCCTGGCGACAATCACCTCTTCCAACCCCTTTCTACCCAGACGCAATTCAACCTTGGCTTTTTTCACAAGACCTTTCCCGATTTTCAGGTTTAGCCGAGCTAGCAGGAGAGTGTTTTTCGCCTCGATTAGATCATGATAGGCACTCAATATTTCACGTCTTATCTTTGCTTTCAAGTCTTTTATTTCGTAACGGATGTTTTTATAATCCCCTTCAGTCCTTGCTCGAAGGTTTCTATTAGAACTGCCATCAAAAATACTTAAGCTTATAGATTGCTCATCCTTTGGATTAGGCAGCCTGAAATCCTGGAAAACACCGGCTCTTGGTGTCAGGGTCACATCATCAATGAGGGCGAGGGAGAGGGTCACGAATATGGACCAATCCGTCCGGTCTTTAAATTGATAACTATTGACACCGGTAACCATTAAATCAGAAAACAAGGAGATTTTTGGATATAAAATACTCCGTTCGATTTCATAGGCTTCTTGGCGCACTTTTTTCTGCATTTCAATCTCTTTGAGCTCCCCACGCTGACTCATAGCAATTTTAAGGCTTTCCTTCCTGGACCTGATCCCACGAAATAGCGTATTGTCCTTGGTCAGGCGAATATCATTTTTTATATCAAGCTTCTGAAGGAGGTTTAACTTTTCTTCTTTGTAATCATGTTGGGCTTTAATCCAGTCATTTCGTGTTTGTCTCATCAATCCTTCATTGAGCAATAGATCCAGGGGTAGAATCCGTTTATGTTTCAATTTCTTTTTGGTGAGTCCATAGGACTGTTTGGCTTTCCCATATTCCTGTTTTCTGACCCTCATGAGAGCTTTTAAGTTCAAAATGGAGTAATATAATGTATAGATCTCTTTGGTGAGGTTGTTGAGCCTATTTTCGATCTGAAAACGATTGAGTAAAAGTTCGCTTTTTGCTTTTCTTTTTTTGTAAACGAGGGCTCTATCGTAGATGGGTATCTCTAAGCTATTGTCGAAGGTCAATATAGTGGCTCCGCGAGGATTTGAGAAGGTGACCACTTGGGTTCTCTTAAGCTCAGAGGTGATTTTGGGGTAGAAGGCACGTTTAGCCGTCTCGGACTGAGCCATGAAGACTTTTCGATTAAATTGTAAAGCTTTGAGAACCGTATCGCTCCGTTCAGCCAGAAGGACAGCCCTCTTAAGGTCAAGGGTAATTATATCCTTTGTGAAAGCAGGCTTTAAAAAGATTAAAAGTACCATGAAGGGGATGATAGAGATTTTAAGCATGATGGGTCCAAAGTAACGCAAAAATCCTCATAAAGTAAATTGCAATGATCGATGTATTATTCACGAACACCTGTTAAGCTTTAACGAATATTCTCAGCCATTCTAGGAATCATATTTTTTACCGAACCCTCATAAACTTCAATCTCAAAACCCTTTGCGATACACTCAAAAGTGGAGTCGTGAAAGGCAAAAATATAATGTTTTAATCCCTCGAAAAACCTTGTCTTATCATGATTAGGATGAACAGAATTCATTCTTTCCAACTTACGTATCCATGAGGAATGTCTAATTTCAGCTAAAGAATAATACTGTAGGCCTCTCTCATAAAGAGGGTGGCCTGAAAAGGCTTCATCATTCGGTGGGCCAAACATATGAGCATCACAAAAATCGAACTTAACAATTGCCACAGCTTCTTTCTCACTATCTGCATCATCCCACTCTTCTGGTCTCTCTAGAAGTTCATAGGCTAATAAAATATCGTATTCGCTGGCTAGGACTATAGGTTCTGGTGCACCTCCATTAGGCCATGGAACACCTTTTAGTTCAAGAACCTCATCTTTTTCATCGACTTCGTACATTATTTATGTCACATTCATTTTGTTTGAAATTAAAAGCTTAATATTGTAACACTACATTAGTCCTGGAAGGCCATTTTTTGTTCAATCAATTCAACATTCTTCCTCACATTGCTCAGGTCCGGGTCAATGGAAAGGACTTTCATCCAGACATCCCGGGCCTTAAAATACTCTTTCTTTTTATAGTGGATCAATCCAATGTTCTTCAAGGCCTTTAAATGGTCTGGATGCACCCGAATCACATTATAAAAGGCCTCTAAGGATTTCTCATAGTCCATTTCAAGGAAATGTCTGGTTCCTGTTTCAAAGTAATCGGATATCTCACCCTCTGGAACGGATGGACTGCCTTTTAATTCAAATAATACACTGCATTCTCCAATCTGACCGTCTTTCACTACCTCAGGGAGCTTATTAAGGAGTTCCAGGAAAGAACTTTCTTTGATGAAATACTCATTTGTTTGATCAATACAGAGACTGTAGACACCCTGACTGGCTTCAAAGGTAAGAGGTGAGTTGTAAAACAGTATTTTATCTCCTTTCTTAAAGCGGCAAAGTTCTACAGTAAAAGTAGTTAGACCACCAAAAGGTAAATCTCCACTTTTTAGGGACTGAACGCCATGATCCTCACTCAAGCAGATAGCCCCCTTAAAGCCACTACTCACATAACTTAGCTGATAAGCCTCTAGGTCAACGATGCCGCAAAAGGCCCCTACTGAGAACCTGGTCTTTTCACCAATCGGCAGGAGTTTTTGGTTCAGTGCGCTGCAAAACTCATCGAGTGGAACAGATTCTTTAAACTCATTCTTAAAGTAGTACTGAAAGTAATTTGTAAGGAACAAGTTCATGGTCTGGCCTTCCATAGGGTCTATAATCATGAAGGCTAATTTGCTTTTGGAGAGTTGCATAGAGGAAAAATATCCCGTCCTGCCCCTTGGGGACTGATTAGCTGTGATCGTCAGTTCAGGGAATTCAGGTATCGCCTGATCGTAGAGATGTTGGTCTAAAAAGTGTTTTAATATGTTTTCCTTGTTTTCCAGGTGCTGGGCAAGGGTATTGATCAATTCAGATATTTTGCCGATGCCGTCCTTCTTGATTGGTTCGATCCTGTAGGAAAACTGATTGTTCATCAACTGATGAAATCCTGTCTCTAAAGGGACTAAACGCCTTTTGAACCTGATAATAATAATGAGGGCCACCGAAAGAGTCCAAATCAATGTGAGCCCCATCACCGTATAACTATCCCATAAGATACTATCAACCTTCGAATTCGTTTCGGTAGTCCAGCGATTGAAGGACTGTTGGATTCTTTCCAGGGATTTCTGCTTTTCTTCACTGACTGACTGACCCTTTGAAACAACGGTTAAGGCTTCATTTGTTTGGTTTAATAATTGGCTCACAGAAGTAAAGTAGGATGTGGAGTTTAAGTAAAGCACTGTGACAGGGAAAAGAGAAATAAACAGGCTGTAGAATAAGAACTTTGCCATCAGTCGATTGCTTTCTGAAGGTAGTTTTTTTCTTTCGGGCACGGGCTCCCCCCCATTGAGTGTATTGGTCTTTTGATGATTTGTCTGAAGATGCCTTGTATAGGCCTTTTCGGTAGAAAGTGAAATATCTTTAGGGATAAATAGACTAAAAGGTCTATGAATTGTCCCCTGTAGAGACGCGTGGCCATGCGTCTCTACAGGGGCAATTCATAAACCTTTTAGTATATATTACGTTTTTGTCTAATTGTTTTTATGAATTGTACGAAAATGCTTATATCTAAAGTGTTGACCAAAATCTATCCATAGCCGACCAAGAAAATGGATTTTCAATGAGACGTTAAAGCTCTTTAACACAGATCAACGGAATGCATCCATAGGGTTAGAGGGTCCTTAGGTCTTGTAATCATCCATGAATCAGTCTGAATACAATATACAATATATGAAAAAAGCCTTGAGTCTGGCTAGAGGGGTGAAGGGCAATACCTCTCCCAATCCTGCTGTAGGTGCTGTAATCCTTAAAGATGATCATGTCATCGCCCAGGGAGCCACACAAAAAGCCGGTCAGGACCATGCTGAAGTTGTGGCACTCAAGAAAGCAGGAGATTTGTCAGCTGAAAGCGTTCTCTATGTCACTCTCGAGCCCTGTTGTTTTTTTGGGAGAACCCCCCCCTGTACAGATCTCATTATCCAAAAGAAAGTCAAGAAGGTCTTCATCGGCACCCTTGATCCCAACCCTAAAGTCAACGGTCAGGGGGTTGCAAAGCTGAGAGAAGCAGGGATTGAAGTGGAGTATGGCTTTTTGGAAAAAGAAATCAACCAGGTCAACGAAGATTTTATCCACTTCATAAAGACCAATCAACCTTATTGTATCGCCAAATACGCTATGACACTCGATGGGAAGATCGCTACCCGCACGGGTGACTCCCAGTGGATTTCCAACGAAAAATCGAGGGAAAAGGTCCAACACTTGAGGAATCAGGTGGATGGGATCATGGTGGGAGTGAATACTGTGATTCAAGATAACCCAAGACTTACAGTGAGACTGAATGATAAACATAAAGATCCTGTGAGAATCGTAATGGACAGCAATGGGCGAACTCCATTAAACTCAAACGTCCTTCAAGACAAATATGATACAATCCTTCTTATGAAGAAAGTCCCTCAATCCCCGGCGAAGCAGCGGGATGAACTCATAGAAATCTGTCAGGAAAAGGGCAAAAAGATTTTGACAGAAGATAGTGATACCCCCAAAATCTCTCTAAGTAACGCTTTTAAACAATTGGTCAACGAAAACATCACTTCTATCCTCCTGGAAGGGGGGGGAGAACTTCTGTCCAGTGCACTCAAAGAGAAGGTCATCAATAAAGTGATCTGTTTCATTGGCTCAAAGGTAGTTCTTGGATCCGACGGAATCTTTCCATTTGGGGGTTCAGGTTTTGAGAAAATGGGCGATGCTTATCAAGTCAGTTATGTCACCGCAGAAGTCCTGGATAACGATGTCATGATCACAGGATACATAAATTATGATTGCTAATAAGGCTCAGAAGTACTTTGATCGAAGCGTCACTGCTATCACTGAAGGGAAGCATGAAAGGGGTCGAAAATGGCTGAAGATCGCTGGATTTTACGGCTATCCCACGGGTCCCATTCATTACCAACAGGCCATTGTGGCTTTGGAACAGCTCAATCTGACCGACGCTCTCAGGCTATTTCATTCCTACATGTCTTTGACCCATAGTATTGACGAAAATGTTTATTATTATCTGGGTGAAATCTATTACCTTTCAGGGAACAAGGATGAAGCTTGTCGATACTTTAAAAAGTCCTTTGAGAGAGCCTCTAACTTATTGATTCAATGTAAGTCCTTAGTCTATCTTGATAAGCTTAATTTCTACTCCAGTGAAAAAGTGAACCAATTAACGGAGCATAAATTCGATTATCTCTTGAGTATAGAATCTCATGACATGGATCAAAAAAGAATCAATGCCCTCATGGCAAGTCTGAGAGGCGATTACAATCTATCCATCGATCTATTGACAGAGCTTATCGAAGAGAAACCTAATGTAAGAGAGCTTTACAAAGAGTTGTGTGAGTGCTATCTCCGTTCCAAACGATACAGCGCCATTTTAGACCTGCTTCAGGACAAGACTTGGCTCTACAAAAGTGACAAGACCCTCTTGTTCCCCCTGGCAAAGGCCTACTATCTATCTAATCTTTTTTCAGAAGCAAGACAAGCCCTACTCTTTCTTATAAAGGCCCTTCCCGGCAATGCTAAACTCTATTTTAACCTTGGAAACATTTACTACAAACTAAAACAATACAACCGTTCCTCTAAATGCTATATGAAAGCTCTCCAGAGCGACCCACAGCTTTATATTTGTCACTATAATATTGGCGTTCTCTACCATAAGACGGGGATTCTGGATCTTGGGGAGGAGTATTATCATAAAGTATTTGATACAGACCATTTATACTATTCCGTTCATTATAATCTTGGGGTTTTATACTATCAGAAAAAGCAATATTTTGACTCCTTAAATGCCTTTCAGACAGCAGATCAGATAAATCGTCAGGATGGAAGAGCCAGGCATAATTTTGATACAATCAAAAGCATCAAGTTGATTGACCCGGACACCAAGGTGGAACAAAAGGTTCTTAGCCTTGTAAACATCTATCTTATTGTGGCAGTTGGACTTCTACTATTACTTTTTATCTTTTTCAGCTAGGATGGTTTATGCTACGGCAAGACAAGTTTCCTGTACTCATGAAGTTACGCTCAGAAAACCAGGGTGAGTTTCGTCATCAGATCATGGCTCGACTCAAGAATATCGCCAGCGATAAGGATCTCACGGATTTTGTGGCTATCTTAAGTCAGTTTAGAAAAGAGTTTATCACGGATTCCTGCTTTTATATTGACGTTCTGAACGATGTGGTGAGAAATCTTCTAGCCCACGAGAAGAAAAGCCTGCAAGGCTTATTGGATCAGTTTGTATTTATAGCTGAAATTGGGGATACTCATACCCATGAGCTTCTCAATAAGGTTTTAAATGTATTTGCCCGTGATAATGACGCCCTGTCCAGACTCCAGAAAAGTATGCTATCACTGGAGAACAAATTGAGACGCTTTGAAAAGGATTCGGACGACTTCAAACTCTATCCCATGTTAGAGATCGAGGATCAGTGGATGGAATAGGCTGGCTTGTTTCTGTAATCCTTAGAGACGCCAGGTCCTGGCGTCTCTAATACAGCCTACTGAACGGTTGAGAGACTCTTTGCTAATGTCACAAGGGTCTCGCACTCTCTTCTATATCCATATTTATCCTGACCTTTGCTTTCAGCCATCACCTTAAGAATCTCGTCATAGCCTGCCTTTTTCCCATAACGACTTTGGCGAAGTCGCTGGGCGAAATGAGCTACAGCTGTGGAAAAGAGAAAGGTCTCACTAGGTTTGCGGTCTAAAATGTCAGTCATAAGCAGTGGCTTCTCAATGAGCCGACTTTTAGACCCATCAGGTTGCTTGTATCGTAGCCTGAAAAAGGCTATTTCATTGTTGAACTTTGTTTTACTTTTACTGCTTGACTCGCTAACAGCTTTTCTCCCTGAACCGTAGCGTAAACCACCATTTGCCTTTGGCGAGTCCTTGAGGGTGACCTCGTAAATGGCTGTGACCGTATGTCCTGCACCGATTTCACCCGCGTCAATGGTGTCGTCATCAAAGTCTTCACGCCTCAGTTTACGATTCTCATAACCAATGAGCCGATAATCCGCCACATACTGTGGATTGAACTCCACCTGGATCTTCACGTCCTTGGCAATAGTTTGGAGAGTGGATCCCAGCTCGGTGACCAATACTTTCCGTGCTTCATTCAGGTTGTCCACATAGAAGTAGTTGCCATTGCCTTTATCTGCCAATTGTTCCATGGTGTGATCGTTTAGATTGCCCATTCCAAAACCCAATACGGTTAAGGCGATACCCGACTTACGCTTCCGTTCAATGAGTTTAATGAGCTGATTATGGTTGGTGATGCCCACATTGAAGTCTCCATCGGTGGCGAGGATCACTCGGTTAATCCCTCCTTTGACGAAAGACTTTTCAGCCATCTGATAGGCCAGCTGAATCCCTTGAGATCCCGCTGTAGAACCACCTGCATTGAGTCTCATGAGGGCACTTTGTATCTTGGCCTTGTCATTCCCGGAGGTGGGTGAGAGAACAAGTCCTGCTGCACCGGCATAGACCACAATGGTTATCTTGTCCTTCTCTGTCATTTGATTTGTGAGCATGAGAAGCCCTGACTTAAGGAGTGGGAGCTTATCAATGGAACTCATGGACCCGGAAACATCCAGTAGAAAGACCAAGTTGGATGCAGGGCGTTCATTTAAAGCTGGCTTTTTACCCTGTAGGCCTATGTGTATCAGTAATCGATCCTTGTCAAAGGGGGATGGGGCAATCTCATGGTATATAGAGAAAGGTTGGTCATCGGGTAAGGGGTAGTTGTAGTCGAAGTAATTGATATACTCCTCCACTCGGACAGATTCAGCAGGGGGTAGCTGTCCCATTTTCTGAATGTAGCGCCTCCCGTTGGAATAACTCGCCGTATCCACATCAATACTGAAGGTACTCACCGGGTCGGTAAGTGGCTTCATTCGGGAGTTTTCTACGTATTTACCGTATCGCTCTCGGTTTTGAGTATACTGTGAATAGTGATCTACCAGCTCTTTATTCCCTGGAGCAATATTGGGGTTCACTCCCGTAGGGCCTTCAGAATCGATAGACCTGTTGCTATAGTTCTCTACTGTCCTTTTTTTGCTATAGAGAGTGTTTTTATCGAAACCCTTTCTAACAGCATGTTTCCTGGTTTTCAAGGCGTCTTTATTTGACTGAACCAGAGGAGCTCGATATTTTCCCTTACTTTGATCATCCATCTTATGGGTTTTCCCCTGTTCTGACGGGTTGCTGCAAAAAGTCATCGTTCCTACTACCCATAGGGAAAGTATTAGATAGTGGATCAATTTGGTTTTCATAGGATTCCTCCTAAAATAGTTTAATTTAATGATTTTATAATCATTACTTTGGTCTGGAGTACTGGATGGCCATAGAGACCAATGATTCACACTCCTTGCGATAGGAAAACTTGTCCTGTCCTCTGCTTTGCTTCATGACCTTCAGGATTCTATTGTAGCTCACGTTTCGATTGTATTTACTTTTACGTAATCGCTGGGCGAAATAGGCTACGGCTGATGAGAACAAGAAATCATCACTGGGTTCATCGGTAAGAATATGGGATTTGAGGAGAGGTTTCTCAATGAGACGGCTTCGACTCCCGCCAGGCTTCTTGTATCGTAGCCTGAAAAAGGCGATTTCGCCATTGAATCGACTGTTACGGGATCGACCGGGAACAGCCCTGTCGGTCAAAGTAAGCTCGTAAATAGCTGTGACCGTATGTCCTGCACCGATCTCGCCAGCGTCGATGGTGTCGTCGTCAAAGTCTCTGCGTCTCAGTTTACGGTTTTCATAACCCAAAAGCCTGTAGGATTTTACATATCGTGGGTTGAACTCTACCTGGATCTTCACATCCTTGGCAATGGTCTGAAGGGTGGAAGCCGACTCTGTAACTAGTACTTTCCTCGCTTCATTCAGGGTGTCAATGTAGAAATAGTTGCCATTCCCCTTGTTAGCCAATTGTTCCATGGTTCTATCATTTAGATTGTACATCCCAAAGCCCAATACGGTTAAGGCAATGCCTGATTTACGCTTCTGTTCAATGAGTTTAATGAGTCGACTGTGGCTGGTGATCCCCACATTGAAGTCTCCATCGGTGGCGAGAATCACCCGGTTGATGCCTCCCTGGATGAAAGCCTTTTCAGCCATCTGATAGGCCAACTGAATCCCCCGGGATCCGGCTGTGGATCCTCCCGCTGAAAGCCTTTTTAGAGCTTCTTTAATGCGGTCTTTATTGGATCCGTTCGTGGGTGGGAGGACAAGTCCTGCGGCTCCTGCGTAGACCACAATGGTGATCTTGTCCTTTTGGCTTCTTTCCCTGCAGGCCAATATGAAGCAGGTATCGATTTGAGTCAAAAGGCGATGGAGCCAGTTCATAGTGGATTGAAAAGGGCGTTCTTCCTTTAGGGATAGGGTATTGATAGGTAAAATAGTTGATGAACTCTTCTATACGGACAGAATCAGGGGGTGGGAGGCGTTTTTGTCTTGTGAGAAAGCGTCTGGTGTTGGTGTAGCTTCCCGTGTCCACATCAATACTAAAGGTGCTCACAGGCTCTTTGCGTGGGCTGGTACGTGGGTTCTCAATGTATTTCCCGTATTGTTCACGGTTTTGGGGTTGGTTGGAATCGTTGTTTCTAGCAGCTACGGTTTCATCTTCTTCGCTAAAACCCTTTGTACCAGGGGATATTACATCACTTTCACGGTAGCTTTTAGTGCCAACGGGTCTATTTTTCTTACGTTTTCTTTTGTATCGTTTGTGTCCCCGTCCTCTTCTACGTTTTGAACGTTTATAATTATGATTACCAACTGGAATACCCATACCAACTGTATACTTCTCTACGAGTGATTTCTTTACGAGTGGTTTATCGTTTCCACAAGATGGGGCTATTGCGACCATCAAAATAAATAGACAAAGTAATGTTATAAAACGATGGATGCTCATAGTGGACTCCTAATTTAGTGTTTGTCACTATATAATAGTTCATAAATAGGAAAAAACAGAGTCTTTTTTTGGAGGACTTTTCAGAACAGGTCCGTGGCCTAGAAAAGTGTCGCATTAGCCAGTCGTTGTAGGGGCGACCCGCCGGGTCGCCCCTACAACGTGTTGGTAATTAACATAATTTTACAGATACCAGTACTAAACTAATTCAAGGGCAACATTTGAGGCCGTTGAAGTGGATCGATGAGGACTTCTGTGAAGTGCCTTTTGAACCTTCTTGGCCGCTGCCTTACCGTTTAGATCATTAGTTGTGACCTTATGCTCAGTAAGGAGAGCTTCAAACTCTTCTTTAGCCTTGAGTTTAGCTTTGTAAAGCATCATTTGAACCCTTGAATAGACGTTGACAGCACCATCACCACTGGTTTCAATGGGATAGAAGATGATATCCGGGTATAGTTCCTGAATACGTGATTGAACACCGTCAGAAACGCCTGCTGAAGGCATACATCCAAAAGGCTTGATAGACAGGACCATGTGGGACTTCTTCTTTTTGGCTGCTGCAATCAGCTTTCCCACTTCCATATGACCCTCGCCGCCGCTTAGGCTTGTGTTGTAATACTCTTTGGCGTAAGCTTCTATTTCAGTCATATCAGGGAGTTTGACCATTTTAAGACCGGCCAGTCGAGCGTAAGTGCCATAAAAGGCTTTCAGTAATACTCGGCTTAGACGAATGAGTCGAAGGGCTTTTTTAGGCTTTTCCCCTTTTAAACCTTTCTCATCATGCTTTTTAAGATGGATTCTATCGGTATAGAACTTCTCAACTTCCCAAATGGTGTACATGAGCCAGAAAACAACCTGTTGAACATGCACTTCAGCCCCTTCCTTCTCTAACCAGCTTTGCATATGATAGTTTCCGTCACCTTCAGTGGTCATAGCCCAGAATTCACCGATAATATCAACCACCGGTTTAGGCTGAAGGTAATTAACCTCAATTTTTGCTATCTTTTTCCTGATCTTCCAAAGAGCAATGGAAAGCCATTTCTTTTGGCTGAACGACTTATAAAGGATGTCTTTGCATTCCTCTAAAACCTTGTTTGTTTCGCCTTCGTTGACTTCGTAGGGCCGAATTCGGTATCCTAAAGCATTAATCAAGTCAGCCGCAATGAAAGCCTTGATAAGAGTCTTATAAAACTTGAAGTTCATTTCAAGCCCCAAGTCTTTAACAGCCTGCATATCCACTTTTTGCTCGAAAGTGATCACCCTGAAGCCGGGAAAACCGGCATCTGTTAAAGCCTTCCTGTACTCAGCTTCGTACATGCCAAAGCGACAAGGGCCGCAGGCGCCAGCTGTCAGGAAGATATAGTTCTTATTGATCTCTTCTACTGAGAGTCCATTCTCGTCACGAAGTTGGATAAGGTGTTTGACAAGGTTACCCACCGTGAAGTACGTTGGATTACACTGTCCACGATTCCCCATCTCTTTACCATATCTTAGAGCCTCGCTATCCGGACATTCCAGGCATTGGACCTTGTAGCCAAGGCCTTCAAAGCCCCCTTGGACAAGATAGTCATGAGCCTTCGTAAGGCCTCCAAGGAGAATGGTTGTAAAACCTCTTTGAGCCGCATAAAACTTTTCTTCTTCAGGCTTCTTCCACTCTTCAACAAGGTTGGGAAGAAGATCAAGTTTCTCACGTTCTTCTATTTCGAAGTGACGCAATGTTTCGTCAATTAATTTATCTTTTTCTAAAGTTGATTCTTTAAGCATGGAACCTCCAATTTAATGATTCATATATAATTATGAGACAGAGACAGTCTCTTTTTCATTGGCCTCAACAGAAAGAGGATGAGGAATGAACTGAACGTTAAAGTCACCGCTGACCCTGTGTAGATCATGGAGTTCTTCACGTTTCTTATTCATCCTTTCCTCTAGCTCAGCCAATCTAAACTGACGATTGGCTAAACTTGCTTCATAGCGTTCAAGGAAGTATTTTATCGTCTTGGTTCTTATTTTTATGGATCCAGCCGGCTTGTTCTCATCAATGTCATGGAAGGTAAAATACGGTGTATTGGATGTTTCCATAATACGTTCTATAACGTTGTAGATTGGAGAGTCATGACCGCATTTGAAGTTGCTTAAATCGACCACCACAAGGTTTGGATGGCGTGCGGCGACTTTAGCGGCCCATATCTTGAAGGAGCTGTTTTCAGAGTAACAGTTCTTCCACACATCGGTTATATCCATGGGATCGGTGATAAATCCTTCCTGAACATCCTTGCCAAACACCTCATCCAGGAATTCCTTGTCCTGAGGAAGGCTTTGCATAGACAGTACGGGAAATCCCATGACCTGAATAGACTCCAGTATATCATGATTTAGTCCAGGATCGTTGTGATAAGGTCTTCCAAGCATCACAACCCCCACTTTGTTTTTAGCCTTTAGATCCTCAATGAGAGCTTTACCCTTTTCTTTTTGCAGTCTGTCATAGTCTTGCAGAGCCTTGCTAGCCTCATGAAAAGCCCATTCGTTTTCATCTTCAGTGACCCCTAAAAGTTCATTGAAGTTTTGAAATAGCTGATCTTTAAAGAGGTTTTCTTCATCCATCTTGAAGTTGGGAGCGTAATAGGTCATGTCATGTTCTTTAAAAACATCTTTCTCACGGGTGAAGGCGGCTTTAATAACCTCAGGAGCTCCTGCTGAAATAGGACAGGCCGCATTATCAAGGGTATTTTTAAGCTGAGTCTGCAAATGAGTCACGATTGGGAAGAATAGAATATCAATGTGTCGTTTCTCATTGGACTTCTGGAATATTAAGTTATGGATATGAGCATTCGCCACTTTGGAAGGGAAACAGGGATCAATGGAACCCCATTTACTCCCCTGAGACCACAACTCATCGTTTGTGAAATCGGAGAAAATGATATTTGCTTTGGGTATTCCAATGGTCTGGAGATAAGCTTTCCAAAAAGGAGCTGTAGAATACAGATTCAACGCTTTAGGTATCCCGATCCGTATGTTCTTACGCTTCTGGATCCATTCGTCACTGGCCCGTTCTAAAGGTCGAGTGATCGTCATATTTCTCTTTTTGAATAGGGATCGAATCTCTTTTTCCTCTTCAATCTGTTGGCCCTCAGGGATAAGCTGAGGTTTGAAGTCCCGGAAAGAGAGCTTGGCCGCATAATCTACTATATTAGGATAGAGTTTCTTGAGATCTTTTGTTTTTTCATTTAATGTTTTAAGGGCGTCTTCATCTTCCACAGTTCCTTTTTCACAGGAGAATCCAGAGATATACCTGGCTGTTAGTCCCGTTGGAGTCGTGGTATCAATGAAGGTACGTGAACAATGATTAGGGCAGAAATAGCATCGTGTATCTTCACTTGTTGTTGTTGTATAGGTTATCCCAATGGCATTTTCCAGTCCAACAAAGGATGACTCACCCTTTTCCTGAACCACACGGATGACTTCCAAGGCAGTACCAATGGCACCGGACTCGCCAGCGTGTTGATGCACTTTGACAATAGCCCCCGGGACTTTTTCTTTGATATAATCCACCTGAGACTTCACAGCCGCCAGGTTGTATTGGGTTCCACCCTGTAGGACAAAGCGTTTACCATATTTCTTAAGGTTAGGTTCCTGGACGACATATTGCCATATATTGAGTGGAAGAACTAAGGCTAAACCGGCCATCATCTCTTCTTTTTGCCAGCCTTGTTGTTGGAAGTTCACTTTATCTTGTTCCATGAAGACAGCGCATCCATAGTTGAAGATGGGTGCAATCTCTGCCTCAAAGGCATAATTTGCGTATTCCTTGATGTCGATACCGAACTGCTGTGCCATCCCTTGAAGGAAATACCCGTTTCCAGCGGAGCACTGGGTGTTGAGCTTAAAGTCTTTGATCCTTCCATTTTCCATAAAGAGAACTTTTATATCCTGTCCTCCCACATCCACGATGACATCAATGTCTCCATAGAAGTGAGTGGCTGATCTCATGTGTGCCACAGTTTCAACAAGGTTTACATCGGCTAACATGGCCTCTTCAAGGACATCGGCGGCATAGCCGGTGGTACCAAAGCCCATGACTTCAAGGTGAGCACCCTGCGAGTGAACTTGATCACGAAGCTGAGCCAATATTTCTTTAGTGTCCTGTATGGGGTTTCCATTGGAAAGCTGATAGGCTTTGGCAATAAGCTTTCCATCCATATCCATGAGAACCCCTTTGGTAGAGGTAGATCCTCCATCGACTCCAATCACAGCCTTTACGGTAGAGCCTTTTTCATAGGTAGCCTGCTGAAAAGGAGCTATGGAATAGTCGTCAGAAAAATCTTTATACTCCTTACGGTCTTTGACAAGCCCTTTGCTTGCCCCATCACTAAGGAGTTTGTCTTTACGACCATTTTCAATGTAGTTGACCAACTCATCGATGCCCTTGTAGACACCAATAGATGAGTCTTCATGGATGCCAAATAAGGCTGAGCCGTAAGCCGCATAATATTGAGCGTTTTCCGGGACGACTATAAGGTCTTCAGGGCTTATGCCCTCAGGGGTTTTCCACTTGCGTTCTTTCCAGATTTCAGGAATCCTTTTTTTCCACGCTTCTTTAAGAAATGGAAGGTAAGTATTGGGTCCACCCAGCAAATAAACCGTGTCCCGTAGTACGTTTCCTCGAGTCAAGACGCTAAGATTCTGTTTGATAATGGCTTCTGCTAAGGAGCACATGATTTCATCCGAGGGGACACCAGCTTTCAGAAGGTTGACCACATCAGTCTCCGCAAAGACACCGCATTTCCCAGCGATATGATGGAGTTTAGACTCATCAAAAGGGATTTTAATAAGTTCTTCGTTCTTCATCCCGACTTTTGTGACAATCTTGTCAATGGTAGCGCCTGTTCCACCCGCACATTTATCATTCATACTGGTAAAGACTTGTTTGTTCCCGGTAACGGGATCGATCTTCCAGATGATGACCTTGGCGTCTTGTCCTCCTAATTCGATGACCGACCCAGCATCAGGATGACGTTCTTCCATTGCGAGGGTAACAGCATTGACTTCATGGACAAACTTTGAACCAATATGGGGCGACACGGTTCCACCCCCACTACCTGTAATAAAAATACGCCAATTCTCTCTTGGGACAGAGGAAAAGGAGTCTGTAATCTTGTTAAGATAGTCTCGAACGAGTTCAGGCTGTTTAGTTTCGTGACGTTCATAGTTCTGCCAGAGGATTTCTTTGGTCTCCGGGTCAATCACAACAGCTTTAACTGTTGTTGAGCCAACATCCATACCGATGATCAGCCTGGATACTTTTTGAGATTCAGACTCATTCTTTGAGGGTGATTTATAGGGAGCACTATTTACGTGCTGATTTTCTTCCATTTTATTTCTCCTTAATTAACTTTAAGAAAACAACTTACAAAGTATATATCTAATGGATCAGTAGACCCACCAGGGCAAACTGAATAATTTCGTCTACAACGACCTCTATATCATCAACAGGGTTGGTCATATTGATAAAAGAATGGGCTACTTCTTTGATACTCCCTAAAATGCAGGAGGCGACAAGTTTAGCTTTACAAGGTCTAAGGATGGCCATTTCGGTACCAAGGATCAGGGCGGACTCGATGAGTTTCAGGATTTGCTGGTAGAAGGAATGTATTTTCTTATCAGAGTCCTCATCAATTCCGGTTGCATAAGTGAGTAAGATTTTAGTCAAATTACGCCGCTTATTCAATAACGTAGCGATACGCATAATATTATCTTTCAATTGAGTCAAGGGATCAGGGGATGCGTTGATGTCGATTCGCTTGATGGCATGGGTCACAGAGGCTAATAGATCATCCAGCAGGGTGTCAAAGATAGTTTTCTTGCTGTCAAAATATAAGTAAAACGTCCCCCTGGCGATACCAGCGTGTTTTATGATGTCGGCCACAGAGGTTGAAAAAAAGCCTTTTTCGGCAAAAATCTCTTCAGCACTTAATAGTATGGAATTCTTTCGTTCAAGTTTAATCATTTTATCCCATAGACTGACATGTCATTCTAGAATCCTCAACAAATATAGCTAGTTTTATTATAAAACCAACAGTTATTTTAGTTTTTCAGAAAAAAATACAGATTATCGATCATCATCAAGCCATTTCATGAGCCAATCATGATAAAGCTATAGTAGGTCAGACATTCTGTCTGACTTCTCATGAAACGATAATAGCACCCCACCAAACACCCCAAAGACAGGCGGATATCAGGCGGATATCAGGCGGATATCAGGAGAAGCTCTTAAGCCGT
>ENA-ORDP01000424-ORDP01000424.1-marine-sediment-metagenome-genome-assembly--contig:-NODE-424-length-27935-cov-5.341320_pt1 | contig 27935 bp, 25 predicted proteins | sample MGYA00248627_ERZ508539 | MGnify/ENA primary metagenome ERZ508539 (study PRJEB26208, sample SAMN05571518) | marine sediment metagenome | biome: deep sea; feature: Hydrothermal vent; material... | reverse complement strand
TTTGCCAAAGGGAGGGATCATTCCCCTCTTTGGCAAAGAGGGGCGAGGGGAGATTTTTAGATTGATATCGGTTCAATTATGAGACATTTAATAGATACTATTACGAGACGATTAAATAATTGTAGATACACAGGTTACGAGACGGTTCATCACAACGTTGGAGCTCAATCTTTTAATTTTTTCATGATATGCTTTGCGAGATTATCATTAATTTCTCTATGCCTTGGAACCGGCTGACAACCTTTGCCTCAGGGTAGTTCATTATTATGATTCCAAATTATTGCTTCCGGTTACTTCCTCTGTTTATTTTTTTATGTTAGAGAGAACGGTTTACATAAACTGGATAGTGTATACCTGTAATTATACCAGATTTAAGGATTCAGGCAAGAAACAAGAATGGGGTCTTGTTTCTTGCAATTTTAAAACAAAACAGATAAGAAATATAAAGAATTTGTAAAAGCCGGGCCAGGAGGGAAGAGAATATGGAAGGAAGTGAAAGGTCAGAGCATATTGGGGAAAGAGGACTTTGTGAAAGGACTGATAGACTATGTAAAAGGGTATCGGGATGCAGTTAAAAATAACACCCCCATAAATTCTATATTACTTTTCATCATTTTGTTCCCCTTCTCAATTAGAGATAAGACCGATGTAGCCAGAAAGCCTCATTTAATAAGGGTCGAGACCCTTATATTTCTTTCCTTTTAATCTCTTTTTCCACACCTTTTTATTGTACCCACCTTTTAGTAGTTGAAAACTCTGGATTCCGGCTTAAAACTGCCGGAATAACAGATGGAAGGAGGGCACTAACCAAGACACAAATGGTAAGATAGAGTGTTACAACTCAATTCATATCGATGGTATTGACGGGTTCAATGAGAGACTGAAACTAAAAGTCTATTTTGCACGAGGAGAAATGAGCAACTTATCGAGCCATTCGTTAACTGTTTTTTTAGGTTTCTTTGCAATAATGAACCCTATTGCCAACACGCCTATTTTTATTGGATTAACGGGTGATGATGATCTGGCAACCAGGAAACAAATTGCGCTCAGATCTTTAATAACGGCATTTCTTATAGTCTTTCTCTTCTGCATCCTGGGAAAGGTGATTTTCGAGTTGTTTGGAATAACGCTGCCGGCATTCCGTATCACCGGTGGCGCACTTATTATTCTTGTCGGGTTTCAAATGCTGCACGGAGAACAGTCTACTATCCATAATCCCACCAAAGAGGACACCAGTAATGCCAAAGAGGCAAAATTAAGTATCGCCGTATCGCCGTTAGCAATGCCCATTTTAGCCGGGCCTGGTACTATTGCAACAGCAATGAATTATTCGGCCACAGGCAATATCCTGGAGATTGTTATTACCGTGACTTCCTTTGCCGTGCTCTGTGGAATTACCTATCTGTTCTTTATTTTCGGGCAACGTCTTGTTAAATTCATAGGTGTCAATGGAATAAACGTAGTAACCCGCCTGATGGGTCTTATATTGGCCGTTATCGGAACACAAATGGTAATCCAGGGCATACATGAGGCAAAGATGCTTTTTTAGGACTTCAGTAAGTGTCTCACTTGCCAAACGGGCATACGGGATACCTGCACTCCTTGCAGTTGAGACAGAGGCCCCCATGCCCGAGTTCAGCCAGTTCCTCTGTTCCGATATGCTCACCTGTGAGGATCCGCGGGAGAACAAGGTCAAAAACGGTTGTCCTGTAATACATCCCGCAAGCGGGAATACCAAGAACAGGAATTATTTCAGATTGATGATTGATAATTGACGATTGACGATTTCTATCTTCCGACTCCCGGGTACTGACTTCCGACTTCTTTTCCAGGTATGCCACCAGAAACATCGCACCCGGCAGCGCTGCAGAGCCATAATATATTTCTCTAACTCCAAGATTTCTTATGGCAAAACGGGTTACATCATCAGGGTCGACTGACATCCCGCCTGTTATTATCAAAAGGTCTGCTCCAGCCTCAATTAGTTCTCTGAGTCTCGCCTCAATGCAGGATGTATCGTCAGGAGTAAAGTAAATACCAACAACCTCTCCGCCAAAGGCCTCTATTTTCTCCTTGATTATTGGGGCAAAGACATCATTAATCCTCCCGGAGTAAACCTCGTTGCCTGTAATAACTATGCCTGCTTTTGGTTTTCTTATTTCTTTAACCGAGATTATTCCCCCATCCCCTGATCCGGCCTTCGAACTCTGTTTTCCCCCAGCTATTCTTACCGCCTTTTCAACTATATCCCTTTTGACTACGAGCGGTATCGCCCTGGTTCCGGCAACAATCTGTCCCTTGGTCACAAGGGTGTTGGAGTGAAGGGTTGCACACATAACATCACCAATCATATTGAACCTGCAGAGCGCGTCTTTCTGAACCCGGAGGATGCCTGTTCTCCCTGTCACGAGATTTATTTTCCCTTCCTTTGGTTCTCCCTGTAGTTGCACGCCTTCGCCGCTAAGGGCCTCAGCAAGGGCGTAAGCTGCGTCGTTTTCGTGCATCTGTCCTTCCGTGATATTCAGGACAAAAAGTCTGTCTTTGCCGAGTTTCTGCAGATGACAGATATCTTCACTGCACACAAGATGGCCTTTTCTGAATGCCCTACCCTTAAACTCTCCCTGTCGAATCTCTGTAATATCATGGGCCAGTACGGTCCCGACCGCCTGATCGACCGGTATTGTTTTAACATCTACACTCTTTCCGGTATCGGAACTATCAATATCGCACATACAAACCTCCTGAATCCATTCAAAAACCAGAAGAGCCCTTTCAAAAACAGAAAGTATTTCCTTGAAATCCCGGTGACCGTGCAACGCCTCACAAAGACCACCGGACGAAACCGTTCAATGATATGACCATATTATTAAGCGTCTTCAATTTTGTAATATCCTCCCTCAGCACATGCCCTGCACAAGATACTTTCATTATTCCTTACCTCCCTCATATCCTGGATATACTCACCGCAGGTATCACACCTCACCCTGCTTAACGGCCTTCCCGGCATGTCCTGCGGCTGGATATCCAGCTCTACCTCCCGCGAGGAGAGTAACTCGTTATCAGGCATTATCCTGTATGCCTCAAGCTGGCATTGATATTTATTCTCTATCTCCGGGAAATACTCCCTTGCCTTCTCCCTTGCCTCTTCCCTTGCCACAACCCTTACAGCCCTGCCCGTATCGAGGTTTACAAAGGTTGCCGCCATCTTTCCATAATCCACGAAGCGCATGGTCCTCTTCCCGAGACTGCAACCGGTAACGGCCTGGAGTGCATCCGTGGCACACCGGTCGATCTCTACTACGAGATATATCTTCTTTCTGTCCCTGCCCCTGGGTTCTTCAATCCCGACTTTGTTTAATCCATAAATGGCCATCCGGACACCCAGGACCTGACCCGGGCATAGATGTCCATGAACCCTTGCGGACTCTTCAAGTAATCTCTCGAAATCCGTTGTTGAAATACTCAATTCATCAGCTCCTTAATCCGGCTTTAAAAGGTATATGTCGTCTTTGGCAATGCCTGTTTGTCGAAAGCTCCGAAGCACTGTGTTCTTCTCATGTCTTAATCAGTTTAACCATTGTATCATAGAAAGATGAACTTCCACCAACCGGGTCTGTCATACAGACATTCCTGAGAACCGGGTCGACCCTCATGGCAGCATCTGGACAGAGACCGGTGAGCATAGGAGTACTCTATGGTACAATAGTTCTGAATGTGGGACTGGTTTTTACTCTTGTTGACCTGTAAAGGAGGGAGAATATGCATGATGATAAACATGGGAAAAACAGTTCCTTTTGTTGACCGGTTGAATCGGATGCCGTGGAGCATTCCGAGGGCCGGGAGTCGGGAGTCAGGAGCCCGAGATCAGAAGGTCCGGGACTGAAGGCTGAAGGCAAAAAGACTGAGCACTGTATGGTCTGTGGGGAGTTGCTTGTATATCGGGTCAGGGTTGAGGAAGTGAAATGTGTCTATTGCGGCAGGATTGATCAGGGACATATCTTGTGTCCCCAGGGTCACTACATCTGTGATACTTGTCATAACCAGGATGCAATGCGGATCATTGAAAATACCATCTTCACAACTATGTCATCAAACCCCTTCGAGATATCGGAGCTGGTAATGAGCTTTTCAGGACTCCCCATGCTTGGCTGCCAGCATGCATATATTGCGGGCGGGGCGCTCATGGCGGCAATCAAAAATATGAATCCCCTTATTTGTAAATGGCGGCAAGGGGAGATTACCAATGATGACATAAAGGAGATATTTGAACGGACAAGAAAGCAGGCACATGGCGGGTATTGCGGTCTAACGGGTATATGTGGTATTGCCCCTGCCGTCGGGGCATGTTTTGCAGTGCTTACCGGTTCAAGGTGCGGCAGGGATGAAGAGCAGAGGATAACAATGGAGGCGGTAACAAGAGTTACAAGGGCAATCACGGATATTACAGGGCCGAGTTGTTGCAAGGCGTATGTGAGGACATCCCTTGAGACGGCTGTGAGGTATCTCAGGAAAAACGCCGGGATTGAATTGCCTTCGAGCGGAAAGATACATTGTACTTACAGTAATAAACATCCCCATGGTTGCAGAGAAATTAAATGTCCCTATTTTAACGGAGGCATTTCCGGCAACCCTGGTAAAGAAAACCAAATCTGAAAAAGTATGATTATCGCATCCCGTTATTTGACAATTATAGAAGGACCTGTAGTAATATATACAGTATAATTGCAAGAGCAGCAAAGATAAGAAATGGCGAGCACCAATTATAGAATAAAATCAAATTAACAATATGGCTACACTATGGATCAGGAACTCGTTGCTGTTATCCTGCCTAATGGCACAATCCAGATGGAATGGGTTGTGTCCCGGGATAAAATCAATAAAAGTACACGCATATTACAAAAGGAAATCTTTAAACGGTTTCAGGAGGACCCTTCCTCCTGCATGCTCTTTCTGGGCTTTTGCGACCAGACAGTGCTATTATCTCCTTCGCTTGGCTTTCTGAGAGACTTTTCTCATCTCTTTGCTCAAAAGTTCAGCCATACCCCTGACCTTGAACTTATCCGCAACAAGGTCATTGTTCCCCTTAAAAAGAATGAAGTAATAGAGACCCTGAGCAGAGCCCCGTTCATGACCGGCGGGGAATACCTTAATGAGGATATTCTCAAGGCATTATGGACAGGATTAAACTCCAGGGTTCAAGAGGAAATAAAAAAACATAAAGGTTCAGTCGAGAGTTTCATCAAAAATTACAGCCCTGATATCCATCTTGTCGGCCGGGTCTATTTCCATCTTGTGGAAAACAAAGAAAGTGAGGAATTCCCCTTTGCCTTTCTTGCAACATACTCAACGGACCTTAATAAAAAGGGGAAATCCAAACACCTCCCGCTCAGATACGCTTTACAGGAGTATGGCCAGGCTGAATCCGGTCAATACAACCGGAAACTCCTGGATCTTCTTGCCACTGTCCATTTAGTCGCCAGGGAAAGCCGTCTCGTCGCCGGGCTTCTGGATTCCGGAGAGATTTTTCATCCCCTGTCCTGGTCTTCAAAGGAAGCGTTTCAATTCCTCAAGGAGATTGCCTTTTATGAAAGCTGCGGGGTTTTATGCCGGATCCCAAACTGGTGGAAAGGGAGGGGGACCCCTCTCAGTGTCAATATAACGGTCGGCAATGCCTCTCCCTCTCATCTCGGTATGGATTCTGTCTTAAATTTTAACGCACAATTACTCCTTGGGGATGTGGTTATCAGTGAGGAAGAAGTACGCAGGATTCTTGCTGAGTCCGAGGGCATGGCCTACATCAAGGGAAAATGGGTTGAGGTGGATCCCAATAAACTTAATCAGCTCCTCAAGGTCTTTGAACAGGCCAAACAGGCTGAATCCGAAGGTTTGACGCTCAGAGATGTCATGAGTATGCAGATGGGGGCCGGGATCCTCTTTGACGATCCCCCGGGAAACAGCCTTGTAGAAGTTTCAAACGGAGAGTGGCTTGCCTCTGTAATTGAAAAGTTGCGGCAGCCTGAGATGATCAAATCCGTCCGCCCCGGTAAAGAGTTTAAGGGTGTTCTGCGGGGGTACCAGCAAGAGGGTCTGAACTGGCTGCATTTCCTGCATTTTCTCCGGTTCGGGGCCTGTCTGGCCGATGACATGGGATTGGGTAAGACCATTCAGGTCCTTGCGTTCTTAACGTTATTGAAGAAAAACAAGGCCGGCTGCAGTCTGCTCATCGTTCCAGCCTCCTTGTTGTCAAACTGGCAAAATGAGATCAAGCGCTTTGCCCCGTCTTTAAAATTCCTTATTGCTCATCCCGGGGTTAATCCCGAAAGCAGGAGAATACTTAAAGAGGATACTTTCGGTAATAAGTACGATCTTGTAATTACGACCTATGCCCTCATCCAGAAATATGACTCCTTAAAATCTTCCGATTGGTATTATGTCATCCTGGACGAGGCCCAGGCCATAAAGAATCCCGGCACAAAGCAGAGCAGGGCGGTTAAGCAATTGAAATCCTTTAACCGGATTATTCTTACCGGAACACCCATAGAAAACAGGCTGTCCGACCTCTGGTCCCTGTATGATTTTATCAATCCCGGTTTGTTGGGCAATATACGCGAATTTGCACAATACACAAAAGGGCTGAGTGACCATCCCGATAAATACGGTCGCTTGAAAGATGTCATCAGCCCCTATCTCCTCAGACGCCTGAAGACCGATAAATCCATTATCTCTGACCTGCCCGACAAGATAGAAATGAAGACCTATTCAGATTTAAGCAAGAAGCAGATTCTTTTATATAAAAAATTAGTTGATGATATCGGCAAAGCGCTGGAGGAATCAGAGGGCATACAACGTAAAGGCATAATACTGTCGTCACTCATGAAGTTTAAACAGATATGTAACCACCCCGGGCAGTATCTTGACAACAAGGACTATAATGAACAGGACAGCGGAAAATTCCTGCGATTAAGGGATCTTTGCGAGACCATATTCGAAAAGAGGGAGAAGGTCCTGATCTTCACACAATTTAAGGAGATCACCACTGCTCTTCATGATTTTCTGCAAACCATCTTTAACCGGGAAGGATTAATTTTACACGGCAGCATCCCTGTCAGTCGGAGAAAAAAGATTATCGAACGGTTTCAAAGCAGGGAATATGTTCCTTTCTTTATCCTGTCAGTGAAGGCCGGTGGTGTAGGGCTTAACCTGACGGAAGCCAATCACGTTATCCACTTTGACAGGTGGTGGAACCCCGCAGTTGAGAACCAGGCAACAGACAGGGTTTTTCGTATCGGGCAGACAAAAAAAGTGATCGTTCACAAGTTTATAACAAAGGGGACTGTGGAAGAGAAAATCGATATGATGCTGGAAGAAAAGAGCGCCTTGTCCGAAAATGTGCTCCGGAGTTCAAACGAAAACTGGATTACGGAAATGGACAATGAAAAGATATTGGATTTATTTAAACTTAGCCTTTAACTAATAAATGTCTCATAATTGAACCGACATCAATCTAAAAATCTCCCCTTGCCCCTCTTTGCCAAAGAGGGGGATGATCCCTCCCTTTGGCAAAGGGAGGTTGGGAGGGATTTTTTAAATAATATGTCCACACTATTTTGAGACGATTAATAATTGACAAGAGGAGGAATTATTATGTCTTACTGGAGATCTTTTGGCCCTTATGTAACCGTTGCTGAAAAACGTGCAAAGGCAGAGAAAAAAATAAAGGCACTTCGCAAGAAAAACCCGAACATCCAACCGGTTGTCATTGAAGGCAGAGCCCTGGCCGGAACATGGTGGGGAAAGTCCTGGAACAGTAATCTGGAATGCTATGCCGATTATTCCAACCGGATTGAACGTGGAAGGAGCTATGTCCGCAATTGTGCAGTACTGGACTTGCAAATAAAACCCGGTCTCGTCGAATCCCTGGTACAGGGTTCGGATTCCAACCCCTATGAAATCCGAATTGAGATAAAGACCCTGAAGAAGAAAACATGGGGAGATATTAAAAAAGCATGTCAGGGAGAATTTGATTCCCTGCAAGAGCTTATGAATGGCAAGTTTCCTGAATCGTTATCAAAGATATTTACCGATACAAAATCAGGCCTCTTCCCTGCACCTAAAGAGATTTCCTTTGATTGCAGTTGCCCTGACTGGGCTGATATGTGCAAACATGTTGCAGCCACGTTATATGGAATCGGGGCCAGGCTGGATTCAGAACCAGCACTCTTCTTTACCCTGAGGGGTGTAGAGGTGAAGGATTTAGTCTCCGGAGCAGTTAAGGACAAGACGAGTGAAATGCTCAAAAAGGCAAGAAAGAAAAGTCCTAAAGTTATGGCTGATTCTGATCTATCGGAGATTTTTGGTATTGATCTCGATGTTAAAGAGACACCGGCACCAAAGAAGACACGTGCAAAAACAAAATCAAAATCAAAAACAAAACCGGCAAAAAAACCTGCAGCAAAAAAGACGAAGCCTGCCGTACGGAAAACCAGAACGACTAAACCCAAAAAGTAGTAAAAAGGGGTCAGGTCTCAACATTCAACATATAACTACAGTCAAATTTCGGTCATCATTTGAGAGTAGTTGATAACGGCAGGAGACTGGAAAGAAAATGCCTGAAGTGGTTACGATAATGAGAAATGTTGAATGTTGAGACCTGACCCCTACCTATATAAAATCCCCTGTTGCCATTGTCGGCGCTTTGTGTTATCTTGTTTATATCTTCATAAAAAACAGTTGTCTTTTGGTGGACTAAAGGGAACTCATGGCCAGGATACTTGCAATTAACGGTTCATACCGTAACAATGGCATTACCGATCAGACTGTCGGGGCCATGGTTCAGGCCGTAGAGACAGCCGGGGCCGAGGTTGATCTTATCCTTCTGCGTGAATACCCTATCGGGTTTTGTCTTAACTGCCGGGTGTGTACCCAGAAACCCGGTGATGCTCCGGGTGAGTGCGTACTGCATGATGGCATGCAGGCATTGATTGATAAAATTGAGAGGGCGGATGCTTATATTCTTGCCTCACCCACCAACTTTGGCACAGTCACGGCTATCTTTAAACGCTTTATCGAGAGGTTGATTGTTTATGCCTATTGGCCGTGGGAGATGAATAGTCCCAGGCTTCGAAAGGAGAATATGCCAAAGAAAAGAGCGGTACTTCTTTCTTCATGTGCAGCCCCCGGGATTGTCGGGCGCCTGTTTGGTGAAACCCATAAACAACTCAAAATGACTGCAAAAACTACAGGAGCAAGAACGGTTGGTACATTATTTACGGGTTTGATCGGCAAGGAATCTCACCCGAAGTTGCCCGAACGTGTGCACACAAAGATTAATTCCCTGGCTGAAAAACTGGTGCAGGTATGATCGAATGACCTGATAAATTTACATTGGGAGAGGTCTGCACTGTATGTTCGTAATTTTCATCCATACGAAGTATTATAAAAGGGAAAGGCAGTTCCCTCTGACCGTAAGCCGACACATGGTCAGAGGGAACCGATTATTTGCTTGCTATGGCCTGATGGTCACATAGATGTAGCCTCCCGACCTGTAAATAAGTAAAAGTACGTTATCGTCAGGGCCTATCCTGGAGACCACCTTCTTGTAATCGTTTATCTTCTTTATTACCTGCCGGTTTATCTCCTGAATGACATCGTTTCTCTTAAGAATCCCGGAGGCAGGGCTTTCCGCTTCAACATTAGACACAAGAACCCCCCCTACCTTTTCGGGCATATTAAGGCTTGCCCTGAGGTCGGCGGTGAGTTCCTGAACATAGACTCCACGCAGGACATTGTTGTAGCCTTCTTTCACGGCTGCCGTCTCTGTCGCGGGATACTCTCCGAGAGTAACCGTCAGTATCTTTTCCTTGCCATTCCTTGCAATCTTTGTCTGTACGGTCTTTCCCGGGGATGTGCTGGCAACCATATTTCTCAGGGATGTCTCGTCCTTTACCATCTTGCCGTCAAATTCCACAATAAGGTCTCCCCGCTTAAAGCCGGCTTTTTCAGCCGGACTATTCTTTACCACGTCTGTTACAAGGGCACCTTTGTCTTCTTTTATATCAAATGATTTGGCAAGCTCGGGTGTAAGCCCCTGAATTGTTACCCCAAGCCATCCACGGATGACTTTGCCGTATTTGACTATACTCTGCATTACGGCCTTTGCCATATCTGAAGGGATGGCAAACCCGATACCCATATATCCGCCGCTTGTTGAGAATATCGCAGTATTTATACCCACAAGCTCTCCCTGTGAATTTACAAGCGCACCACCTGAGTTGCCGGGATTGATGGCGGCATCGGTCTGGATAAAATCCTCGTAATCGGCAATTCCCACATTGGACCTGCCAACTGCGCTTACTATCCCCATGGTTATGGTCTGGTTCAGGCCAAAGGGGTTTCCAATGGCAAGAACCAGATCTCCCACCCTCAGGATGTCGGAGTCCCCTATCTTGATGGCAGGCAGTTTTTCAGCGTTAATCTTTATCACTGCAAGGTCTGTCTTGGGGTCAGTGCCGATAACCTTGCCCTTGAACTCCCTCTTGTCATAGAGTACCACCTTTATCTTATCTGCATCCTTTATCACATGATTGTTGGTGAGTATGTAGCCATCCTCAGACACTATCACCCCTGAGCCAAGGGCTGAGGATTTGAATTTCCGTTCAGGACCAAAGGACCTGAAATCATTACCGAAGAACCGTTTGGAAAAGGGGTTGTTAAATAAATTGTTGAAGGGGGTGTTTTTTAATGTAACCGTCCTCGTGGTGGATATATTAACAACTGATGGTTTTACCACCTCAGCAACCTCAGAGAGTGACGTGCTCAGCCTGCCAAGGAACTCGGTAGCTTTTTTCGGCACCTTGTTTTGATCTGCAAACGTGAGTTTTTGAACGTTAAGATTTGCCGATATAGTAAGACCGACAACTATACCAATCAATACCAGAAGCAGTGCAATGACCTTGTTTCTTTTTTTCATGTGTTCACCTCCACATCGGTTTTTTTGGTTGACAATAAACCCGTATCCAGTGATAAAAAACCTCAATCATAGGGACTTTCAGGTGTATCCCGGTTGCCACTCCTGTGGCAGAAAGAGTCTCTCATACGTCATCAGTGCAAACCTGTCTGTCATGCCTGCGATAAAATCACAGACCATTCTGTGCCTGTCCATCTTTTTTTCAGCACGGATATTACTGAACCCCGCTTCAATATGGTCAATATGGTCAAGAAAGTGCTCATAAAGGTCACGGATTATCTTTCTTGCCTTTTTAAACTCCCTCTTTATCTGATAACTCTCATAGACGCTGTCAAAAAGGAAGTCCCTGAGAATGTATATTGCAGCGGAAACCGCCACTCCCATATAAATATGGTCATAATCAGTGGCTATTGTCGAATATATCACATCCTTAACCATTGTATCTATACGCTTTGAATATTTGTTTCCTATGGTCTTTACAACTTCAGCAGGTATGTCGGTTCTTTTTATCACTCCTGCCCTGAGGGCATCGTCAAGGTCATGGTTCAGATATGCAATTATATCAGATATCCTTACAACCTGTCCTTCAAGGGTTTCGGAAAGGCCTGTCCCGTCCTCAGGCATTATTGGTCCCTTTCCTTTTGAGTGGGTTACTATGCCGTTCCTTACCTCATGGGTGAGGTTGAGTCCCCTGCCGTTGTTTTCAAGAAAGTCCACCACCCGGAGGCTCTGTTTATGATGGTCAAACCCCCCTGGATATATATCTCTCAGGACTGCCTCTCCTGCATGCCCAAAAGGCGTGTGTCCGAGGTCATGTCCCAGGGCTATAGCCTCCGTGAGATCCTCATTCAATCTGAGCGCCCTGGAAATAGTACGTGCAATCTGGGAAACCTCAAGCACATGCGTCAACCTTGTCCTGTAATGGTCTCCCTTTGGCGCAAGAAAGACCTGTGTCTTATGTTCTAACCTCCGGAATGACTTTGAATGGATTATTCTGTCCCTGTCACGTTGAAAGCAGGTGCGGACTTCCCCTTCCTTTTCAGACCTTACCCGCCCCTTACTGTCTGTGCTGAGAGCGGCCTTGGGATGAAGGTTTTTTTTCTCAATTGCTTCTGTCTGTCCGCGAATGGTCATTGTATGGATGGTGCCGAAGGGGGGATTCGAACCCCCACAGGTTTCCCCATACGCCCCTCAAGCGCACGTGTCTACCGGTTCCACCACTTCGGCTAACTTATATTATTTATCAGAACGGATATTCTTGTCAACCATACGGTGTATTCGGCAATTCATGGTGAAGGCAAAGGCTATCTTTGTTGCCGTTTAATGGAACTTCATTTGTCCATGTGTTTTCAATAGGTTAAGTGCGCCTCCATCGTGGCAATGAAATAAAGCTCTATGTCTGTCGACAGTTCCTGGCCTGAAAATACCTTTGCGAAATTTATTTCCTCTGTCTTGCGCAGAACCTTATTTAGAGTCTGTGTATAAACTACAGTAATTTGTCATTCCCGCAAGTGAAGCGAGTCGGGAATCCTTCTTAAATAACGATTCCGGACAAGCCGGAATGACAGAAAACAGCAACGGTTCGACTTTATACACAGACTCTATTTATACTTGATCTTTGCCTTCACCGTGAATTGCTGTGTACTTTTAATCTTTTAAATTTCTTTATTCCTCCTATACATGGTAAGATATAACATTCGAATAAGAACCGGGAATCTGAAACCATGAGATAATGAGATAATGAGGCTACGGCATTATGAAAATAATTGTTTCCGAAACAGAAGAAGACGGGATAGACCTGGATTTTTCTGAAAGACTCTCCCAAAACTCTCTCCTTGAATCCATAGGTCCGGTTAATGCTCATCTCCGGATAAAAAGACGGGGAGAAGAAGTCAGGATTAAGGGAGACATTCAGGGCAGGGTAGCACTTCAGTGCAGCAGATGCCTGGCAAACTTCCAGAAGGAGCTGCCCCTCAATATTGACCTGTTATATCACCCCGCAACCGAGGTGGCAAAAGAGGAGACTTGTGAGGTCCCCGGGGGTGAGATTAATATAGGTTTTTACAGCAATAATGAACTTGATATCACTCAGGTGATAAGAGAACAATTGATTCTTAATTTACCCATGAAGGCATTGTGTGATGAAACATGCAACGGACTCTGTCCTGTATGTGGAACTGACATGAACCTTCAGAGATGCCAATGCAGGTATGAGTCTATTGACCCGAGACTGAAGAGTTTAAAGAAACTCTTATCCAAATAGAAAGGAGTAACAAAATATGGCAAATCCTAAATCCAGACACTCAAGGTGTCGCAGAGACAGGAGAAGGGCAAACTGGAAGGGAACGATTCTATCACTTATGAAATGCCCTGAATGTGGTGAACTCAAGCTGCCTCACAGGGTATGCACAAGTTGTGGCATGTATAATGACAGAAAAGTCATAAAGGTTATCGAAAAAACAGAAATATGAAGATCGTTCTTGATGCCATGGGAGGGGATTACGCGCCCCGTGTGACAGTGGAGGGAGCAGTTGAAACTGTCAATGATACCGAGGATATCGAGGTTATTCTTATCGGTCGGGAAGATCTGATTACAGACGAACTGAGGCATAAACGTTATCCCCCGGACAGGATTTCCGTCAAACACGCCTCCCAGTCGATAGCCATGGATGAACCAATATCAGTGGCTGTCAGACGAAAGAAGGATTCATCGATAAAGCGGGGAATAGAGATGGTCAAGAAAGGGGAGGCACATGCCTTTGTAAGCGCAGGCCACTCAGGAGCAGTAATGGCCTTTGCCCTGCTGCTGCTGGGTACAGCTGAAGGAGTTAACCGGCCTGCCATAGCTACCACCATGCCAACCCTTAAGGGCTCTTTCGTACTCATCGACGCAGGGGCTAACGTTGACTCCGAGGCATCAAACCTGCTGCAGTTTGCTTTAATGGGGAATGCCTACTGCAGGAATGTCCTTGGAGTACAGAAACCGAGAGTTGCACTGCTGAGCATTGGTGAAGAAGACACAAAGGGAAACGAACTTACCAAAGAGGCATTCAGGCTTTTAAAGAATACAGGTTTACACTTTGTCGGCAATATAGAAGGCAAGGATATCTTTACAGGCAATGTCGATGTTGTTGTATGCGATGGGTTTATCGGAAATGTGGTGCTGAAGGTCAGCGAAGGCCTGGCTGAAACAATCATGAGGATGTTAAAGCAGGAGATTGCCGATATTGCCACGGGACGGCTTGCCTATCTGTTTATGAAACCGGCCCTCAAGAACTTTAAAAAGAAGACCGATTATGCCGAATATGGAGGCGCCCCTCTGCTCGGAATCAGGGGAACATGCATAATAAGTCATGGGCGGTCTTCATCCAAGGCAATAAGGAATGCACTGAAAACAGCCAACATATCCGCCCGGCTCAGGGTGGATGAGATAATATCTTCTGAACTCAAGAAAAAAAACAAGAGTTCCAGTCCGGTAGCCAAGGCCACGGTATAGGGACCGGGCAGGATGTTGCCTCCGATGCAGGGGAAATAAAACAACCATCCTATAAGGAGTTACATAATTGTTAAAGGCCAGGATCACCGGAACCGGTCTATATGTTCCCAGAAAGGTTTTAACAAACTTCGACATTGAAAAAATGGTGGATACCTCCGACGAGTGGATCAGGGAGAGGACCGGCATCAGGGAAAGGCGGATTGCCGCAAAGGAAGAGGCTGCCTCAGACCTTGCACTGATGGCATCAAATGAGGCCCTCAAATCTGCGGGACTGAAAGCAAGAAAGCTGGACCTCATAGTCGTTGCCACAATCAGCAGTGATATGCTCCTGCCCTCCACCGCCTGTATACTTCAGCACAGGATAGGCGCCAAAAAAGCCGCAGCCTTTGACGTAAATGCCGCCTGCTCCGGGTTTATCTATGCCCTCTCAACAGCAGATGCTTACATTCGGTCAGGAATATACAGGAGAGTACTTGTAGTAGGCTCTGAAGTGCTTTCACGGATTACCGACTGGACGGACAGGAGCACCTGCGTGCTGCTTGGCGACGGGGCAGGTGCTGTAGTCCTGGAGGCAACAGACGGTGACAGGGGAATACTCTCTGTCAAGCTTAATGCCGATGGTTCAATGTGGGACCTTCTTCACATACCGGCCGGGGGATCGAGAAGACCGGCAACAGAGAAGACGGTAAAAGAGGGTCTCCACTATATAAAGATGAGGGGGAACGAGACATTCAAGGTAGCTGTAAGGACATTGGAAAAACTGGTACTGAGTACCCTGAAAGAGCATAAATTAAAACCCGAGGACATCTCCCTGCTCATCCCCCATCAGGCAAACCTCAGGATTATCAGTGCCACGGCAAAGAGACTCGGGCTGGGACTTGACAGGGTAATGATCAATCTTGACCGCTACGGCAACACCTCTGCCGCCTCAATCCCCATAGCCCTTGACGAGGCCGTCAGGTCAGGCAGGGTCAGAGATGGTGATTATATTATACTTGAGGCCTTCGGCGGTGGATTGACATGGGCATCTGCATTGATAAAGTGGTAGCCCACCTGCAACCCACCGCCATCTCTAAACCTCTCGTTACGAGCTCTTCTTTTCAATAAATGTCTTTATCAGGTCGATAGGAACAGGGAAGATAATGGTTGAATTCTTTTCAGAAGATATCTCCGTCAGCGTCTGAAGGAATCTCAACTGCAGTGTGGCAGGTTCGGTTGCAATAATCTTTGCAGCATCTGCAAGTTTCTGAGCAGCCTGGAATTCACCTTCTGCATGGATTACCTTTGCCCTGCGCTCTCTTTCAGCCTCTGCCTGTTTTGCAATCGCCCTCTGCATCTCTACAGGAAGGTCAACATTTTTGACCTCAACGGCCGTTACCTTTATACCCCACGGTTCCGTCTGAAAGTCTATGATCCGTTGCAATTCTGCATTGATGGCATCCCTCTTGGAGAGTAACTCATCAAGCTGACTCTGTCCGAGAACGCTCCGGAGTGTTGTCTGGGCCATCTGGCTCGTACCAAAATAATAGTCCTCAATTGCAGTCACTGCCTTTATAGGATCCATCACCCTGAAATATACAACAGCATTGACTTTGACCGTAACATTATCCTTTGTTATAATGTCCTGCGAAGGCACATCCATTGTTATTGTCCTGAGACTGACCTTGACAAGCTTATCGATCATCGGCCATATAATCACGAGCCCCGGCCCTTTCACCGGAATAATACGTCCAAGCCTGAAGATCACACCCCGCTCATATTCCTTGAGTATCTTGATAGAGCTTGCCAGGAAATAAATAATAACTACTACAATGAACACAAGGCTTAAAAACTGCGGTGGGAAAATCATTTCCGTTCCTCCTTTTTTACTTTTATTATGAGTCCCGAAATAGACTCAACCACTACCTTTTCTCCCTTTTTAACCACTTCATCACTACATGCCCTCCAGTATTCTCCGTGCACAAGTGCCATACCGGTATCAAATATATCCGTATGGGCAACTCCCTCAAGCCCCACAAGACCCTCAACCCCTGTTACGGGTTTTCTCTTCCACGCCTTTACCACAAGACCAACGGTTACAGAGAAAAAGAAGGCCGTTGCAAGGACTGCCGGCACGATAAGGTATATGGAGAGTTTAAGAAAGGGGTCCGGACTTTCAAACAGCATTATAGAACCTATAATCATGGATATAATACCACCGATGGTCAGGATTCCACCAGATGTTATCTTTATCTCCAGGACAAAGAGGATTACGGCAAGGACAATAAGAAGAAGCCCTGCATAATTGACGGGTAAGGTCTGGAAGGCATAAAAGGCAAGTATAAGGCATATTCCGCCCACCACCCCCGGAAATATCGAGCCCGGGTTTGTGAACTCAAAGAAGAGACCATAAAAACCGAGGAGCATCAGGATATAAGCAACATTGGGATTGCTTATCAAGGCAAGTATTTTCAGCCTCAGGCCCATACGTTTCCTTACAACTGAAGCCCCTTTGGTATGCAGCACCCTCTCTCCTGCCGGGGTTTCCACCTTCATGCCGTCAATGCTGTCAAGGAGGCCTTCAAGGTCCTTGCTCACAAGGTCTATCACCCCGAGTTTCAGTGCCTCGCGGGCAGTGATGGAGACACTATTCCTTACGGCATCCTCTGCCCATTCTGCATTTCTGCCGCGTCTTTCAGCAATGGATTTTATATAAGCCACAGCGTCATTCGTTACCTTTTCAACCATGGTTTTATCCATCTTGCCACCGATTCCAACAGGGTGGGCAGCACCTATATTGGTGCCCGGGGCCATTGCCGCAATATGTGCGGCCATTGTGATAAAGACACCTGCCGAGGCAGCCCTCGCCCCTGATGGGGCCACATAAACCACCACAGGCACCTTACTGCCGTTTATGGCCTTTATAATTGACCGCATGGAGGTGTCGAGGCCTCCCGGCGTATCCAGTTCAATTACAAGCGCCTCCATTCCCTCTTCATTCGCCTCTTCGATACTTTTTTCTATATACTCAGAGGAGACAGGATTTATGACACCCTGAACAGTTATAACCATGACCTGCCCCGCCCTGGTTCCTTCAGAAAAAAGCAGTAGAGGCAATGAAAGGAACAGCAAAAGGAAAAGGACGGCTATCTTTACAGTTTTCATAATTTTTTATTTTTATATTATAACCGATTTAAAGTCAGGGGTCAGGTCTCAACATTCAACACAACTCTCAAGCTCCCAGAATAAAACCTGTTTATGTTGAATGTTGAGACCTGACCCCTTCACATTTTTAATGCAAAGCAGGCAATAAGCCGGGTTCTGTATATAATGGTCATTCATCTGAGGTCCGGGATTGCTCCCGGACTCATGCAGCCTACCCGTTCCGCTCAATCGGGAGGGCCACCCTCAAGGCGGAACCTACATGGCCTTACTCCGGACAGGGTTTACCATGCCTGCAAGGTCACCCCCGCAGCGGTGGGCTCTTACCCCGCCTTTTCACCCTTACCAGTCGAGGGGGTCAGGTCTCAACATTCAACATAAGCTTGCTGCTTATGTTGAATGTTGAGACCTGACCCCTACACACAGGCGGTATCTTTTCTGTGGCACTTTCCCTGTCCCGCAGCCGGTTGGATAAATCCAACCGGCTGCGGGACGGTGGCGCTTGGCCACTGTCCTTGCCCTTCGGAGCCCGGACTTTCCTCTCCGCAATCTCAGGCTTATGCCGGATTACGGAGCGACCATCTCACCTGCTCTGCATTCATTGTAGTTAACGGTTGACTCTTTGAACAGCCTTCTTCACCAGGGAATCGGCTTCGCTGTTTTCTGCACGCCGGTTTCTTTATTTTCAATCTGTATTCTTGCTGCCTGAATCCTGTGTTTCCTCGACAGCTGTCTCTTTACGGTACAGGAATCTGCCGCATTGAGGACATTGCATAATCTCATCTGATGTCTTTATCTCAACATAGATCTGGGGGGGAATACTCATATAACATCCGAGGCATCTCTCATCCTTTGCCTCAACCACGGACAGGCCGCTGGATTCCTGAAAAACATCCATGTATCTGGTACAAAGGCCTGTGGGAATCTTTCCGACAAGCTCTTCTCTCTGCTCCTTCAGCTCTGCAAGTTCCTTTTCGATCAAATCCCTCTTGACATCCAGTTCTTTCTGTAAGGACTGAAGGCGTTTCTTCTCATCCCCAATCCGTTTTTCAGCCTCTTTCAGTCCCTCCGATACCTCATCAAGTTCTTCCATCATGTAGAGGATCTCGTCTTCCAACCTTGAGCTTTCCTTCTCAATAACTTCAATCTCTTTCAGATGAGCGCTATATTCCTTGTTGGTCTTTATATCCGACACTCTCGATTTCAGCTTCTCAATCCTGTCGTCGACCTCCTTTACCTCAAGCTCTTTCTGTTTTTTCTTCTTTTCAATAGAGTCATACTTTTCCTTCTCCCTCTTATGCGCCTTTTCAGACTCGCTTAAAGGTCCCTGATAACGTTTGATCTCTTCAGGCGCTTTTTTTAATTCGAGTCTATTCCGAAGGATTATAGAATCTATCTCCTGAAGGGCAACAAGAAGCTTGAGTTCCTCTTTCATTCTCTCCAATCTGACAACAGTTGATTTTGTTACAAGCTAACAGCTATTCAGAACAGTATCACATAATCCTGGAGTAATGGAACACTGGACTGATGTAGTAATGATTTTTAAGATTACCAATCCTCCAGTCCTCTATCTCTCCAATGTTTATCAGTAAAATGGTGGGCCCACCAGGACTCGAACCTGGGACCAACCGGTTATGAGCCGGTGGCTCTTCCAGCTGAGCTATGGGCCCTGAAGACGGTCTTTATTATAGATTTCTTTTATCGCTGAGGTCAAGTTCTTTCCATAAAAGACTTAAGCCACCTGCTTCTTGAGGGGTGTTTTAACTTCCTTATGGCCTTAACCTCAATCTGCCTCACTCTTTCACGGGTTACTTCCATAGCCTTGCCAACCTGCTCAAGGGTATGGGGGAATTTAGCCCCGTCCAGGCCGTATCGTTTCCTTATAACCTCGGCCTCCTTCGGGTTCAGGCTCATAAGCACCCTCTCAATGTTCTTTCTCAGGTCTCCGTGAATGGCTTCATCAAGGGGGGATGACATCAGGGTATCCTCGATGAAGTCCCTGAGCTGGCCGTCTTCATCATCACCAACAGGGGATTCAAGGGATATCGGTTCCTTGGCAATCTTGAGTATCTCCTTTACCCTCGCCTCCGGCATGTCAATTCTTTTTGCAATCTCTTCCTCAGAAGGCTCTCTCCCGAATTCCTGGACAAGTTCTCTTGAGGCCCTTGTAACCTTGTTTATGGTCTCTATCATATGCACAGGTATTCTTATTGTACGGGATTGGTCGGCAATAGCCCGTGTTATAGCCTGCCTGATCCACCATGTGGCATAAGTACTGAACTTATACCCCCGCCTGTATTCAAACTTGTCAACCGCCCTCATCAATCCTATATTACCTTCCTGAATGAGGTCCGAGAAGCTAAGCCCCTTGCCTATATATCTCTTTGCAATGCTTATGACAAGCCTGAGGTTGGCCTCTACAAGTCTCGATTTGACCTCATGTATGGTCTTGTCGGATTTCAGGATTGCCCTGAGCACGTGTCTGAGTTCCTGACTTTCCATCCCGACGTCCTTCTCCATCCAGGCAATCTCCTTTTGTTTCAGGAAATATTCTCTTAATGTACCCTGTACCTTTTCAGGATATTCATGAATATTTTCTTCTTCCGGGAGCACAATATTTCTCTTCCTGAGTCTCCTCTTTATCAGCATGAGTTCCCTATGATTATGAATTAGCAGATCACTTAATCTCTTCAATTCATCTGCAAAAGTATTTACCGCACAATCCTTCAGATTCAGGTTCTTGATCTCCTCATAAACATCTTTTCTATTGTTTTTCAACTCACGGATAACCTTTTCCGACCCCTGCTTTTTCCTCAGGCCTTCCCTGCTCAGTTCTCCAAGGAGCTGCATCCTTTTGTTGAAAAGTTCCCTCACCTTCTCGGTATGTCTGAAAAACTCCCTTTTCCTGACCAATAGATCTTCTTCACTCTCATCACCTTCTGTCTGTACTATCTCCCTCAGAGGAGCTTCTCCCCGCCCTATCAATTCACCAAGGATTATTAATTTTTTCAGGATTAGAGGAACGGAAAATGTAGCCATGGTCAGCTGTTGCCTGCGTCTTTCCACCTCTTTTGCAATCTCTACTTCTCCCTCCCTGGTCAGAAGAGGGACAGCCCCCATCTCTTTCATATAAGACCTTAACGGGTCATGCTCCTCTTTGCCTCCCTGCCCTGCCCCCTCCTCTTCATACAGTTCTTTCTCTTCAGGTCTCAGACCTGAACCGTCTGAATCATAGATGGAATCTTCATAGAAATCAAAATACTCCTTCATCCGCCCTCCCTTCCTTGATCAGGAGATTCATCTGATCCTGCAGGTTATTAATGAGGTCTCCCTCACCCCTGTTTTCAGCAATTCTGATCTCCATCTCCAGATCTCTGAGTCTTCTCTTAAGTTTTTTATACCTGATGGTCTTTATGCAATCCCTGATATTTTTTTCAATCTCCTCACCGTCGATGTTGAGTCCCATGGTTGCCCCTGTAACAATGTCCAACTCATGCTCGTTGAGTTTTGACATAATCTCCTCAAGCTTTGAGACAGATGAAAAATAGAGTTTTTCAAATATGGTCCTCACACTCTCATCTTCAATCTCAGCCGGTGTGATACTCTCTCTTATCAGGTGGACATGCTCCGGATAAGAAAGGTATACACCTAGAAGAAACCTTTCGGCAGACATTGGCTCGGCATTTTTTCTATCATTACGGGACAGACCGGGTTTTTTCCTCAGGAGATTCAGTTCCTCTCTCAAAAACTGCTCTGAAAGACCTGTCTTTTCTGATACCTCCCTTATTAAATCACTCCTTATTATGCCGTCCGTTACCCTGGAAATTATAAGTATCAGATCCCTCACAATGTCAACCCTTTCTCCGGAAAGAGAGAGATAGAAGTCAACAAGACCCATAACATCCCTGAATTTCTGCTGAAAGGCATCACGTCCTTTTTTTCTCAAAAACGTATCCGGGTCGTCTCCTGACGGCAGCAATAATACCTTTGCAACAAAACCATCCTCATACAGCATGGAAAGAGCCCTGACCGAGGCCTTAATCCCTGCATCATCAGAGTCAAACACAAGCAGTATTTTCTTTGTCAGGGTCATCAATTTTTTTGCCTGGGCCTCTGTGAGTGCGGTTCCAAGGGGGGCTACGGAGTTCTTTATTCCATGCTGATGCGCGGTTATAATATCCAGATACCCCTCCATCATGATTACATACCCCCGCCTTCTTATATCTGTCTTTGCAAGGTTAAGAGCAAAAAGTTCGGAAGATTTTTTAAAAAGGATGGTCTCCGGTGAATTCAGATACTTGGGGGCGCGGGCATTGTCGATAAGGATTCGACCACCAAAGGCAATCACCTCTCCCCGGACATTGGATATCGGAAAGACAACCCTGTTTCTGAAGGTATCCATCTTCCCCCGCTCTGTATCCTTACACAGCCCTGAGGCGAGTATATCGCTCTCAGCATATCCCTTTGCCTTCAGGAATTTTAAGAGCGGGTTCCCGCCGGGGGCAAACCCTATTGCAAACTCCCCGATTGTCTCATCTGAAAGCCCCCTTTTTTTGAGATAATCCCTTGCCTGTGCATTCCTGCCCAGTTCACTCTCATAAAAGGTGCAGGCCTCCTTGTGCATCTCTATAAGTCTCTTCCTCAATGTCGTGGTTGCAGATGTCCTGACGGATTCCTGCTCAATCCTGATGCCAGCCCTCTCGGCAAGCGCTCTGACGGCTTCGGGAAAGGAGATGTTTTCATACTTCATGATAAAGGTAACAACATCTCCACCGGCACTGCAGCCAAAACAATGAAAGATCTGTTTATCGGGACTCACAACAAAAGAGGGAGTCTTTTCAGTATGAAACGGACAGAGTGCCTTAAAATTCTGACCTGTCCTCTTCAGATCAATATACCCGGAAAGCAGGTCTACGATATCAAGGCGAGTCTTGATCTCCTCAACAACATTGCTTAAATCCATAGAAGGTTTTTTCAAAATACAAAAAACGGTAAGTGAACAAAATTAAAAGCAAAACCCTCCGGCATCATCTCCCGACACGGCTGAAGCCGGAACATTCGATTACCTCTATTGTATTGTCAAGGATCTTGTCAAGGAGAAGATTAACACCAACGTTGTCACTTGCAATGTGTCCGGCAATAACAACGTTGAGGTGATTTTTCTCAGCCTCTTTCCGGTGATCCTCACTCAGGTGCATGGCCACTATCGTACTGACGCCACCTGCCGTCAAACTGCTGAATATCTTCCTGGCCCCCTCGGTGCCGCCCGTCATATCAACAAATACTTTTCCGGCCTTTCTCTTCTCCGAACCAATGAGTATCTTTGGTCCGGCACCAATCTTTTTGGCTTGCCTGTATTCAGGCACCTCCAGCAGGAGGTCAACTACATCCTCAATCCTGTAAGGCTTTCTCTCGTCAAAGGTTCCCTGCAGATAGGATGCAACCATATTGTCAGCCGGGGTGTGAAGACACATAAAAGGTATATCAAGGAGTCTCGCAGCATCTACGGCACGGGTATGATTGACCGGCATGAGCCTCCTCTCAACCTCTTTTATCCTCCCCTCCATCAGATCCTCGGCAATATTAATGGGCACACCGAACCTGTGAAGCACGTCCGACTGCATCCTCATGACATCATAGAGATGGGCATAGGCCCGGCCTTCAGGATGATGAGAAAGCAGCATACTTATTGTCCTTCCCTTTGACCTCAATCGGTCGGCAAGCACTACCTCACCTACCTCCATATCAATCCCCGCAAGGATTGTCCTGATCTCCTCGTCACCATTGCCATAGAGTATTCTGGAGTCGGCATAAGGGTTTTTAAGTGTCTCCTTGTCAAAAAACTCTTTATCCTTGTCTTTGAGTTCGTCAAATTCTTTCTTGACGGATAACAGTTCATTATTAACAATATCCAAGCCCCTGGGGTCATTGCCGATACCGGTAGAGACCGCCTTTTCGTATAGTTCACCAAGTGTCATCCTGTTCTCCTTTTTATGTTGTATGATGGGAAATAATAAAGACTATCTACTGTTTTTTAGACAGGATTAACGGGATTTACAGGATTTCTTCTTTTTAATGAAACTAATAAAAATAGTTCTGTTTTGTTTTATCATGTCCATCCTGTTAATCCTGTCCAAGTAAATTCTTTAAGTCTTATTGTACTATTGATTCCCCAGTAATTCCTTCACCTTCCGACTTACCAGCTTGCCGTCAGCCCTGCCTTTTACCCGCGGCATAAGGCTTTTCATAAGCCGGCCCATGTCTTTCAGGGAAGACGCACCAGTCTCCCTGATGGTTTCCTGAATTATACCGGTAAGCTCCTCCTCCGATAACTGCTCGGGCAGATAACTCAGGATGACAGCAAGTTCCTCCCTCTCCTGATCTGCAAGGTCCTGCCTTCCGCCCTTCTCAAACTCGGAGATAGACTCCCTTCTCTGTTTTGCCTGGGTACTCAGCACCCCGATTACATCGTCATCTGAAAGCTCTCCTTTTTCTATTTCGAGATTCTTCAGAGAGGCCTTCACCATTCTGAGCGTTGAAACCCTGATCTTCTCAGAAGACTTCATCGCAACCTTCAGGTCGCTGTCAATCCTTTCAAGTATGGACATTTACCTTCCCTGATACAGTCTCATTTTCTTGAGAGTTTTTTTGCGCGCTGCAAGGATCTTTTTCTTCCTCTTGACGCTCGGCTTTTCATAATGCTCCCGCTTCCTGATCTCCGAGAGTATTCCGTCTTTCTCACACTGTTTCTTAAACCTCTTCAGTGCAAGATCGAAAGACTCGTTCTTCCTGACACTCACAGAAGGCATCCACTGACCACACTCCTCTCATTTATATATTTTAAAAAAATAAAAATACTATAACAGCAAAAGTTTATCACTGTCAAGGCAAGTGAAAACCAGGACTAAAAAGTGGCAATTTTGTTATAATTTCATTTATTATTATCTGGTTAACTGACTAATAAGGAGGGGTGGCCGAGTGGTTTAAGGCGACGGTCTTGAAAACCGTTGAGGTCTGAACGGCCTCCGTGAGTTCGAATCTCACCCCCTCCGCCATTCATTACCCTAAAAACCCTACCTGACACTTGCCCCCACCTTAACATCTCCCTCAGGAGTTACAAGGACAAGATTCTCCCCGTCATTGGCAGCAAGGAGCATACCCCGGGATTCAACGCCCATGAGTTTTGCGGGTTTCAGGTTTGCAACTACGATAATCTTTTTGCCCACAAGCTGCTCCGGGCTGTATACCTTACCGATTCCTGCAACAATCTGCCGCTGCTCTCCGGTATCCACCTGCAGTTTTATGAGTTTATTTGAGCCCTTAACGCGCTCGGCCTCCAGTATCTTTCCGACCTTCAGCTCAACTTTGGCAAAATCGTTTATGGATATAAGGCCTGCGTCTTCTCTTTTTTCCTCTTTTGCTTTCTTGTCAGGGACAGTCTCCTTCTTTTCTTCCTTACGCTTTTCAATCCTTGGAAAGAGATGCTCCCCCTTTCTCACCCTGTTGCCACTGACCTGCAGGTCTCCCCATTTCGGCAATCCTTTTATCTTTTTATCTATCTTGCCGTCAATACCCAACTGAGCCCAGATCTTCTCTGCCGTAGCAGGCATAAACGGAAAGAGATAAACGGCGATTATACCGAGGGCTTCGGCAATGGTATAGAGCGTATTGGATAGTCTTCCCTCATCGTTTTCTTTCCAGGGAACCGCACGCTGTATATATTCGTTTATCTCACTCATGACCTTCCACAACTGGGCAAGTGCATGGTGGAACTGGAGCTGTTTCAGAAAACCACCAAGGCTGTCCGAGACACCGGTAGTTGATTCTGCGCTAAACCACGCCTTGATCCTCTTCTCCAGGTCTTCCCTGTCCTTGCTGTCAATTGCCTCTGGAATTGTACCGTCCCTGTATTTTTCTATCATGGTCAGGGTACGGCTCAAGAGATTACCCAGGTCATTTGCAAGGTCACTGTTGATGCGGCCAATAAGTGCATCTTCGGAGAAATCACCGTCAAGGCCGAATGGAACCTCCCTGAAGAGGAAGTATCTGAAGGCATCCGCCCCGTATTTTTCGATCATTTCGTTTGGGTCAACCACATTCCCGACGGATTTGGACATCTTTCTTCCCTTTACAGTCCACCAGCCGTGGGCAAATATATTTCCGGGCAAAGGCATATCAAGAGCCATCAGCATGGTTGACCAGTAGACCGCATGGGTTGTCAGTATATCCTTGCCGACAATGTGATGATCAGCAGGCCACCAGGATTCGGCCCCAACGGGCGGGGCAAGGTAACTGGTTGCAGAATAATAATTAAGAAGGGCGTCAAACCAGACATAGGTCACATAATCCTCATCAAAGGGAAGGGGTACTCCCCATGGAAGCCTCTTTTTGGGCCGCGATATACAGAGGTCTCCAAGGTCCCTGGAGCTGAGAAAACCCATAACCTCATTCCGCCTCGTCTCAGGCAGGATGTATCCCGGATTGTCCTCTATATGCCTGATGAGCCTTTCCCTGTATTCAGACATGAGGAAAAAATAGTTCTCCTCCTCTATCTCCTCCACGGGCCTTCCGCATTCAGGGCAGTTACCGTCAAGCAGTTCCTTCTCTGTCCAGAACCTCTCATCAGGTGTGCAGTACCATCCCTTATAAACCCTTTTTACAATCCTGCCTCTCTGTTTGAGTTTTTCAAGCATCTCCCGGACAACACCCCTGTGTCCTTCATCTGTTGTCCTTATGAATGCATCATTTGATATATCAAGCCTTTTCCAGAGGTTTTTAAAATTTTTCACCATGATATCAGCATGTTCGCCCGCTGTAAGCCCCTTCTCCTCTGCCGCCTTCTGGACCTTCTGTCCGTGCTCATCCGTACCGGTAAGGAAGAAGACCTTCTTTCCCCTGAGACGGTTAAACCTTGCAAGGATATCAGCAGCAACCGTTGTATAGGCATGCCCGATATGGGGGATACCGTTTACGTAATATATGGGAGTGGTGACGTAAAATTTATTGTCCATCTCTACCTGTGTTTCCTCCTCTTTTTATTCTTGTGCCTGAAATAAGGCCTCTTCTTCCTGGCTGTCCCGGCCTTGTCTTCCTGGGAAGCATCAGGCTGCTTTGTCTCAATATCACCCTTTTCTGCAGACCCGGAGGTATCAGCGGATATCTTATCCCCTGCCACTGTCTCCGGAGATCCTGCCTCAGCACCGGAGGACCTGTCACTACCCGCACTATCACGCTCATTAGATGCCGGCCTTCTTTGCCTCGCAGGCCTCTTTCTCTCCTTAAACCCGCCACCAGCGGATGCTTTATCCCTTGCAGACCTGGATTCTTCCCTCTTTTTCACTGACGCAGGGGCATTATCCCCCTGCGTCAGTGATGACACAAGACTCTCCGAACTCTCTGAATTGCAATCTCCGCAAAGACACCCATTCATCGGGTCCTCGGGAACAACCTCATCAAGCCCCTCTGCCTGCCACTCATCATACTCATAGCCAAGGCAGCACATTAGCCTGCCGCATACACCGGAAAGCTTGACGGCATTCAATACCAGCTCCTGCTCCTTTGCCATGCGGATCGAGATAGGGGCAAAACTTGTGAGGAACGACCGGCAGCAAAACTCCCTGCCGCACACACCAATGCCGCCGATCAACTTTGACTCGTCCCTCACACCAATCTGGCGCATCTCTATCCGCGTTCTGAACCTGGACGCAAGGTCCTTGACAAGCTCCCTGAAATCAATCCTGCCGTCAGCGGTAAAGTAAAAGATCACCCTCTTTCTGTCAAGGGTAGCCTCTGTACTTACAAGCTTCATCGGAAGCCCCCTTGCAGCTATCCTCTCAAGACAGTGACGCCTTGCCTCAACCTCAAGTTCGCTGTTGCTCTCCGCGGCCTTTAGGTCCTCTTCAGTGGACTTTCTGACTACCGGCTTGAGCTCCTTGGGGGGCTTTGCCGCAGGACCTTTCCTCTCACTCTCCTCATCCCGGGAATCACCCTTTTGATCCTGTGCATTCTCAGAAACCTCCTGCACAACCGTCCCTATCGTAAGCCCGAACATGGACTCCACAACCACCTTGTCGCCCTTCTTCAGCTCAAGCTCTCCGGGGTCAAAACTGTATATCTTGCCGCACGGTTTAAACCTGACCCCGACAGCGGGGCGGGTCTTCACTCCATTTTCGTCTTTATCATTGACTGACACACTCATAACTCTCCCTCAAATCAGAATTAAATTACCGCAATACACAGAAAATCCCGGCGCTCCCGGCGTGCCCTGCAGTGAATTGTTAAATGTCTCGTAATTGAACCGACATCAATCTAAAAATCTCCCCTTGCCCCTCT
>ENA-ORDP01000423-ORDP01000423.1-marine-sediment-metagenome-genome-assembly--contig:-NODE-423-length-27975-cov-18.675107_pt1 | contig 27975 bp, 28 predicted proteins | sample MGYA00248627_ERZ508539 | MGnify/ENA primary metagenome ERZ508539 (study PRJEB26208, sample SAMN05571518) | marine sediment metagenome | biome: deep sea; feature: Hydrothermal vent; material... | reverse complement strand
ATAATTCAATGAATTACAAGGCAATATGGCGTCCCCAAGGGGACGCCACCTTATCCCCCGGATTCATGCTACTTCACAAACATTAATAATTTAATTAACTATCAAAGACTTGCACTCCAATTCGGGGAAGCCGCTGGATTATTTACTCACATTTAAAACAGTTCGATACCTTTATGTAGTTCAGGGTGATGCAGAAACCCCGTTATATATTAGTTTGTATCAAATTGCAGTATCTATGGCTTTCATCTTTGGGCCCACCCACTCGGTTCAACGGTGGCAAGCTCATAACGAGTCGTTCTACCCCTGCCCGGTAGCGGTGTGATCACCCTTTTCGAAACCAGATCTGAAAGATCTCGGCTGGCCGTTCTGTTGGGACATCGGGTAATTGCCTCATACTTTTTGGTTGTTATCCCGCCTTCGAAGCCCTTGCGACCTTCAGCAAACATCCGCGACACCATTTTGGCTTGTCGCTCATTCAGCAGGTCACCATAGGCATCATAGAAGCGTGTCTTCGCCAGGACAAAGTCGACCTCTTCCCTGGCAATTTCCTGTGCCATGTTCACGGTATCCGAGAAGTAATCCAGCCAACCATTGATATCAAGGTTCCCCCTGCTCGCCTTCTCCAATTCCTGGTAATAGTTCTTCTTTTTGCTCTCTATCGCCGTAGCAAGGCAAGCGGTGGTCGGGTACCCAAGATACTGAGAAAGCACATGATCAGCGATGGCCCTGCCAACTCGTCCGTTGCCATCATCGAAGGGGTGGATCGACTCGAACCAGAGATGTGCGTGGCCAGAATGCTACGACGGCATCAGCCATTATTAATGAACTGGTTTAAGGCCAAAAAACAGTTTTCCAGTGGTATAGTTGAAGGTTTTAATACCAAAGCAAAACTGACTACCAGAAAAGCGTATGGTTTTAGAACCTATCATGCGGCTGAAATAGCCTTGTATCATGCGTTGGGGGCGTTACCTGTACCGGAAACCGCCCACAAATTTTTCTGACGAGGCGATTATTTTTAATCGTAAGCTTTAAGAAAAAACACTAACGGCCCTTTTTCTCTACAATAATATCGGGGGCATAGGGGATAAGGTGGCGTCGGGAGGGCGATGCGAACCCCCTATATTTTTCTAATAAAATCAGTGCATTAAAAAGCCCCGTGCTTTTAGAAAAACACAGGGCTTATTTTGTTCTTATAATTCAATGAATTACAAGGCAATAATGGCGTCCCCAAGGGGACGCCACCTTATCCCCCGGATTCATGCTATCTCTAAAATATTAAATATCTGATTTATAATCAATAACTTGCATTACCATTCAGAGGTTCACGTGCATTTTTCTCTTATCTAAGACTAACCTACACTTGATGATTAATTCATAAGCCTGTCAATAGAGTCCATGGGGTCTGTCTGAAGTTTATCTATTTCATTCAGAGGTTGCAGAATAATCTCATTTGAAGTTGGCGTTGAATCGTTAATATGGTCAATCGCTTGCTCCATATACTGGAGGCTCTCGCCGGAAGAAACTTGGTTACTAGTTATCGGCCCTACTTGGAAGACTCCGATTATTGTCTTCTTAACAGATTCTCCGTTTAGTTTTTGACCTGTTATGTTGACTGTAACCAGATAGGCACCATTTTTATCCGTTTCAGTGAATGTACCACCATAAATACCATCTCCAACCTTGTAATCATCATGACTTCCATCATCAAAAAGTATTACATTTCTTGTCACATCAAGCATGACATCTTTATACATAGTCCAGTTACTGCTTCGAGCCTTTACCATGCGGATCATATCAGGGCCGGGTTTTTGCACTTGTATATCTAATTCCAGGTTGGTTAATGGTATCTTCCTGTCAGATCCCACTAGCTCTTGAGCATCTACATTTATAACAACAGGCTCGCTGATTGAATATTGTGGACGAAAAGCATGAATTCTTACAAAGGCATCAGTCTTTTCAGTAATCATGAGGTTGACCCGTTCTGTTACCGGAGGAGGGTCGGACCAGTCTACCTCAATTGACCACTTACCTAGTGGCGGATTCTTCAGTTCCAGCATCTGAAAGGAGTCACCTTCTGCATACCGACCCGATCCCTGAACGACGTACTGTTTATCTATTTTCCTGCCATCAGGTGCAGTAAGTGCGATGTTGAGAGTACTACCCTCCCAACTGGTATAGATTTTCAGCCTTTCTGCCAGTGCAGTCACATAAAATGGATACGATATGCTTCCTTGTGGAGACAGTGCATCGTTTGTCAAAAGTATTGTTGACTCACCCGATGCATAGGCATTAATACTTTGGAAGGAGTTTACGATGTTTGATATGTCACTAAATTCATAAATACATCCAGTACTCTTAGCGATGGCCCGCAATGTCGTTTCATCAGCGTCTGAACCAAATCCGACCGTACAAACAGGCCAGCCTTTTCGCTTAAATTTATCGATTTTTGATTTCCATTCACCGCGATTATTTTCACCATCCGATAAAAGTACGGCCATCTTGGTATATGTATCACCTGCGTTACTCAACTGCAAAAATCCTTGTTCGAGTCCCGCACCAATATTTGTGGCACCAGACGCATTGATATTTCCTAAGACTCCATCAATTTGAGCCTTTATGGAATTGACAGTTGAAATGCCCTGTACCGTACTTGCAGAATCAGAAAAGACAGATAGTGACACCATATCGTTTTTTTCTCTGGACAATATGAAGGCTTTTGTTGCTTCCTTAGCTTTTTCGAGTTTCTTTTTATCGGAATCGTTCTTACTGCTGACTGCAGTACCTGAAGGGCCTGTTTTTAGGCCAATCATACTGCCTGAGCGGTCAATTATAAGGGCGGAGGCAGTACCAAAATTACTGTTAATACGTTTATTTTGGGTATAAACACTGTCCATGTTGCGCAATGATGAATACATATTCTTAATTCTGTGGATACTTGCCCAAACACTCAATTGGTCAAGCACCCATAGAGGGAGATCAATAGGGATGACTATCGGATCCTCATAAAATCGCTTGCCTGTCTTTTCAACGATGTCTGCAAGACCATATTTTATTCCATTTTTATTACCTTCCCCAACAAATCCTACAATCTCTGCTTTATCTGCCATATTGGAATCAAAAGATACTCGAGTTATCACCCCTAATCCAGCGGAGTTAAACACATAGGCTTTTAAGCCCCAGGACAATGCTACATATTGTGCTAATGCACCGCCAAGTGAGTGCCCTGTAACTACGATATTCTTACATATATTGCCTTTACAATGTTCGCTACTGAGTACCTTACTTACAAAGTCTGACGCTAAGCTATACTGATTTGGATATAACTGCAACAACCCATTCGTAATATTTGCAGTCCAATCAGGGATGGAAAATAGATCCGTTCCCCTAAAAACTATTACGGCCCCATCATTGTCATTTGTATAAAATTCTGCATGGAAACCAGAAAGATTTATTCTTGTTGCAGTCTCTGTTCTGCATTCACCTTTCATGCCAATAATTGGCGGTGTGCTCATAGCAGTACCGGACGGAGATAAGCATTTCTCAAAACTATATGTATAATCAAACTCTCCGCGTTCTGACAGGCGTCTAACCCACACATTCCCATTATCGTCTGAAACCATTAAAGTCTTAGCATCTTCACCTATATCATGGTTATATATCTCTTTTGATAACTTTGCATATGGTAACGCAGCATGAATATCTTCTACTTTTTTCGTACTAACTTCTTGGGCAAAAGTAATGCCAACAGGTGCAAGTAGAAGGTAAATCAACCATTGTACGAGGTTATACATTTCTATAATTAAGTCACTTCTTAGAAAAGGCGCTGCTTCGCCTTCGCCAGTGACATATCATCTGACCACTGCCCCATGAGTTCGCCATCCAGTTTGAACATCTTCAATTGCAACGTATAAAAGACCAGCTCCTGGTTGTCCTTACCGTACTGACGGGTAGAAGTGAGCTCGCTTTTTATGACGTAATCAAACGATGTGGCAGATTTGTCAACGACCCGGACAAGGCCAGAGTTTAAGATTACTTCTTGGATTCTGTCATTTAAGTCTGTCATGCGGATGTTTTCATTGTCCGTGTTATTGACCAGTATTCCGACAATCAGTCTTGGACGTTTGTTACCCCACTTCTGAACAATTTTTGATGACAGCATCTTATTAGTCACATTTTCTGCCAATGCCACATAGTCTCCGCCGTGCAACTCTGCCTGCAAATGAGAACGGCTCCTGGGGTCTACAACCGCCACATCACCCTGCTGCCCCTTTGCTCCGCCAAAAGGCCATGACTGCTTTGTAGTTGTAGGTGATGTGGGCGTTGACTGACATCCTGCTAGACCTAAAATAAAAATAAGCAGTGACATCATTCCTATAGTTGATATCCAATTTTTCATTATTTCTCTCCCTCTGTATTAGTTACCGGTTTATTCACTTGCTGTTGTAACATGTGCTTCTCATTTTCTATAAATGCATCATCAGGCAAACGCACTATAAATATTATATTTGTTGCTTCTGGAACCTTACCTGTTGATGTGAAAGTTTTCGTCTCTCCTGGTGTCAAAGTAAATCGATGCCAGCTATTTATACTATCTGCCTTAAAACCCTGGCTATCTTCCCAATTAAACTTGTATTCAAGAGTGTATCGATTTTCAGTTGAATTCAGGACCATTACCTGTGCTTGAGTAAGCTGTCCTAACAAGCGGAATCTTGGATTTTTAATCTCAACATTTCCGATCAAATTATCTGATCCCATCACCAGCCTTGCCCTCGAGTTACTGTTTTCAATAACAGGAGCAGACTCTGAAGAGTTTGCTGGATTATTTTGGTAACCATACAAGAAAAGGCCAAATAACATTGTAGCAAGTACCCGATATTTCATATTCATCATCTTCTTATGCCCCTGTTCATTCATTTTCTATAATCCAGCCAGCCATAATATTTCCGAGCTCTGTGCATATAGCATACTATCTATACTGCGTGCATATACAAAATTGTGGTTATTCGGGTCAATCTTTACCGTTTTCGATGACAGTCTTTTACCGTTTTTTGCATATGTTCGTATTACTAACTTATTGACACCTTTGCGCAAATGTAATCTTGCTGCCTGAATCGTTGCTGGGAGACTCATCCAGGAACGTGTATCCGGGGCTGATGTCACCTTGCGAATTGCACTGCCTACTCTAATAATTGCCCCAGCAATACCATCAGTTTGCTGTGCCACAGAATCTACCGTTGCAGCAATGAGGAATGAGGTCATAGCTCTAACTATAAGAAGAGGCTGCATATCCAATTGCTGCCGTAAAGAAATAGCTTCAATATCTGATACAGGTGATAATATTGCCAGGCGTTTACCAGAACTAGTTCTTACCTCAATTCGATGTACTTTTGATTTAACAGGTTCATATATCGGCAACTTTAGTGGAATTATAGAATTTCCCATCCTCACATTGTAGTTAAGCACCTTCTTTTCAGGCACGAAACCATCCGCCACGACAACATGAACAAGTCTGGTGCCAGGTGGTGCCGCTGGCTTATTAAGATCCTTGACAGCCCGTTTTAAAACTTTACTTTTGGGATTGAGTTCTAGTGCCTTTTTATAAGATATTTTTGCATTATCACGTAAACTACGATCATTATAACTTTCGAACTCCTGAATCATACCGGATACATAGAAGCCAAATGGGTTAACGAATGCACTTGGCACTGATGAAGCCTTAGCTTTCATTGGCGCGAATGCAGCCATCAATCCTTTTTTTACAGCATTAGTCTGCTCACTATTATTCTTTTCATCTTTCCCGTACTTTTCTTTTGCTTTTTCCTTCTGTTGCTGCAATTTCTTATCGAATTTTTTCTTTTCGATATTCTGCCAGTCAATAGATCGACGTGTAACGTTATAGGCTTGTCGCTTACCCTGTAGCAAATAGGCGATTGATTTGTAGTTCAACATGAGAACCCGTTCCCAGCCCTCGCCTTTATATGCTGAAATTTCTTCTGAACCAAGCACTGTACCTAAGAGCCACCCGCTGGATTTCTTTAACCCTGCAACAAGTTTTGAATCATTCTTACGATTATCCAGCAGATTTTCAGCTGATGAGAAATCATCAACTGCTTTGGAGAAATCTCCACGATCTATATCAAGTGTTCCTTGTTCCAACCATTGCAATACCCCTAATTTTTTAAGAGCCTTAGAGTTATCTTCACTATTATTTGCAGCCTGAATCTTACTTTCATAGAAGCTGGCAAGTTCTTCTAATTTTCCATCCATATACAACTGCTTTGCGGGCTTAAATCTTTTTGAGTACCCCGCATAGTCAATGTTGGAATCTGAAGTAGTCTTTATATTTTGTGTCCTAGAGTTATAGCCTGGGTTACCTGGCTGTTTTATGCCTGCCTGCACTAATTGTGCAGTAGATGGGGTATTATTCGATATTAACGATGAATAAACCCATCCCCCACCCGGTGCACCCTGGATATCAGATTCCAACATATACCAATTTCCTTGTGCTGCAATTATTTTGACAATTGAGCCTTTTGGAATAACACCTAGAACTTTATTCTGTGTACTTGGTCCAGCTCGTAGATTAGCTGCTTTTTTTACTTCTCCCAGTTCATCCATCGACAAACCTGATTTTTTAGTAAGTATCGCTGTTGCAGACCAGCTGCCATTGGGACCTTTTAGTACTAATTTTGCGGTATCAGGTTTTGTTAGTTTCCCTGTAATAATCGTATCCCTGCATTCCTTCCTCTTACCTGTAATAATTTGTTCACTATATACCGATTCGTTCTGGTCCCTTTTCTTTAAGAGTAGTGTTCCTGTACACTGAAAAGTTGGATAATATGAAGTGCCAACTAATTCTCCTACTGTCAAATCGTACATATACACAACGATAGGATATGGTGAAGCACCTAACTCATTTACACTGCCTTCCCAGACGCCTAGGACGTACTTACGTAACTGTGTATCACTAATTGTGCCTTTTGCAGACGAATGTTTTGTCAGTGTGCTGCCGAATTTTTTGAAGCTTCCCATAAACTGCTGAAAAGGGTTTTCTGCGGAGGCCATAGGGCTAAGCAATGGTATACTCAATAGCAATATGAATAATGAATATATACCGTTTTTTCGCATTTTAATCTAAATGAAAATCCCCTAAGTGAGATAATTACAATGAACACCTTCTTAGAAGCATGAGTCTCCAGGGAAGAGACACTAAACCCAATTAATTACCAAGCAGGTATTTTGACCTTCGGTTTCGCCTGTTTTTCGAAAGCTTGCGACTTACGTAAAATATCCCCTGCTTGAGCATTTTCTCCAGAGACCAATTTTGCTCTAGCTCGAGAAGGTTCAACTGAAATGATTTCCACAACCGCCACCTTTGTCTCAGCACTTCCAAATGAAATACCAGTATCGGGATCCTTCAGTTCCTTTCCAGGGCGCATTACATCGAAAGTTGCACCACGCTCCATACCCACATCAGCTCCTCGGTTTAGATAAAAAACACCATCTCCAGCACTCCCCAGAACTTTGACAGGAAAGAGACGAGCTACTATGGCAGCTACCGATTTTGTGGTAAAAGAATTCAACAGATCACTCATCACCTGGGTAATATTATCCGCATGGGACACTTTCATCGAGTAACGAACCTTATCTGCACCAATGACAGCACCGCTATGAACATCAATGATCCGGAACATCCCCTCAGCAACACCGCTAGTACTTACGGCCTCCTCATCAAGGTAGGCCACTTTTTTCTTATTTGTTTGGGTGTAGAAATTCGTAACTTCACCATGGATAATATAGTCTGCACCTACAAGTTCGCCTAAACGATTCTTAATATCCCCACCAGTAACTATAGCTTCAAATGCCTTCTCATCCAGGATCTGATCCACTTCATCACCACGCTCCATGACAACAAAACGGTTTGTATTGGTTAATTTAATGATCAGGTCATCACGCATGCGTTTTGCATAACCACCATCAAAGCCATTTGTTCGTGCGGAGGGGTTTATCTTGAGCTTTCCAATGGCCAGAGTGTATTTTTTTCCATCCGAAGCTACATCCTTCTGCATACCCCCTGGTAGCATGCCCACTGTACGAGCAGATTGAGATGTCAGATACTTCTGTGCCACATCTCTATTTGGTGACCGTTTTAGGATATCACCGGTGGCAATAGCCACTCCTTCCATAGTTGTGATTCCTTTGCTTCTAGCATCTTCCACTTCTGTAACTTTCAATTGTCCAATAACTTTTTCTTCAACGCCAAGCTGAATACCCGTATCAGGATCTATTATTGGCTTACCCGGTCGAAAAACATCAAGTACTTCATCTAGATTCAAACCACCATCTTCCCCGCGGTTAATATATATCGTTCCATCGTCACCAACAGCTGCCACCTTAATAGGATAAATAGAATTCATTAGCAGCATCACTACCTGTTCGGCATAAGCATCAGCTAAAGCTGTGACTGTTCGACTGCCCTCCGCTGTATCATCGATTTTCTCTACTACGGAAATTTTACGTGACGCGATGATGTCGCCACTTCGTGCGTCAACAATACGCATATTCCCCTCGACATGTCCGACCTTACTTGTAAAAATTCGGGAAGATCCGGGTAACTGCGTAGTCTTTTCTTCTACGCTGAAGGAGGCCAGACTGCCATAAACTATGTAATCTGCGCCTTTCAGAGTACCCATAGCACTTGGCACATCCCTGTTTTCAGCAAGGGCCTGGGCAAGTTGTTCTGTGAGAAGTTGATCAACCTCCTGACGATCGATCAACTGGAATCGTTTTGTCTGGGTGAGACGAGATATAATTGTATCTGTAAATATCGGGGTGTTTTTTTCTGCTTCATTACCCTTAGCATCTGTCGAGCCGGACTTAACCATCCCAACTGCCAGCCGAGGTAACTTAGAAGAGCCTATCCGTCCACCTGTGCGACCAGTCAATGGAACTTTGGCAGCAGTTGCAACTGTTGTTGGCAAACCACTACTCTCAACTTCTAGATATGCCAAGTCGCCCTGGTTAAAGTCGTTCCCTGCCACCGATTTGACTATCGATACCGTTTCCTGTGGGGTGACAACTTCAACTCTACCAACATCCGATTTCAACCTTGCTATGACAATACCGGATTGATCCTTGATCTCCTTGCCTTCGCGTTTGACAATATAAACATCTCCTTCTTTTGTCCCATCATTTAGCCCCCTGGATATGACAAGTGGCTCCACACTGACGATCTGTGCCGGGAAAACTGTATCGAGCACCTTGCTTGCGGCAATCTGCCCAAGATGGTCATAGAAGGTAAATTCATCCGTATCGCTCAACTTACCATCAAATAGAGATTCTGATACCTTGGTTCGGAGACTTACTGCACCCAATACAGTACCTGATTTCACATCAATCATGCGTAAGCGCAGGCGGGCATCAGTAGTATTTCGACGAACGTTACGTCCGTCGGAGCTAAAGGGAATGGCCGTCTCCTCTGTAGCCCGGTTTAGTTTCTCCAGTTTCCCCAGGACTATGTAGTCGGCCCCCACTGCACTCCCAAGATCCTGAAAATCTTTCACGATATCGTTATAGTCAGCGAGGATACCAGTCGTGCCTACAGTACTACCCTCAACGACTTCCATTGCGTCGATTGCCTTGTCAAGGGTACGATCCAAGTAGGTATTCGTCAGATCCTTACCAAATCGCTTTTCAAGAACAACTCTTCGCAATGCAGCTCTTTCAACAACGGAAAAGCGTTTATTCTTCGATAAATGTTCAATAATACGATCAGCAAGAACATCAGGCAGTCCCAACTCCTGGCTTTTTATATTGTTTGTACGGTCAGGGATAAAATCGGAAGCCGCAATCACACCAATGGTTGCTCGCAACTTATTTTTATCGGCTGGGCTTTCAACTTCACTGTATGCAGTGAAGTTGAAAATAATAGCACTTACTAGAAACAGGGTCTGTAGTATTCTTAGTCTCATATCGGTATCCTTGCTTCTGTAATGATTATTGCTTACGGACTATATCGCCTTTTTGAATCTCACCATCACTCGTTATCACATGGGCGATTGTAAATTTTGGATTTATTTGCGTAACTTTTATTTTCCCAACCTTAGTCTCTGCTGAACCAAGAACTTCACCAGTATCCGGGTCGACTAACTCCACACCCGGCCTAAATACATGTAATACGTCACCTTGTTTAAGCCCACCATCATTACCACGATTAACCCACACTTGTAAGTCTTGAATATTGAGAATTCGCATAGGAAATACGGCACTTGTTAGCTGGTCGGTCATTTGCGATGACACACTTTTCGCCATTCTAGTGAAATAAACACTACTTGGTGCACCACCACGCGAATTCACAATTTTATCCTTCGTAGCAAATGTGCTTTTCAGATAAAAAGTCGCTTTTATACTGCTAGTCGATGTATCGATTACCTGGATATTTATTTCCAACATTCCGGAGTCTTTTCTGATGTATTTATTCACTAAATTTGGTACGGATTTTACTGAACGATAGAATTTAAAATCCTGTACCGTTGGAATGATCAGATAGTTTGCATTTTCTATTTCACCTTCATTGGCAGCATTTCCTTTAGTTAAGGTTGATTTAGAAAACTTCTGCTCATTTCTTATTTTTTGTAAAACATCTTTCTTTCTGCTTAAAAGCTCAAATTTACGATTCTTTTGAATCGCAGCCTCCATTTCACTTAAAACCGTTGAAAGATTCAGTTGTTTCAATAAAGATTTACTAACACCTTCCCCCACTTCTGCCTGCATTATTGCGACCCTTGGTTTCGCTACAGGGCCTGCCAATACTTCAGCCGAATATATTGGAAATACAATGAAAGTAATTACAGAAAATAAATATAATCGTTTGATATACCTCATATATTTCATTAATTACTCCCGGACTTTCTAAATTAATTTATGTAGAAGATTAAATTATTATTCATCAATACATACCTTCTATTGATTAAATAGAAAGCTGGACACTGGTTATATAACTATTCATTGATATATTGCATTCAAGTTTCATTATTAACCACCCCACGATAATTATTATTTATTTAATAACTTGTTCACATAGTAACAGCGTAGACACTGGACTCGATCCCTCATTGCTCACTTATCTTATTGATTTTATGTTTATTACCTCTTTCTTTTTCAATAATATATTACCATACAAAATATGCAAGTATTTCTCTCCCTTAGTACTCAAAAACATAGAATTTGGCCATATGTTAGGTATGCTACCAAGACTCATATCAGGTAAAGATCTGATCTCTCTGCCCCCTAAATCCATAATTACGAAATAAATCTTTTCTAGTCCTGAACGTGACTTCCTTGATATAGAAAGTATTCTTTCTTCCATGTACGTGATCTAAACAGTAGAAAGAAAGGCCAACAAGTTTCTTTCTGAGCAAAAGTAAAAACATCCATTTATAGATATTAGCTTTAGTTGATACCAAGTTTTTACCTTGATTGGGCGCTCGAAGAAGGCCCTAGGTGTATGTGTCATTATTTATCATAATTAGGATTTTTCTAACCATTTCTTTTTCTCCTTATTAATTAGTATTCCAGCTGACTGAATCTTATATTCTGAAACCTGAACTGAAACTGAACAGATCGCTTTATATATCATTCAGTATACATTTTGACGTTTTTTGCATATGTAATGCTTGTAAATTACAAGATAATTGTCGCCTAACACAAAATCAAAGGCTCTGTTAGAGTGAAGTGCCCTGGGTTTGCTGGAGGCTCTATATCTTGAGAGGATAGAACGATGAGCGAATTAAATTGATATTCTTTCAGGTTTCGTGAACAGGTAGTCAGTTAAGAGATGGAACATGCTGCCTTCAAGTCTTCATGCTCAAAGGCCGAGGCCATGCGATCTATCTCAACCAATGTTAGTCCCAGACGCACCGCCACATCACGCCAACCCTGCACAGCCTGCCCCACTTCAGATGCGATCATACGAGCCTTGTTTTCATCCAGTTCAAAATAACGCACCACACTCATCGCCAGATCCAGTGAGGCCGATCCGTCATCGAGATCAATGGCCGTGGTCAGAACACGTGGCTTGATATCTGTTGGTACCGGATTGAGGTCATAGGCCGGAGCCAGCCTCCAGCCATCTGGGCCAGCATAGAGGAAGCCATGATTACGCAGGTGGTCATCAGTGTTGGAGATCAGGATATTGAAGACAATACGCCTCCACAGAGCATGCATGTCCTGTTCCGCCCTAGCGCCATACTGGCGTAGTGCATCGACAAATTCCAGGTAACTACGCGACTCATTGTCTCTTGCCCCAAGCATGCTCATTGCCGAAAGAAACGGAATGCGCTGACCTTGTACACGGTCGAACCGTCGCAGCAAAAGCACCGGCTTATTCAGTACATGCTCAAGCCGCCATTCAGACACGGGTATACCAGACTTTTTCGCCAAAGTCAGCGCAACCGCCTCCCACAGTACCGCATTGATTTCATCATCTTTGTGTGGAAATTTTGCGATCGCAAGATGCCCGTCTCGATCCCGGACAGATGCCTTGGGACGTGCACCACCCAGTGACGAACCCGGTGCCAACAGCAAACGAAGATCCTCATCGCTATCCGTATCACCAACAACGTGCTCTGCTGCCGACAGTAATTGTGGCAGATCTATCAGAGGCGGTATCCGTGCAACCTCATGCATGGCAAGAAACGACCCGCCCTCATGCCGGGTAAAGCGCAGTGCACCTTGTCGGGCTTCATCATCAACCCTAAGCAGATAATCGATTTCCATCAAGGTGCGCGACGTCTCGCCGGCAACTGCCGCACGTCGACGCTCTGCTCTACGCATCAGAACTCGTCCCCAGCGGTCAGGGGCAGAGTCGCCAATAGTACCGAACAGGGATTTCCCCGATTGTGTGTGAAATGGACCAGGGTCAAGCGTTAGAGCTGGTTCCAGTGAGAAACGGTCTGCGTATTCAAGCCAGCCCTGATCATATTCGAAGGTGGCACTTTCCTTAGCCTTACGAACGCGCGCCCACAGTCGGCCAACGAGATGTGGTGTTCCGGCAATATCTACATAGACAAAAATTTCTGTTTCCATCACGCTTTGCCCTTCTATCAAGACTGCTGTAAATTGTGTCAGAGTTTATTCTTGCGCGGCCTACGGATACGTTGCGGCAAGCGCTCTTCTTCAAGTTCAAGACCCACCGTGTCTGTCCTGACATCTGCCAGATCACCCAGGCGCTCGGCCATACCCAGCACAAAAAGCACCGTGGCATAATGACCTAACGCGACGCCGGGAGCACCCTTTTCGATCTTGTTTAAGGTCGTGCGGCTGATAGATGACCGCTCGGCCATGATGGCCATCGGTATACGCCGCCTGAGCCTGGCATCACGAATATCCTGTCCAAGCTTATGCAGCGCCCGCGTGACTGGGATCGGAACCATCGAATTTGGCTGACTCTTATACATTTTACGTCCATTATATTAATCATTAATATGTCTTATGTATATTAATATGAACTTTACGTCAACTCTTACATGATTTCCACACGATAAGGATCTTAAGTTACGTCTGTACAACTGCACTTTATTATCAGTAATAACCAGTAGCGTGGGTTTTTGTTAACATGAATAATCTAAAAGGCTGTCGAAGACTTGAATGACATGGGTCTGGGAGAGTTTGAGTTCGGTTACCTCCGTGATAAAGAAAAACGTGAGATTGACTTCATCGTTACACGTGATGGGCAGCCATGGTTTCTGGTGGAGGTGAAACAGAGAGACGAATCAATAAGTCCTGCCCTGAAATATTATCAGGAGCAACTCGATGTACCTTTTGCATTCCAGGTTGTGCTTGATGCGGACTACGTAAACGCCGATTGTTTCGCAAAACCGGGGGCACCGGTTGTTATACCCGCACGGACATTTCTGTCCCAGCTTCTATGAGTGGTATGCAGTAACGGGTGTTCGAAATCCTTGTCGATTTTTGCGCGTAAGCGGCTGACCTGGGTATCGATCACGCTGGTTTTCGGGTCGAACTGGAAATCCCAGACCTGTTCGAGCAGCATGGTGCGCGTGATGACCTGCCCGGCATGCCGCATAAAAAACTCCAGCAGACGCAGTTCGCGCGGTTGCAGGCGTATCACACAACCGGCACATCGGAAAACCAATCAAAATCCCCAGGCAATAAAAAAGCGCCCCAAAGGGGCGCTTTTACTAACTAACTGGGCCTCTTGAATATCCCGCGCTCTGGCTGGGACCGGTTTCCCGGTGAGTCACCGCCTGCCCGAAGGCAGCCCGTTCACACGGCTATAGCCACGAATGACTGAATTTATTATCGGCCACATTTTAGTAAAATGCAAAATAACTTGCATATTCCGACCAGAACCCTTCCCAATACATTGTTTTGACATTCTTTTAGGACATAGCGTTGAGTGACTATTTTGGTCATTTTGCGCCGTTTGCCGAGAAGGTCGGCAACGGTGCCTTGCGCTCTTGATCAGGGGCAATCTATATATTGGCGGAGGAGGAGGGATTCGAACCCTCGATACGTTTACACGTATACACACTTTCCAGGCGTGCTCCTTCAACCACTCGGACACCCCTCCGGAAGACGCGGCAGGTTATACCAGTTAGGGACAGCTTGCAATGAGACTACTGGACGGTGCGGGTCGGGAAACGCTTGGGCACGCGCTTGCTGGCACGCTGTGTCTTTTCCCGGGCGCGTTCTGAGAGACGGCTCGACAAACCGTGCAATGCTTCCGCAGCTGCCAGGTATTCCTTTGCGACATCTGCAATCTTGCGGCGTTGGGAACGGGCTTCATCGCGTAATGCATCAAAAGCCTGGATGGCGGTCATGTTGCAGCGCTCCATCAGGATACCCACCGCCATACTGATTTCGCGACCCTGCGACAGCGCCTTGTCCATTTGTTCCATGGACTCCTTGAGCTGGCGCATTTCCTCGGCACGCGTAAGCGCCGACTGCACTGCGGGCACCAGTTGTTCAATATCGAGTGGTTTTACCAGGTAGGCCAGCGAACCGGCGTCGGTGGCGCGCTGCACCATTTCTTCCTCCCCGTAGGAGGTGAGTGAGATAAAGGGCAGATCAGCGGTATGCAGGGAGGCGGCCACCTCGAAACCATCCTTTAACGGCATGCGCAGGTCGAGGATCGTCAGGTCGGGGCGCTGTTCATGTGCCAGGCGTTCGGCCTGTACGCCATCGGTCGCCTGAATCACGTCGAACCCGGCGGATTTCAGGCCGCTGGTGATCATATCAAGATCCTCCTGATTATCGTCTGCAACCAGAATGCTAAATGAATTCATAGCCAAAGCCCTCGATACCGGTATCTTCCGGGCACAAACCGATACGCCCTTGAAACACTCTAGAATAACACTGTCTTAATTACTACTTTTACCGGCAACAGGGCTGATCAAGCACTATTTCACGACCTTGAGGGAGGGTCGAATATCGGGCTTTGGCCCGGAATCATCCGGTTCCGGATTTTCGTCTGCATCGAACATCATGCCGCGGCCGTTTTCCCGGGCATAAATGCCCAGCACGGCGCTCACCGGAAACGAGATCAATTGGGATACGCCGCTGAAGCGTGCCAGAAAAGTCACCTCTTCGTTGGTAATACGCAGGCCTTCCACGGCATGCGGCCCGATATTCAGAACAATCTTGCCGTCCTGCACGAAGTTGTGCGGAACCTCCACACCGGGAGCGTCCGCATCCACCAGCAGATGGGGTGTAAACTGGTTATCGAGCAACCATTCATTGATGGCCCGTATGAGATAGGGGCGATTGGAGGTCACGGAAATCTACTTCAAGCGTACTGTTACTCGCACAGCTCCCTCTCGGTCTCGGTCAGACTGGCCTGGAAGGATTCACGTTCGAACAGACGTTCCGCATAGTCCAGCACCGGCCTGGCCTGCGCCGGTAACTCGATACGGTAATGCTTAAGACGCCACAACACCGGTGCGATGGTGGCATCCACCAGTGAAAAATCATCACTCAGGAAATAGGGCTTTGCGGCAAATACTTCGGCACTGGATGCGAGGCTGTCGCGCAGTGTCTTGCGCGCTTTGGATGCTGCTTTTTCTGTTCTGGACTCAAGATCATCCAGCAGCGAATACCAGTCTTTCTTGATGCGGAACAGGGCCAGCCGGCTGCGCGCGCGTGATACCGGGTCTACCGGCATCAGCGGCGGATGTGGAAAACGCTCATCCAGGTACTCGGTAATCACCTGGGGATCATAGAGCACCAGTTCGCGGTCAACCAGCGTGGGAACACTCTGGTAAGGATTGAGATCGATAAGATCTTCCGGCAGATCGTCTGGATCGATAGTTACGATTTCGACAGTAATGCCTTTTTCAGCAAGCACCATGCGTACACGGTGGCTGTGTGGACAACTTGCATTGGAAAACAATGTCATCACCGAACGGCGATTGGCAATTACAGCCATTAACTCTCTCCAGTCTCAGCGGCTATCGTCGCAGCCGACAGGTACTTAACTGATCAACGGTTTCTGCGACAGATCTAGTGGATGTCCTTCCAGTACTCTTTTTTGAGCAGGTAGGCGATGATGAAGAATACAAACAGGAACAACAGGACCTTGATGCCCAGGCTCTTCCGCTCCTGCTTGATCGGCTCACCCATGTAAGCGAGGAAGTTAACCAGGTCGCGTACTGTACGATCAAATTCGGCCGGCGTCTGGCTGCCGGCTTGTTCAAGCTCCACGCCTTCCAGCACCTGGTGCTCGTGGCCGTTTTCATCGACAGTAGTCTTGTACACCGGCTCCTGCAGGCCTTGCAGCTGCCAGAGCACATTGGGCATGCCCACTTTGTTGAACACCTCGTTATTCACGCCGAAAGGGCGCGAATCATCACGATAAAAAGTACGCAGGTACGTGTATAACCAGTCAGTCCCGCGCACCCGGGCAACCAGCGTCAGATCCGGCGGCGGCGCGCCGAACCATTTCTTGCCCATGTTTTTGGTCATGGCGATAGTCATCGGATCACCGGTTTTCTCACCGGCAAACATCAGGTTCGCGATAATATCTTCATCGCTGATACCAAGGTCCCGACCGAGACGGTTATAGCGCTGGTACTCCGCAGAATGGCAGCCCATGCAGTAGTTGACGAATGTCTTCGCGCCACGCTGCAGGGATTCCTTGTTAGTCGGATCGATATTGGCCTTGTCCAGGTGCACACCACCGCCACTGGCGAAGGCAAGCACAGGAGAGGCAAGTAACAGAATCGCTAACAGTTGTTTTTTCATTGTGTCGTTACCCCGTCACCCTGTCCGGAACCGGCTTGGTCGAGTCGATTTTGCTATAGAACGGCATCAGCAGGAAGAAGGCGAAATACGCTATGGTTCCAACCTGCGCCATCGTGGTCTTGGTATCGGTCGGTGCCTGCGTACCCAGCCAGCCGAGCACCACAAACGCAACCACAAACAGTGCCAGCATGATCTTGCTGATCGGCCCGCGATAGCGGATGGACTTCACCGGGCTGCGATCCAGCCACGGCAGGAAGAACAGGATCACCACCGCCGAACCCATCACGATCACGCCCAGGAACTTGGCGCTCAGCGGCCCGATGTCGATAGTCACCGCGCGCAACATGGCGTAATACGGTGTGAAGTACCAGACCGGTGCGATATGTTCCGGTGTCTTGAGCGGGTTGGCCGGTTCAAAGTTGGGCGCCTCGAGGAAATAACCTCCACCTTCCGGGGCAAAGAACATCACGAAGGAGAAAAACGCCAGGAACACGACTACGCCGACAATATCTTTTACGGTGTAATAGGGATGGAAGGGGATGCCGTCCTTGGGAATACCGTTCTCGTCCTTGTTCTTCTTGATCTCGATGCCGTCGGGGTTGTTGGATCCCACCTCGTGCAGCGCCAGGATGTGCACCACCACCAGAATGGCCAGCACGAAGGGCACCGCGATGACGTGCAGCGCAAAGAAGCGGTTCAGCGTAACGTCGGAGATAACAAAGTCCCCGCGAATCCACAACGAAAGATCGTCGCCGATGACCGGGATGGCACCGAACAGCGAAATAATGACCTGCGCGCCCCAGTAGGACATCTGGCCCCAGGGTAGCAGATAACCAAAGAACGCCTCCGCCATCAGCGCCAGATAGATCATCATGCCGAATATCCACAGCAGTTCACGCGGTCCCTTGTAGGACCCGTACAGCATGGCGCGGAACATGTGCAGGTACACCACGATAAAGAACGCCGAGGCACCGGTGGAATGCATGTAGCGGATCAGCCAGCCCCAGTCCACGTCGCGCATGATGTACTCGACGGAGGCAAACGCCATGGTGGCGTCCGGCTTGTAGTTCATGGTCAGGAAGATACCGGTGATAATCTGCAACACCAGTACCAGCAGTGCCAGAGAACCGAAAAAGTACCAGAAATTAAAATTCTTCGGTGCATAGTACTTGGAGAGGTGCTCTTCCCACATCTTGGTAAGCGGGAAACGGGCATCGATCCAGTCGCGGAAGCTAATTAGCATACCCATCAGGCGGCTCCTCCGTCGTCACCTATAAGGACCAGCGTATTGCTGACATACATGTGCGGTGGTATTTCAAGATTCAATGGTGCCGGAACGCTTTTGTACACGCGCCCCGCGAGGTCAAACCTGGATCCATGACAGGGGCAGAAGAATCCGCCTTTCCAGTCCGGATCATAAGGCTGGGGCATTGCCTCGGGAACAAAACTCGGCGAACAGCCCAGATGCGTACAAATGCCGACAGCGATCAGGGTTTCCGGCTTAATGGAGCGGGTGCCGTTCTGTGCGTATTCAGGCTGCTGGGGCTCGACCGAGGCCGGATCGCGCAGGCGCTCATCCAGACCCGGCAGCGCGGCCAGCATTTCTTCGGTGCGTTTCAGAATCCATACCGGTTTGCCACGCCATTGCACACGAACCATCTGCCCCTCTTCCAGCTTGCTGATGTCCGCTTCAACCGGCGCGCCGGCCGCTTTGGCACGCTCACTGGGCATCCACGACGCCAGGAAGGGGACCGCGGTGTACACGGCTCCTACAGTACCCATAACCGTCGTGGCGGCTATCAGAAACCGACGTTTACTGGTGTCTACAGCGTCACCGCTCATTCAATGGTCTCCACACAAAATTACCGGCTGACACTCACTTAGCGGGACTGCTACCACCGGCATATATTAGAATATTCAGATATTCGAACCCACACTCGAATAGCGGGCATAGCATGTCGGAACTGCCCGTCAAGGTCAAGTAATCGCCGCCCCAAAAGCGCCAAACAGGGCGAAATTTTCACACAGGATTATCTATATCGATAAAAGTATGTTCAATGGCAAACTGTTTCGCCAGGTGCCCACCCAGGGCCTGCACACCATAACGTTCGGTAGCATGGTGCCCGGCCGCGAAATAATGAATGCCGTACTCGCGCGCAATATGTACGGTGGGTTCGCTTATCTCGCCACTGATAAAAGCGTCCAAACCCAGCCGGGCGGCAGCTTCCAGGTATGACTGAGCGGCACCGGTACACCACCCCACCTTCTGCACAGGTTCTTTCCCTGCATTTATCCATTGCGCGGGCCGGCCCAGAGACTGCTGGATATGATCTGCGAGCGCCGCGCCGCTGAGTGGCTGCGCCAGCTCTCCATAGCAAGCCAGGTCTGGCCCCCGCCCATCGCCAAAATGCCCTCCCACTGTCATATCGAGCCGCTGCGCGAGCTGCGCGTTGTTCCCCAGTTCCGGGTGAGCATCGAGTGGCAGGTGGTAAACCAGCAGGCTGATATCATGACCCAGCAACGCCCGGATGCGGCGCTGCTTCATGCCCGTCAGACAGGCGTCTTCGCCCTTCCAGAAAAAACCGTGGTGGACCAGTAGCAGGTCAGCACGCTGCGCGATCGCTGCATCAATAAGCGCCTGACTGGCGGTGACACCACTGACGATCCGGCGTACCGCGGTGCTGCCCTCAACCTGCAAACCATTCGGGCAGTAATCCTCGAAAGCGGCCGCATCCAGCAGGCAATCGCAGTATTCAACCAGTTCAGTCAGACCCGCCAATGTCGCATCCCCCACCCGTGTATAATGCCCCCGCATGAATATACGTGATACTGTTTCGTTTTTCCTGCAAGCTGCAACGGTCGGCATCCTGGCGGCAGTTCTGCTGCTGTTTTTCAAACCGGACTGGTTTGACTCAGGCCACCCGATTATCGAGATCAGGCAGGCGCCGGAGCACGTCATTCCCGCTGCCACTACGCCGCCTTCCACCAGGCCGGCGTCCTATGCAGAGGCAGTCGAACCCGCGGCCAAGGCTGTCGTCAATGTCTATACGTCCAAGGTCATCACACGCAAGCGTCACCCGCTGCTCGACGATCCGCTGTTCCGGCACTTTTTCGGTAACCAGCTGGGCACACCACGCAAACGCACCCAGACCAGCCTGGGCTCCGGTGTTATCGTTTCCGGGCAAGGCTATATACTGACCAACAATCACGTTATCGCCGGTGCAGACGAAATCCAGGTGTTGCTGCAGGACGGTCGCAGTTCGTCTGCTTCAGTGGTCGGCGTTGATGCGGATACCGACCTCGCCGTACTGCGTATCGGGCTGGATAACCTGCCCACCATTACCATCGGACCCACCGCCGGCCTCAGAGTCGGCGATATTGCACTGGCTATCGGCAACCCGTTCGGGGTCGGCCAAACGGTGACGCTGGGCATTATCAGCGCAACCGGCCGCAACCAGCTCGGCATCAATCGCTACGAGAACTTCATCCAGACAGACGCGGCCATCAACCCGGGTAACTCCGGTGGTGCACTGATCAACGCCTGGGGCGAGCTGATCGGCATTAACACGGCCATCTACAGCCGTTCGGGTGGCTCACAGGGCATCGGTTTCGCCATCCCTTCCGATATGGTATCCAATGTCATGAAGCAGATTATCGAGCAGGGGCATGTAGATCGTGGCTGGCTGGGTGTCGAGGCACAGGACCTGACACCGGCGCTGGCCAGTAGCTTTGGCGTCAAGGATATTCACGGGCTGTTGATTGCCGGGGTACTACGCGGTGGCCCGGCCGACAGGGCGGGCATCATGCCAGGCGACGTTTTTGAGCGTATCAATGACGAAGAAGTCGTGAATGCGCGTGCCGCGATGAGCGATATCGCCCAGTCCGGGCCGGACTTTGAACTTAAAATCGAGGGTGTCCGGGATGGGCGGCCGTTCCAGGCCACAGTCACTACCGGCCGTCGCCCGGAGTCCCGGTCACGCTGAACTAACGGGATGCCGCCTTCTGCTTGCTGGCAATGTAATCATTGAGCTGCTTTTTGGTCACCGGTCCGACCTGGCGTGCCACCGGTGAACCGTCCGGCGCAATAATGTAGGTCGTGGGCAAACCCGGTACGGGCCCCAGCGGTGTCGTCGCCAGCGGCTCGGAGCGCAGAATCGGGTAACTGATCATGAAGGATTCAACAAACGCAGCCAGCTGCTCCTCGCCCACGTCTTCAAAATTGACCCCCAGAACAACCGCATCAGTGTCCTTGTGCTGCTCGTGGAAACTCACCAGGTCGGGAATTTCCTCCTGGCAGGGCGGGCACCAGGTTGCCCAGTAGTTCACGATAATCCATTTGCCTTTGTAATCGGCAAGGGAGTGCACTTTCCCATCCATATCGGGCAGGCTGTAGTCGACCGGCTCGGCCATGACTGAACCGGCATATAAAAAAACAAAAACAACAAGTAAACGCATTAACTATATTCCTCAACCATTTGCGGAATGGTTCTTTGTAGCTGCAATGACTACACTGGGTGTACGATTTATCGGACCCGGTAATTATTCCTTTACCCGAGACTTAGTACATTATGACCCCAATTCTTCAGGAAGATTTCATCCGGTCTTTGCAAAACGGCCTACAGTACATTTCGTATTACCATTCGATGGACTTTGTGCACGCCATGCACAGCGCCTGGGAAAAGGAAGAATCGCCGGCTGCGCGTGATGCTATCGCCCAGATCCTGATCAACTCGCGTATGTGCGCGGAAGGGCATCGTCCGATTTGCCAGGACACCGGCATCGTCACGGTATTCCTGGAAATCGGTATGGATGTGCGCTGGAACAGCCGGCTGAGTGTGGAGGACATGGTCAATGAAGCGGTGCGCCGTGCCTACCTCGATCCCGACAACCCGTTACGCGCCTCCATTGTCGCCGACCCGGCCGGCAAGCGCACCAACACCGGCGACAATACCCCGGCCGTGATCCACATGCGCAGCGTTGCCGGTGACCGGGTTTCGGTCACGCTCGCCGCCAAGGGTGGCGGCTCGGAAAACAAATCCCGCTTTGCCATCCTGAACCCCAGTGACAGTGTAGCGGACTGGGTGGTGGACCAGGTGCCTGGCATGGGCGCCGGCTGGTGTCCTCCCGGCATCCTTGGCATCGGTATCGGCGGCACCTCGGAAAAAGCCATGCTGCTGGCCAAACAATCGCTGATGGCCCCGATCGATATCCAGGATCTACAGCAGCGCGGCGCGCAAAGCCGGGTCGAAGAACTGCGTCTGGAGATCTACCAACGCGTCAACAGGCTGGGTATCGGCGCGCAGGGACTCGGCGGCGTCACCACCGTGCTCGACGTCAAGGTGTTGGATTATCCGACCCACGCCGCATCCCTGCCGGTCGCCATCATTCCCAACTGTGCCGCCACCCGGCATATCCACCTGGAACTGGACGGCAGCGGTGCTGTATTCCCGGAACCACCCACGCTGAGTGACTGGCCTGAGGTACACCAGGACGTCGCCACACAGTCACGCAGCGTCAACCTGGACGAGCTCGACGCCGTGGCTATACAAGCCTGGAAGCCGGGTGAAACCCTGCTTCTGAACGGCCGCCTGCTGACCGGCCGCGACACGGCACACAAGCGGATCGTGGATATCCTGAACAAAGGCGAAGCGTTGCCGGAAGGCCTGGATTTTCGCAACCGGTTTATCTACTACGTCGGCCCGGTCGCCCCGGTTCGGGATGAAGCTGTCGGGCCGGCCGGCCCGACAACGGCGACCCGCATGGACAAATTTACGCACCAGATGCTGGAGCAAACCGGTCTGATCGGCATGATCGGCAAGGCCGAGCGCGGCCCGGCCGCCATTGAATCCATCCGCAAACACGGGGCCGTCTACCTGGTCGCCACGGGGGGCGCAGCCTACCTGGTGTCCAAAGCGATCCGCTCTGCACAGGTAATCGCCTGGCCGGAACTGGGCATGGAAGCCGTATTTGAGTTCGAGGTCCGGGATATGCCCGTCACAGTGGCGGTCGATTCCCGGGGCGAATCGATTCACCTGACCGGCCCTGCACTCTGGAAACAGCACATCGCGGGCATCTCCATCGAGACAGAATAGTCCAGAATTTACCGGACAGTCCGATACAGGGAGAGTTAACAGACCAGGTTCCACCCCTTGTCCAATCTGCAACTGACAACTCCAACCCAGGATAGTGACCGCGCCAATGTCAAGATCAAACCACGCGAGGTCCATGAGTGGCTGGACAACCTGCCCTATCTGGATCTGGGACGCGCTGCGCGACTGGCCAGTGATCAGCTACGACTGATAAACCGGCAGCCCCTGCCAGGCACCCATCGCACCGCGATAATCGATGATTTTCTACATACATACCAGAGACTTATAGACTCTCTTCCCCATAATCCAAATGACGGAGACCCGACCCGAGCGCTGTTAAAACGACTCTGTCAGGATCTGGCTTTCGGCTACAAGATCGTCGTAAACGAACTGTCGGGAAAACGCAGCGGCTTCAGAGAGTCACGCACCCTGGCCCAGGCACTGCTGGGTTCTATTTACACGCTGGGACTGCAACTCGCGCACTACCAGGGAAACTATCAGCGTGCCCCCCGCTCCCTGTGGAGCGAGTGCCTGTCGCTGTACAACTACGCCTGGCAGACAGACCGTGAGAACTATTCAGCGAACCTGCCCGGCTGTGGCGAACAGCACATCGATGCTGCCTTCCGCCTGATTGCCCTGCTGCGCCTGGCCGACCCCTACCAGCTCCCGTCCGGCATGCTGCCGGTATTGCGCAGTTACTTCAGCATGCACTCCGGACTGAGCAGTATCGAGAATGAAGAGCCGCTGGATAGCACAAGTTTCGAGCTACGTGACAAATACAGCAAGGATGAACCGGGCCTGGATAATTCACTATTCCTGGATATTGAGCCGCTGATCAAACAGATGGCCGAAGATGCGGGCAAACTGGAGCGGCACAAACAGGCGCACGCCATCGGCCTGCCGCCCGAAGTCCCTGCTTTACCACTGCTGCACACCCTGCACCAGGTACTGGAACACTGGCGGACACAACCGACCCGTCAGGCCGAACGCGAGGATACCCAGACTCGGCTTGAACTGGTTACCGGTCTGGATACCGGCTACTGCGTAGTCAACGAAGGCCGCTGGTTTGACCCCGCCCTTTTTCTGGCACCGGGCCACGAAGAAGTTATAGATATCGGCGCAAAACCATCGCTCGAGCCGCCCCCTGACCGGGGAGAACCCGACACCTTCCGCTGTTCCAGCATCGACCGCAGCAGCAGTGGCCTTGCCGTTCGCTATCGCGGTACGCAACCCATCCGCCCGCGCGTCGGGCAACTGGTTGCAGTACGCAGACCCGGCACCGGATCCAGGGCCGGTTGGGTGATCGCAGTGAGCCGCTGGCTGGTGGAAGGCGAATCAGGTCCGGGCTTCGATCTGGGGCTGCAGTACATGGCCCGTGAACCCCGGCCCGTGGTTATCCGTATACTGGACGCTGCGGGTCTTGGAGGAAAATTCCAGCCGGCAATATCGGCGCTGCAAAAACGTGGCAAGCAGCGTGTGCACACACTTTTTACCCGCGGCGGAGAAGCGCGGGTGGGAGACAAAATAACCGTTTACGATAAGGCCGGACAACATCCGGGGCGCTGCACCGAGTTACTTGAATCCGGCCCTGGGTTTGAACGTTTGATCTACGAACTCGTCACGGAACCGGCAAACGACTGACAGTTTTTCTCCCCGGCTCGCCAAAAACGAAAAAGCCCTGAAGGGCTTCTCTTTCTGCGACAAACCTGTGAAGCGTTATTACTTCAGTTCCAGGCTGCCCCCAAGATAATGACGGTCACTTTCCTCTACCACTCCAATCGACCAGGCACCACGATTGCGGGCGTGGTCGATGGCCATCTGGGCGTCCCCTGCTGAAGGATTGCGGTCAACGGTAAAATTCTGACCCGGGTAGATCAGATCTGCATCCTTGATCTTGTCCCGATTGGTCTTGTAGATCAGGGGCCACATGTAGGGATCACTGTAAGTTTCCGCTTTGCCGGATATCGCCCACAGACTGTCACCGCGCACCACCTCGTACTGAATAGAGGCTGCGCGGATTTCCGTCATCAGTGGCGTCAACAGGTCATACGCCTTGCGTCCCTGGGCACTACGAATAGCCTTGTCCACGTCCGATAACGTATTCGTCTGGTTGGCATCCATCCCCTGCATGGCAGTGGCTTCCTCAAACATGACCTTGGCCTTCTCCAGGTAGTACTGGTTGACTGCCAGTTCGGCCTGATTACGCGCCTTGTTGGCCAGCTTTATGGCAAGCGATTTCTGGCCTTCGGCAGAGGCTGCTTCATTTTCAGCCTGCTTCAGGAATTTTTGCGTATCACGCCAGATCCAGTCCACGGCTTTGGCCTTGGCGATGGCAGCCTTGGCAGCGTCAATAGCCTGATTGACTTCAGCATTCTGGTCCTGAGCTTGTTGCTCTGGCGGAGACGAGGCACAGCCCGCTACTAAACCCAATACCAGGGCTACCAGAGCCAGTCGCGTACCAAAAACAGTTCTTTTCATGAAAATTACTCCGCTAGTAGTTGATCCACGAAGACTTTTTACGTCTTTATTATGCTGGCCTGAAGCTAACACCCCGATTCAGGCCATGTCAAGTTGCACACCCTGCCTGCGCCCGGTTTCACCAGTTTTAAAGACGTATCAAGCCACAAATAATTCCTTTTCGCGCGCAGCGGCTTATTGTGATCCCGCCTGCTGCGCCACTTCACGTGCCCGGACCGCTTCATCGCGCGCCTCGGCAGCACTCAGCCTGGCCTTACGGAAATGACGGTCGTTAAGCAGCTGCTCAGCATTCTGTAGCAGCGTCTGCGCCCTGCTGTACTGCTCAGCCGCACGCTGCTCTGCACCCGCAACGCGCGCCGCGTCAATTGCCTGACGGGCCTCACTCATTTCCTGTACCGGCGCTGAACCACAAGCAACCCCCAGGACCAGCACCAGCATGAAAAACAGCCAACGCAACAGTCTCGCGAAGCGGCATCCAGAACTGGCATAAGTAAACGTGTGCTCGGGCATGTGTGGTAATAAAAACTTCCGGGTACACGCTAGCACCGAGACCCGAACGGGTCAAGAAATCATCGCTGCACGGCAACAGGCATCGCAAAAATTTATACGGCATGGACCACCCGCCACAGATATCGCAAAATAGCGTCCAGTCAAACCTCCCGAAAGGTCCGCAGCCATGCCCAAAACAACCATTTACCATAATCCGCGTTGCAGCAAATCACGGCAAACACTTGAATTGCTGGACACACATGGCATTGAAGTAAATATTATCGAGTATCTAAAAACACCACCCGGCATTGAACAGCTTGAAGAAATCCTGAAGCTGTTAAATATGCAGCCGCGCGAACTGATGCGGACCTCCGAGTCGGCGTACAAAGACAACGCGCTGGATGATCCCGGTCTCTCGCGCGAACAGTTGATCCAGGCCATGGTCGATCATCCCGGCCTTATTCAGCGCCCCATCGTCCTCAACAAAGGCAAGGCCGCGCTGGGACGACCGCCGGAAAACGTGCTGGAGATACTCTGAGTGAGCGAGATACTGGTTTTATACTACAGCCGCTATGGCGCTACCGAAAAAATGGCCCGGCAACTTGCGCGTGGTATCGAGGAGGTCGACGGTATGCAAACCCGTTTGCGCACAGTTGCACCTGTGTCAACGGTTTGCGAGGCTGGCGAGGACAGTATCCCCGAGTCGGGGGCTCCCTACGCGACGCTCGATGACCTGCGCGATTGTGACGCCCTGGCCATGGGGAGCCCGACCCGCTTTGGTAACATGGCCGCACCGCTCAAGTACTTTATCGACAGCACCAGCAGCCTGTGGCTGGGTGCCGAGCTGGCCGGCAAACCCGCCGCTGTGTTTACCTCTACTTCATCAATGCATGGTGGCCAGGAGACGACCCTGTTGTCCATGATGCTGCCACTGATGCACCACGGCATGCTCATACTGGGTATCCCGTACAGCGAGACCGACCTGTTGCATACAGATGCCGGCGGCACACCTTACGGTGCCAGCCACCTGGCCGGCACCGACAGCAAGAGGCCATTGACTGAAGCCGAACAGCGTCTGTGCCGGGCGCTGGGCAAGCGCCTGGCTGAAACCGCTGCAAAACTCGCACCTTGAAGTCCAGGTTGAAAGCCCGCCTGGCCTACGCGCTGACACTGCTTGGTTACTTCGGCATTATGCTGCTGTTACCGGTCTGGTACGGCTGGCTGGCCCCGCCCACGGCGCTGTCACCGAGGGTTGCGTTGATTATGCTTGGACTACCGCTGTTTACACCTTTGCGCGGCCTGCTGCACGCACGTAGCTATACGATAACCTGGAGCCTGTTTCTGTCCGTGATTTATTTCACGCACGGAATTGTCGAAGCCTACAGCGAAAACGAGGCGCGCTGGCTGGCGTTAACCGAAGTGGCTTTGTCGCTGTGCTGGCTGGTCGGCGGCATTTTGTTTATCCGGGCAAAGGCGCGGGCCGCTCCCTGACCCGACATAACCGTAGGAGCGGTCTCCTGACCGCGACAGCAGGCCCCGACCATCGCGCCGAAGGGCGGCGCTCCTACAAACGCTCCGTATCAGCTGTAGGAGCGGTCTCCTGACCGCGACAGCAGGCCCCGACCATCGCGCCGAAGGGCGGCGCTCCTACAAACGC
>ENA-ORDP01000422-ORDP01000422.1-marine-sediment-metagenome-genome-assembly--contig:-NODE-422-length-27982-cov-4.077559_pt1 | contig 27982 bp, 23 predicted proteins | sample MGYA00248627_ERZ508539 | MGnify/ENA primary metagenome ERZ508539 (study PRJEB26208, sample SAMN05571518) | marine sediment metagenome | biome: deep sea; feature: Hydrothermal vent; material... | reverse complement strand
TTATCATATCCCAATAAATTAGCATAATAAGCACCTGCAATTGGTGCAGCAGCAGGGCCAGACAGCACAGCAACAGCAGCAATTTTACAAGCAATTTCAGGCGTTACAACTCCTCCGTTAGATTGCATAATCATTAACTTACCGTTGAAATTCAGTTTTTCTAATTTCCCTAATAAGGATTTTAGATAAGAATCAACCACCACTCCGATGTAAGCATTGACAACTGTTGTGCTTACTCTTTCATAAAATCTTACGGAAGGTAAAACTTCATAAGAAGCGGAAATAAATGTATCGGGCAACGCTTTTCTTAGGTATTCTGTTGCCTTGTTTTCATTTTCATTATTCAAATAAGAATTCATAAAACAAAAAGCTACTGCTTGAACTTTTTCTTCTTTTAATTTTATAAGGTAGATATTTGAAACTTATAATATCTTCCTTTTTGAGTTTTTACTTCATCCTTTTGACTCTACCTATAAGGAATTGAAACAAGTGTTTTACAATGCTCCATAAGATTTCGCCAATAGGATAAAAAAAAGTAATCATTGACAATATTGTTGTGCTTGACATAATAAAAAGATAGAGATATACTCAGGAACATTGTCGCTGAGCTATTTATAATACTCATCTCAGTTTATATCGCATAAAAAAGAAGGGTAGGATATGAGGGTTCTTGTTCATCTTATTTCAGATAATAATATAACAATAAGGCAGAGCTATAATAATATTCTGCAGGGATTGATATATCAGTATTTGGACAGAATGGACTCGGCATGGCTTCATGAATATGGTTTCGAATTCGGCAGTAGGAAGTTTAAACTTTTTGTCTTTTCTGAAATTAGGGAAAGGGGAATAATAAATCGGAATACCCAAACCTTTACATTTTTCAACAAAATAAGTTTTTATTTATCATCTCCGGTAGATTGGATTATGACCCAATTTGCAGGCAATATAATCCGTGCGAGAGATCTTGATTTCGGTAACAATAAGGTGTCCGTAGAATCTATCAGTGTTATGAAGGATAGGGCAATAGACGGTAGTTCTATAACCGTTAGCGCAATGACCCCGATTGAAGTGCATTCAACTTTAGTAAAACCTGATGGTAGGAAACTGACGCACTACTACAGCTCGTTTGAAGATGAGTTCGGCAGGTTAATAAATAACAATATGATAAAAAAGTGGGGAGCGCTCTATAATAGGGAAGCGCCGGGTAGTATTTTCATTAAGCCGCTATATAGTGGCAACAGAAATGAGCGTGTCAGATATTTTGTCAGCAATGGCAGAAAAACTGTTGTGAAAGGATGGCTTGGAAGATATGTGCTGTCCGGAGACAGGGATCTCTTGAGATTTGCGCTTGACGCGGGGCTTGGAAGCCGCAATAGTCAAGGTTTTGGTATGGTGGAGATAGTTAGATAGAGTGCTTGGATATTGATATTCGGAAAAGTGTCTAACGGTTAGGAATGGAGGGCAGAATGATTGAAGCGTTATATGAGATAGGATATATTCAGAAGCCGGACGATTTTGAATTCATAGAAAATATCGGAGTTCCCTACAAACATGTCTTCAAAGTAAAGTTTAATATTGACGATCCGGATAGTGTTTCATACTGCAATATCGATTATGAGGAATATGATAAAAATAAGAAATCGAGATATTTTTACAAAGCTAATAAGGGCAATGGCGTAAACTATACACCTACAGCGAAAATAACTGATATCGAAACAACATTTCGCGTAAAAGTGCTTAAATCTGTAAGAGTTTTTTTGGATAAAAATAAAGATAATTTTTCCGAAAAAGATAAAATACTCTTAAATAAGATCAATGATGCGATCCAAAATAATAAAGATAAGATATTAGGCGATCTTATTAGTTTCGTAAAAGACATGGATCTCTCAGTTGTAAAAAAAAGCGGGACAGAAATGGCAGTGCGGGATGGAGGGGTAATTACGCTGACATTTATGAAAGATAATATAGAGTTGTATGTTGGTGATCTCGATGCTTTTAAGCAAACACTTTTAAAGAATGCATACTGTGGTTATTATTCTAAATATAACGTAGAAAGTAAAAGCGATGAAAAACAATGTTATTTATGTCACAAAACAACTACAGTTTTGGGTTTTGTCGATACATATAAATTTTACACAGTTCACAAGAAAGGGATGGTTACCGGAGGATTTGAGCAAAAAAAGGCGTGGAAAAATTATCCTGTTTGTCTTGATTGCGCTATTGTTCTTGAGCGAGGCAGAGAATATATTAAAAAATATCTAAATTTTGATAAATTCTGCGGGTTTACATATTTGATTATCCCACAGCTTGTTTATCCTGATGAAGATATATTGCAGCAACTTCTTAAAAGGATGAATAATTATGCCGATTTCTCATTAAAGCAAACTAACTCGGCGCGTATAGAAACAACTGAAGAAAGAATATTAAAGGAACTTTCAAGAGAAGGAAATATTGTAAACTTTAATTTTATATTTTACAAAGTTGTCAATAGTGCATTTAACATTCTGCTTCGCATTGAAGAGATTGCTCCTACAAGATTAAACTACCTAATAGAAGCCAAATATAATATAGATAAAAGGAAGGTTGATATATTCAAAGAAATTCCAACAAAGAATGGAGCGATAAAGTTTGATTTTTCATTTAAATTCATCCGAAATTTTTTTGGTAATAGCAAAATAGAAGGTAATTATGATAAGGATTTCCTTTTAATATTAAGCAATATCTTTACGGGTAGGGAAATATCCCTTGAGTTTCTATTAAATAGAATGATGTCTAAGATAAGAAAAGATTTTTTAAATGGAGAAGAATTTAGTTTTAATGTAGATGCACTAAAAGCATACAAAATTATTTTGTATATAAAAGAAATAAAGTTACTAAAAGGAGGGATGTTTAAGATGAATACAAAGAATGGTCAATATGAAGAATTTTTTAGTGAGAATGGTATATTTGATCATGATACTAAAAAAGCCTTATTTTTAGAGGGAGTTTTGGCCGGAAAATTATTGAATATACAATTTTCAGACAAACAGGCTAAGCCGTTTCAATCAAGATTAAACGGATTAAAAATTGATGAGAGGGTGGCAAAGCGGCTGCTTCCGGAGATAATAAATAAACTCGAAGAATATAAGAAAAATTATTACAGAAAGATGGAAGAGTCGATAGGACTATATTTCATAAACAGTGATTTCGCAAAATTTTCTATCAATGAGCTGAGTTTCTATTTTACGCTTGGCTTAACATTAACCGGACAATTTAACAAAGAAGAAAAAGAAAATGAGGAGGTAGGAAATGAGTGATATTATTAGTAAGAGAAGTGAACTTTTATTTTGTTATGATGTGACTGACGCTAATCCAAATGGAGATCCGTTAGACAATAATAGGCCGAGGATTGATGAAGAAACTGGAATAAATATTGTTACGGATGTTCGATTGAAAAGAACTGTAAGAGATTATTTACATGATTATAAAGACTACAATGGTAAAGATAGCAAAGATATTTTTGTCAGAGAAATAGTTTACGATGAAGAGAAAGGTTTTGTGCAGGATGGAAAAATGAGGGCAAAAGATTTTCAAGAAAATGCGAAAAACATAGTAGAAAAATGCATTGATATAAGACTTTTCGGTGGTGTTATTCCGATGAATAAAGATTCTATAACCTATACGGGTCCCGTTCAGTTCAAGATAGGCAGATCGCTACATCAGGTTGAGATAAAACATATTAAAGGAACAGGCGCATTTGCTTCAAAAGAAGGTTCGAAGCAGAAGACATTCCGGGAAGAATATATTTTGCCATATTCATTCATAGTATTCCATGGTATTGTTAATGAAACAGCTGCCGGTATTACTAAGCTTACGGAAGATGACGTAGATGAACTGATTGAAGCTTTGTGGGATGGAACAAAAAATCTAATAAGCCGCTCAAAGTTTGGACAAATGCCCCGCCTGCTGATAAAAGTAACTTATAAAAATAAAGGATTTTTTATCGGCGATCTTGATAAAAAGATCAAGATGACAGGCTTTGAGAATCCCCTAAAGGTGAGAAGTGAAAACGATTTTATAATAGATATTTCAGAACTGCTGAACTCTTTCGATACCAATAAAAACGAGATTAATGGCGTAGAATACAAAATAGATGATAATCTTAGATTAGAACAGCAGATTCCCGATGGTTGGAAAAAGTTTTTACAATAGAATAAGGAGCTAAAATGAGAATATTGGTTTTTGATTTATTTGCTCCATATGGACATTTTAGGGTGCCATATACCACAACATCACCGCTTACATTGCCTGTTCCTTCTAAAACTGCTTTATATGGAATTTTTGGTGCTATTTTAGGTTTGGATAAATCGGATTACCTGAATTATTTTCAGGATGGTGCGTGTAAACTATCTATTAGTATCAGAAAACCGTTAAAAAAAACTCAAATCTCTGAAAATCTGATCAACACTGCAAAAGTTCAAATGTTTGCAATAATGGACAGTAGGAAAGAGGCACCTCACACGCAGATAAGGTATGAACTTTTAAAAGACTCAGAATACAGGATTTATGTTCATATGAATGATGACAAACTTTTCAACAGTTTGGAACAGTGTCTATCGCTGCATAGATCAGCCTATTCCATCTCTTTCGGATTATCTGAATTATTAGCAAACTATAGTTTCATAGGCTCTTTTGATGCGGACTTGGTAGAAAATATTGATGATTTTACAGAGTTCTCCTCTATAATACCATTAGATAAGATATCGTCAAGCGGTGCTCTCTCATTGATTGGAGATGGTAATAAAAAATATATAAGATTTCATATGACGCTTGAAATGAAGCCTGACAGAGAGATTGCTAAAACAGGTGATTTTATATCCGAGGTCAGTGGTGAAAAAATAAAAGCTAAAATCAGTAAATATCATGCCGTGGATACCCTCAATGAAAATATAGTATTGTTTTAAAAATGGAATATTTCTCGCATCCCGATAGGCTGCTTATAGATCATCTTGAAAGCGTTATGCATATAGGTAACGGCATATATAATGCTAAGAGCGGTCTTTGCCTGCCTTTTCCTGAAGATGATATAAAGTTGGCTTTGTCTAACATGCTTTTTTATCACGATATAGGAAAAAGTACTAAATTTTTTCAGGATTATCTCTCGGCGTCCATAAACGGTGCACCATGTAAAGGTGAAAGCGAACTAAAGAATCATGCATTGATTTCTGCGGTTTATGCAGCATATAAAACGGCTGACGATCTTGGATTAACCGATGGTAAGAATGGTGCAGACTCTAAAAATATTCTGCCGGTGATAGTTTTTTGCGCCATACGGAAGCATCATGGAAATTTTGAAAATATACGGGATATGCTTGCGATCGGCAGCCCTAAGTGGGACAATCTCAGTGTGCAATGGAACAATCTGCAGTTTCATTGTATTAATGAAACCAACAGCCTGAATTTTGAGGACGCAAAAGATTATGTTAGAAATATGATATTTGATATGGACGATATTAACGACGATATCGGAAACTATTTTTTATTAAATTTTCTTTTTTCAATCCTCGCATATTCAGACAAAAATGATGCAAGGTTTCATAGGCAGATTAAATTTGCTAAACTTCCGGAGAATGCGCATGAATGGATTGATCAATATAGGGCTGTAAAATTCGGAAAAGTAAAATCGCCCACATCACTGAATATTATAAGAAATGAAATTTATAATTTGTGTGCAGCAAATATTAGCGATAATCATAATATTTTCTCTATAAATGTTCCGACCGGCAGTGGAAAGACATTAGCCGGAATTAATGCCGCCCTTAAGATTACCGAACAGAATAAAACTATAAAGAAGATCATTTACGCATTGCCATTTACCTCAATAGTAGAACAAACTTATCAGGAGTTTTGTGATATTATAAAATGCAATAAATTGGTCCCGACCGATTATATCGCGAAGCATCATCATCTTGCCGAAGTAGAAATAGAAAATGACGAAAATTATTACAGCGGCACGGATGCGCAGTTTCTTATAGAAAATTGGGATAAGTCTATAATTTTAACTACATTTTGGCAGTTTTTCAATACTATAATTTCTAAACAAAATAAAATAATCAAAAAATTTCACAATATTGCAAACAGCGTTATTATACTTGATGAGATCCAAACCATGCCCATGGAATATTGGAAACTGATTAATAATATATTGATCAAATTAACCAACTTCCTTAATTGCAAAATTATCTTTATGACTGCTACTATGCCATCGATTTTTTCAGAAGCAAAAAATGAAATTTTTCCACTCATAAATAAAGATAAAACTTTGAATTATTTCTGCATGTTTTCCAGATATAAAGTAAATACCATAAATAATTTGGACTCTATAACGATAGATGAACTCTTCTATATTGCATCTAAGCATATTGCCCAAGAGCCGAAAGATAGCTTTTTGTTTGTCTTTAACACAATTGGAAGTAGTTTGGAATTTTATAAAAAACTCAAGGAAAGTATTAATGTCCGGATTATTTATTTGTCTGGAAATATAATTCCTAAAGATAGATTGACACGAATTAATCAAATCAAGGAGCAATCAGGACGAAAGATAGTAATATCAACCCAACTTATAGAAGCCGGAGTAGACATAGATATGGATGTGATTTACAGAGATTTTGCGCCTTTTGACTCAATCGTTCAGACAGCCGGAAGATGCAACAGGAACAACAAACTTGATAAATTAGGAAGTATTTATCTCCTAAAATTAATAGATTCAAGGAACAGCAGAAAATATTATAATTATATCTATAAACCTGTTGCTATAAGTCTAACCGATGATCTATTGAAAAACCGTAAAGTGATTGCAGAAAATGACTTACTTAAAATGATCAGATCATCATACTATAATAAAATTAATGCTATCTCATCAAGTGACGAATCGGAAAAAATTATATCCGGAATAAAAAAACTCAATTATACCGATATTTCAGATGAATTTAATCTTATAAAAAATGTGCCGAACATTTTAGTATTTGTTGAAAAAGATGAGAAATCAAGTGACATTTTGAAAAAATTCAAAAAAATATTGACGCTTGATGATATGGTTATAAAAAAGAATGAATTTTTGAATATAAAAAAGGATTTTTATGATTATGTTCTGTCTGTAAATATTAATAAAAACACCATTGATAATATTAAAAATTTTGAAGATATAGGTAATTTTAGGGTTATAACGAAAGATATGGTCCGTACTTTTTATAATAATGATGTCGGTTTCACTTATGAGTTTGACAATTTTATATAATCCATGGAATATATAAACGTTGCTCCATCCATTTTTAGTGCTTATAATATTTGTCCTCGTCAAGCGTGGCTTATGTCAAGGCAGATGTCCTCAAATCAGAACGACTCTTTCCTTGAGATAGGACGCCTAATTGATCAAACTACATTTAAGCGCGAAAAGAAAAAGATATACCTTGCGGAGTTTGCTGCAGAGATTGATTTTATAACCCTTAAAAATGGCAGTCTATTTGTAGCGGAAATAAAAAAATCCTCCCGTACAATGGCAAACGGCATAAAACAGCTAAAATATTATCTCTATCTGCTCAGCAAAAAAGGTATTCAGTGCAAGGGAATAATCAAGATTCCAAAAGAAAAAATATCCATCAATATAGAGCTCGAAAAGAATGATGAAGTGTTGATAAAAGATGAAGTAGATGAAATTGAGGCTTTCTTGTCATCGAATGATGATGCTCCGGCTCCCAAAAAGATTCCGTTTTGCGGGAAATGCTCATATTTTGAATTTTGCTGGAGTTAAGGACGCAGACATAAAAAAAGGTGTTTTTATGAATTTAGATTTTACGGATCTTGTTTTGTTAATCGGCACAAGCCCGTTGCCTGATTATGTTGCCGTAAAGTATTTTACAGAAAAAAATTCAAAACTAAATAGAATTTGGATGGTTTGTTCTGCAGAATCAGACAACCAAGCATCAACAGAAAAATACGCTGAATTGCTGAAAGATTTGTTGAAAGATAGCAAACTTAAATTTCAGGAACTGATATATATAAAGGATATAGATTCTAAAGAGGACATTGAATCCAAATTAGAAAAAATGATTAATAAATCTGAGAAAGTTCATCTCTTTTTTACCGGCGGAACAAAAGCTATGGCGGTATATTCATATTCATACCTAAAAGATAAGAAAAAAGGGGATTTTTCTGCATCTTATTTGTCCGCTCGCAGTTTTAAGATAGAATTTGATGATGAAGTTACGAGCGATGATCTCAAAGATGTAGTAAAGATTACGTTTAATAGACTTCTCAAACTTCATTTATTTGAAGAAAAAAAAGATAAAACCGACGAATATACATGTTTTAACAGTGTTGACAGTAAATTTGAAGGATTGATCGATGACAATAAGATAGATAATTTCTATTCAAAAGATGGTGGTTTCCAGAGGGAGATTTTCAAAATAGAGGGGAAGGATTTTAAAATATTTAAAAATTTGTCGGATCCCGGGTCTGATATGCGAAAGTCGGTTGATTGCGAAACGTTTTTTCAAACTAAACTTGATGAATTAAGAGATAGAGAAGCAGATAATTTTAAGCTAAGGGTGAATATTTTTAAAAAGATTTCAGAATATAAACCTAATGATGTATTTCAGGGTATTATTAACGCTTTTCCGGAAGGATTCAGGCTTCGTGAAAACGGGAAATTTAACACAGATATAATGTGGCATAATTATAAGAATGCTGTTGATTTTATAGATGGTTTTTGGTTTGAAAGATATATTAAAAAACTGATTCAAAATAACTTTAAAAATGACTTTGACGAAATACTGTTCAATAAAGAATTGTCCAAAAAAGATAACAATAAGGATAAATTCGAGTTGGATTTAATCTTAATGAAGGGCTATCAGCTTATCGGCATCAGCTGCACAACATCAAAAGAAAAGCACATATGCAAAGAAAAAGGTTTTGAGATTGTTCTAAGAACAAGACAGATTGGCGGCGAAGAAGCAAAGGCTATTTTAATAACACGTGCCGAAACCGTGTCGGATCTTCAATCTGAACTCATATTAAGTACCGGCACAAACAATAAAAATATCCTTGTTTTGGGTATAGACGATTGGCCGGAGAACAAATTTGTGAAAAAAATGAAAGGTTATTTCTCTAATTAACGGAGGTAATATGGGTAAAACGGCAGTATTTATCGGGATGACATCGATACAAAAATATATCTTTGCATCGAACAAGCTCAAAGAAAATATAGGGGCATCCTATAAAGTGAAAGATATTTTTGATAAACTGCGTAATAAATTTGATTGTAGCTATATTGGCGGAGGAAATGCGCTTATTTACTTTAATTCATTAGAGAATGCAGAAGACGCAATGAAAGATTGGAGTCGTACCTTGCTACAGTCAGCTCCGGGTATTATTCCCAATATCACTATAGATGATAAATTTGATGATAGCAATTACTCCGAATCGCGAGCAAAACTTATAAGAAAGGCAAAAATGCAAGAGAATAGATCGATACCGCAAACAGAGCTTAGTTCATTAGGGATAACGACGGATTGTCCAAGAAGCGGATTGTCTGCTGAAATATGGGGATATAAACCGAAAAATGAAGAAGGTTATATTTCTTCAATAAATTATACAAAAATTTTAGCATCAGAAGAATCTAAAGCTGAGCTCGAAAAAGATTTCAGTTCTGTTATAAACGATTTTGAATTTACCGATGAAATAGATAAATTGGGCGGTTCAGTGGGTGAGAATAATCATATTGCAATTGTTCATATTGATGGCAACGATCTTGGAGAAAAGTTCAAGGAAGAAGCAGATGAGAAAGGGGTGCAGGCATTTTCAACGAAATTAAAAGAGGCGGTAAAAAATGCTTTTGGACAAACATTGGAAAAATTGATTCTCTTGAAAGAAGAAGAAGAAATTTCATTTACAGAAAAATACTTGCCTGTTCGCCCGATAGTCATCGGCGGAGATGATGTGACATTTGTCTGCGATGCCAGAGTGGGCATGTTTCTTACCGTAGAATTTATCAAAGCCTTTGAGGAACAGGGTATCTGTAAAGACAAAAACATAACGGCATGTGCGGGGATTTCCATTGTAAAAACCAAATATCCTTTTTATAGGGCTTATAAGATGGCGGAAGCCCTCTGCGGAAATGCAAAGAGAGAAAGGAAGTTAAGGAAAAAGGAGGATAGTTCATTCATAGATTTCCATATTTCATTCGGCGGATTGGGTGGAAGCATTGAAGAGATTAGAGATACTGATTATAGGAGTGCCGATAATAAAATTCTTTATATGAGGCCATACTCAATCGATGATATATCGAACTTATTAAGATGCTTAACAAGCTTATCCGAACTTCCCCAATCAAACATAAAAAAACTGAGAGAGGTGTTGTATGTCGGAGAAGCTGCTACGACCGGATTTATTAAAGAGTTGAAATATAGGGATAAAATATTGCCCTGTTTTAGCAATTCCGATGAATCTGAAACAGGGTTCTCAAATAATAAGAGCCCGTACATGGACATGATCGAACTGATTGATTTTTATCCAAAAACACTTCTAAATCTAAAACGGGAGGGGATCTAATGAATAAATATAAGATAAAAATAGATCTTAAATCAGATGTGCTCGCCGGAATAGGGGAGGGTTACGGCACAATTGTGGACTCGGATGTCGTGCTCGATGAAGTTGGGTTGCCATACATTCCATCAAAACGAATAAAGGGCATTATGCGCGAGTCGGCCGAAGAGGTCAATGAAATGCTAGAATCTTTTGATAAGAATATTATTGATATTGATAAAATATTCGGGACTGCGGGGGCAGCGGAGGGGGTGCTTCATCTCTCAAACTTTTTTTTAACGGAGTATGAAGATTGCAAGGCATGGTTTAAATATCTTACAAACACGCGGAACATCATCAATAAGCAAAACATTACCGATCAGCTCACATCGTTAAGATATTCAACCGCCATTGACATAAAAACCGGATGTGCCAAGGAGCATTCCCTAAGGACAGAACGAGTGATTGACAAGGGTAATACCTTCATTGCGCATGCGGATCTCTATGAAAGTTGTGAGATTGATCTGGCTCTGATATGTCAAAACATCCGTAGAATGGGTACTAAACGGACTAGAGGTTTAGGTGAAATAAATGTTGTCCTGATGAAAAACGAAAAATCTCTCAACGATAATGCCATAGAAGTTCTTGAAAAGGAGGCGATTTGTGAAAGCAATAAGGTATAAAATAAAAACTGTAAATCCGGTCATTATCAGCTCTAAAAGGGGTGATGCCAATATGGTGAATACCAAATCTTATATCCCGGGCAATACCGTCTTAGGCGTATTTACATCTTTATATATCAAAAAGAAAGAATTAAAGGATGCTCATAAGGACGGTATATTTTACAACTGGTTTTTAAAGGGCGATTTGACATTCACAGATGCTCACGCATCAGATGACGCAAGAAGGTATTTTCCAAATCCCTATTCGATAAAAGAAGAAAAATACAAAGGCTGTTCCGCCTATGATCTCATGTTTGAGGGTGATTCTTTTAATGAACCCACAAGATCGGGAGAAGCATTTATCAATATCGAAGGTTCAACTATTTACAATAAACCTGTCAAGAAATCTATTTCCTTTCATCACTCCAAAGAGGATAATGCAGACAATAAAATATTTAACTATGAATCGATTAATGCCAATCAGATTTTTGAGGGTAAAATTATCGGCAGCGAAGAGCAAATTTCTGCATTCAAAGAATATTTTCCTCAGAAAATTACGGTATATATGGGTTTGTCAAAAAACTCTCAATATGGAAGGGTTGTAATTGAATTGACAGATGTGTCGGATTACGATCGGGAGATAAAAACCGACACAGAATCGGATGATGAGGATATTGTGATGACACTTTTATCTGATACGGTCATATATAATGATAATGGGTTTTCTACTGCCGATACGGATAACCTCGAGAAATTACTGGGTGTAAAAATAAAAAATTCCTTTATCAGAAAAGATGTGATAGAGCAATTTGTCGGAGTGTGGAAATTTAAAAACCAAAGTGAAACGGTTTTTAAGGCGGGAAGTTGTTTTAAGTGCGATAGATTGCCGGACAATTATGAAAAACTTCAGATAAAAGGCATTGGCGAAAAAATACATGAAGGGTTTGGAAGGGTTATTTTTGGATGGCAAGTTAAACAAGATGAATACTCAAAAAAATCGGAAGCGGAAACCTTTAATAAGCCGCCGGGCATCCCGCCGGATTTTGTAAAAAAGATTGTAACTCGGATTATACAAAACAGGATCAAAGATCAAGTTATTTTAAAAGCCATGTTGGATGAGGACTCATTCGGAAATCTTCCGACAAAATCATTATGCGGAAAAATGCAATCTATTGCGATGAATATTAATACATTTTACAAGAACTTTGACGAGATTGCAAAAAATAAGATTGCGCTAACGCAACTTGAAAAATGTAACAATAAAACTACAAATCTTTTAAATCATATTCAGGGTGATAAGGCTATTGTTGATACTGATGGTTTCTTAAACAAGATATATAATTTGGACGAGTTTACCAAACTCTTAAAAAACAAAGATGACTTTTCAAATGAGATGAAAAAAGTTTACCTGAAAACATTCTTTAATTTTATGCGGAAAGAAAGAAGGGGGGTAAATAATGAGCAAGAATCATAAATTTGACAGGTATAAAATAATATTGAATGGCATTATAAGAAATATATCGCCGCTTCTTGTCGGCGGAGGAGGGGACGAAGAGACCGACAGTGATATTTTGCGGGATAAAAACGGCAAACCCTTTATTCCGGGGGCTTCACTTGCGGGGGTTTTGCGGCATCATTTATACAAACATTATAAAGAATTCAGGAGTAATGATGCAAATAATTTGGAATTAACCCTTCTCGAAAGCTATTTTGGTTCTGCAAATTCTGATAACGGAAATAGCAGCAAGATTATATTTAGCGATTTAGTATTAGCGAATGATGCACATGTCCAAATTAGAGACGGAATTCGTATCGATAATAAAACAGGAATCACATCCGATAAGGCAAAATTTGATTATGAGGTGATAGAACAGGGCGCCGAATTTAAATTTACAATTGAAATCGGCGGAGATAACAAGGATGAACTCTTAGGCTTTATCTCAATATTAGAAGATGATATCAAGGGAGATAGAATAATAATAGGCGCTAAAACAAGCCTTGGATTCGGCAGGATTGCGTTAAAGAATAGCAGCCTCAGTTTTTATGATCTAAAAGACAGAGGCGATATAATCAAATGGATGAAAAAAGAGGATAACCCCTTTGTCGGCAATTCGTCAAGGCAGTATAAATATCAATCGGATAGTTTTAGAATGGAATTTGATTTTGTTATCAAGGATTCATTAATCGTAAGGCACTATTCAGATGATGCCGCCGCATCCGATTCATCTCACATTAAATCTTCAGGACATAATATTATACCTGGAACATCCATAAAAGGCGCAATACGAGCAAGGGCCGAAAGGATTTTTAACACACTAAAAATAGCAAACGGAAGTGAACTGTTGGATTGTCTTTTCGGCAACTCTTCAAGTCTGAGCAAGGTAAGAATTAATGAGGTTGTTGTTGCCCAGAATGTTGTAAACGGTATTCAGCAACGCATTAAAATTGATAGATTTACGGGCGGAACGATAGACGGTGCTCTTTTTGACAGTATGCCTATATTCGCTAAAGACACTAAGGATACCAACAAATTGATAATAGAGCTGGACAATCCAAAAGATGCAGAGATTGGATTGCTGCTTTTAATATTAAAAGATTTATGGACAGGGGATTTGCTGATCGGGGGTGAGAAAAATATCGGAAGAGGCGCTTTTGAGGGCAAGAGTGTAAAGATTTCACATAAAGATTTTAATGCGACGATAGATAAGATAGATTCTATTCCTGAATCACACAAAAAAATACTTCAGGATTATGTTAATGAATTTAACAGTTTTGTTATAGATGAGAACGATTTGTCACAGGAAGGAGGCCGTAAATGAATATAATTGAAAATGGTTTGAAATTGATGAGTATCAAAAGCAGCACTAAAACCAACTTGATATTGGAGGATCTTAAAAAGATAAAGGATTATATAAAAAAAGAATCCAATGTCGTTGTATATCTTGATAATGAGGTATTAATCGGCAAGTATAATAGCGATTTTAGTTTTCAGGAAGACAAACGGATAGAAAAACAATTTGTCAGGAGACTGCGCATATTCAATCAAGATGAAGAACTGCATCTATGGCGTTCCAACGGCGGATTACATGGACGATACAGATCTGATAGTGAAGGCGAAGAAACTGATTTTATTGAAGCGAACCAGGTTATCTTTGGAACTAAAGCAGAGATTTACAACGAATATACCATTTTAACCGAGCAAAGGGGAACAGAAATAGCAATTCCGGGAAAATGGAAAACGGATAACAAAAAAATGAGGGTGGCAATCAAAACGAGGCACTATATAGGTTATAAAAATGGTTACCGGGCTGCATATGTAGATGTAAGGTTTGTAAAATTTGTGCAATTGCCACTTATGGAGGGAGAACGATGATGGAGAAAGCAACTTTACTAGCAAGAAAATCTAAAAAGGGTAAACTCATTGTAGAAATAGATTTTGAAGATAAGCCGCCGATGGCTATTCAAGAAACGTTTGTTGTTGATATAGATATGAATGACGAAAAATGCGAGTTTGAAAGAGTTAATGGATTAATTACAAGAGTTTTAATTAAAGGTAAAGAGTTGGAATTAAAGGCGAAGAAGAATAAAACTAATGTTTTCGGTAAGGCTAATGTTTCCACAGCAACTGCCCCATATAACTTTGTGCCATTGAATAAACAAGCAGTTACGCTGGATAAACCTGATTCGTTTGATAAATACTACGGAAACACAGGATATATAGATGTGGAAATTAAGACAAAAACGCCGATATATATCAGAAGATCCGGAAAAGAAGGCGAAGCGGGCAACTCAGATTTCTACCGGCAGGCGGGCAAATATCGTATCCCGGGAAGTTCCCTGCGGGGAATGATTCGAACGATGATTGAAATAGCAAGTTGGAGCAGGTTTGGTTATTCAATAGCCGGGGATAACGAAGGTAAAGGGATAAGATACTTTTATCGTACATTTGAGTCGAAGTATGTAAAAAATGATTATAGTCAATGTATCATTGGAGGGGATAAGACAAGCGGTTTTTACAGTAAAGTAAAGGCAGGTTATTTTTACAAGAAGGGGCTTAACAGCTACGAAATAAGGCCGGCAAGTATTATCGGTACAAATCAAATTTTTAGAGTAGAAGATGATTTGGTTGCAGGACAAGGGCTAAACGAAAGGATTTCTATTAAAGATCCTAAAAGTAATGGATTCAAATTAAATAGGGATCATTATAAAGAAAAGTCTGAGCATGTTTATTTCGAGTATGACGAAGAGGCAGTCCATAAGCATACGGTACTTATGAAATATGCTAAGGTTACGTCAATCAGACGATATGACGGAAATCCAAAGACAGATGAAGAATTTGAAGGATACTTAATCTGTTCCGGATATATGCCGAGCAATAAAAAGGGAAAACATCTGCATTGGGTTATTTTTCATGAAGATATAAATGCTAAAATACTGGAAATTAGCAAGGACTTAATGGATAGTTATAAAGATGATTATGATAGAATAAAATCTGCAAAAGGCAATAAGGAATCAATAATAAAAAGGAATGCAACCCCGTGTTTTTATTTGACGGATAAGCGAGGGGATATTGAGAGTTTTGGTTTTACAGGTCATTTTAGAATCCCTTACAAAAAGAGAATAACGGATTTTTTGCCTAAATATACACAAGACGGTGTTGATATTGCTGAATCTATTTTCGGAGTCAAAAATAACTTTATGACGCGTGTGTTTTTTGAAGATGCCCTTTTAGCCGAAAATTCCGCTGATAAAGTGACTACAAGTTGTAAAATACCTAAAATACTTTCAGGGCCAAAACCGACATCATTTCAATTATATTTGGAACAAAGTGCAAATGGCATGAAAAACTACAACGATCAAACTCAGATTAGGGGCAATAAACTCTATTGGCATCAAGATGGAAACAATTGGGAGGAAGATAAAAGTATAATAAAAAAGTCTGACACACAGCATACCGAAATTAAGCCGATTAATGCGGGTGCTGAATTTCAAGGCAGAATAAGATTTGAAAATCTGAGTGATGTTGAAATTGGAGCACTTTTATTTGTGCTTGACCTGCCGGAAGGTTTGGCGCATAAAATCGGAATGGCAAAGCCGTTAGGCTTGGGATCCATTAGAATAAATGTAAAGCTGTATCTTTCCGACAGGGGTAATAGATATAAAAATCTTTTTGCCGAATGGAACGGTTTGAGGGAGAAAAGCGGAAAGGTGAATCAATTTAAGCAGGAGTTCGAAAAATATATTATTAATAAGATCGGAGAGCATAAAAGCAGTTTATGGGAAACAGATCGTCTTAAAGAGTTGAAAAGGATGCTTTATTTTGTGCCTAAACCTTATGCCGATGATATTAAGTACATGGATTTGAAACAATTTAAAAAAAGAGATATTTTGCCATCTCCGACGGGTGTCAAATAAATGTCTAAAATTCTTATTACATCCATCGGTACGGGCATAAAAAAAGATGGCGGGTACAGGTCTGCCGAATATGAGATTGAAGGCAAGCGCTACAAGGAAAAGATCATTGCCAAAGCTCTTTATAATCATGTCAGGTTTGACAAAATCTTTATGCTTGGGACATCCAAATCTATGTGGGATGCGGTTTATGAGGCATTCGGCGGCAAAGATGAGAATATGTGGTGCAAATTATCGGGAAATCAAGAAACGGGTAAGATAGAGGAAAGAGATCTGTTGCCAATTACTGCATTATGGATGGATGATTTTAACATGGCCGGCTCAAAAACATTTATCGTTAATTACGGATTGGATGACAGTCAGTTATGGGGTAATTTCGAGACCTATCTCAAAATAGCGGAATATATCGAAGATGGTGATGAGATATATCTGGACATAACCCATTCATTCCGCTCTCTTTCGCTAATGTCCTATATCATGCTTGATTTTGTCAAGTCTATGAGACAGAAAGAATTTACAGTGGAAGCAATATTTTATGGAATGTTTGAATATATCTATGAGCCCTCTAATGTTGGAAAGATTACGCCTGTGGTAAATCTGAAGATTTTATTTGAAATAAACGAGTGGATAAAGGCAATTTCAGCGTTCAAGAATTATGGCAGAGCCGAGTTGATAGTCGAAAATTTAGATAAGAGATTCGGAAAAGGTGATGAAAAGACAAAATATTTCAGCAGGTTTTCCGAAAATATTTCTATCGCAAATCTTTCCGCAATCAAAGCTTATGTGGATAGAGTGAAAGATAAATTGTCCCTCTTTGACGAAACGGGCTTTCCAATCATGAAGCTGGTTTCAAAAGATTTAATCGACTTTATAAAAAGAATGGACAAAAAATATTTATCTGATTTTCAGCTTGAAGTGGCTGCATGGTTTTGCGAAAATAAAAATTACGCTGTAAGTTATATAGCTTTGACAGAATCGGTTGTTTCCAAAATATGCGAGATGGAGGGTATCGGCATGGAATCGGAGAAGGATAGAAAGGAAGCAAAAAAGAGGCTTCATAGTGAGATGAAATATGCATCTCTTTCTAAAAAATATAAGACACTGAATCAAGTGAGAAACAGCGTCGCTCATCAGCTGTCCGATAGGCGTGGCAGTATAATAAGTGATATTAAGAATTTAAAGAAAAGCATAGACAATATCGAGAAAGAGTTTAAAAAACTTGATAAATCAGGTCATAGTTAAAAATCAATCCATATCTTGCCTATCGGTTTTGATTTTATCCGTAGTAAATTGAAACCTCGTTACGACATTTCAAGTCTCATAACTCAAATACCCAACCTTACCTATAAGAAATTATAACCGTAATAGAAATACCCGATAGATCATTAATCAAATATATATTTTCTAAAAACATAGCATAATTTCTATTGAAAATTTACTTGACAATTTATAATCATAGAAGTATTATTTAAACAAGAACAATGTTAAAAGTTAACGAGTTGATTTTAACGGTAAACGATTATAATCGTTGAATAATAAAGAAAATAGTTAGTTGAGATTGTTAAAACTTTGTAATTTTTTTAATTATATATAGCTTTCGTAGCATTATAGATTTCTTATAATTAATATAATTTTTTGCATGTGTTTTTGTAATTTAAATTAATTTTTTTATTTTATCGTTAACACCCTATTAAGGAGGGGTTTTTATGAAAAAGAGTAAAAAAGATCTGTCTCAAGAAGAAGATTCGCAGGTTCAGGTAGAGGGAACCACAAGACGCGGTTTTTTATCTACAATGGGTAAAATAGCAGCGGCAGCGGGACTTTTAGGAAGCGGGGTGGGAATGGAAGCATTATCCGGTTGCGCAAAAGAGCCGACAACATCATCGAAGTCGCGTATATCCGCCGCCGCTGCAAAAATGATGGTTCCTCCCGGCAAATGGGATAAGTATTATGGACTATGGAGTGGCGGACCGACGGGAGAACTCAGGATATTGGGGCTTCCGTCAATGAGGGAACTGCTAAGAATACCTGTTTTTAATACCAATACCGGAATAGGTTACGGACCGACGGGTGATTCGCATTCGGCGAAAATGCTCGAAGAGGCCGGAGGCTATGGTCTTGGTGATGTGCATCATCCCCATTTTTCTTTCACAAAGGGAGATTTTGACGGGAGATATGCTTATGCTCACGATAAAGCTAACGGAAGAATTGCGAGGATAAGGTTGGATTATTTTATGACTGATGCAATCACCTCCATTCCTAATGTTCCTGCCATTCACGGTCTGTACCCGCAGCGCTATCCCAAAACCGGTTATGTTTTTGGCGCTTCCGAGTTTGAAACTCCTATGCCTAACGATGGCAGAGACATTGTACCTACGGGAAACAATGCGGCTCAGACTAAAAATTATTGGACACTTATTACCGCGGTCGACGGAGAAACAATGAGGGTTAAATGGCAGGTAATAGTAGACGGTAATCAGGATAACATGGATACCGATTATAAGGGGCTATACTGTATGGCTACATGTTACAATTCCAGCAAGGGGTGGAATGTTCCTACGATGACTAAACCTCCTGTTATGTGGGCGGTTTTCGTCAATATTCGCAGAGTGGAAGCCGCAGTAAAAGCCGGAAAATATAAAACAATAGGGGATTCTACCGTACCGGTTTTAGACGGGAGGCACGGTTCCGACCTAACTACTTACATACCGGTAGAAAAGGATCCGCATGGTATAAGCTGTACCCCGGACGGCAAGTATGCCGTTGCCAACGGAAAACTTGCACCTAAAGTAACTGTCATAGATCTCGAAAAAGTAGGTGATGTTTTTGAAGGTAGAGCGAAACCTAAAGACGCCGTTGCAGCTATTTTAACGGTAGGCGTCGGCCCTTTGCATACCGTGTATGACGGCAGGGGCAACGGTTATACTACACTTTTTGTAGATTCTCAGATGGTTAAATGGAATATTGAGGAGGCCGTTAAGGCATATAAAGGCGACAAAAAGATCAAGCCTATAAAGCAAAAACTTGACGTTCAATATCAGCCTGGTCACGCCGCCGCAACGCAAGAAAATACGATACATCCCACGGGAGAATGGCTCGTCAGTCTTAACAAGTTTTCAAAAGACAGGTTCCTTCCTGTCGGACCGAGATTTCCCGAAAACGATCAGTTAATAGACATATCCGGTGAAAAGATGATTCTTGCGTACGATAACCCGGTATACATAGAGCCGCATCAGGCAGATATAGCGCTTGTCGACAGATTAAAATATATTAAACAAATTTTTAATCCGAAATATTTTGCAAATCATGTCGAGTCCGGAACAGAAAACGTGAAACGAGTCGGTCCGCACAAGGTTATCGTCAGGCTGACGGGGGTAGCGCCTATTCTGACCCCTGTTTATTTTCATTGTAAAGAGGGAGATCTTATAACCATTATTTATTCAAATAATGATACGGTAGAAAATCTTTCTCACGGTTTTTTGATGACGCTTCATAACGTAAATCTAAATATAAATCCAGGAGAAACGAAAGAGGTAACCTTTCTTGCCGATAGAGCGGGTGTTCACTGGTATTACTGCACGATATTCTGTCATGCCCTTCATCTTGAAATGCGCGGCAGAATGATAGTTGAAAGGGTTCCGGGTTATAAATCCAGGCCGATTCATTCGAATCGTCTTAAGGGAGAACCGTCATGGAATGAGTTGTTTAAGGATTTTCCGGTAGTAGGAAAGGCGTAATAGTGTAATATAATCGTTCTATTCAGGGGGCTGGATAGAATACGAATACCGTAGACTTCTTTCACCCTCCCCCTTTTGATTTTTTCAGGGGGGAGGGTGTCTGTTGTCGGGGGTATGGAAAAGTAAGGTAGATATGGAGGGCATAATGGGAATGTTTAATAAAAAAGTATTTCTTTCCGTCTTAATTCTTATATCTTTATCTCTATCCGTTTCGTTAGCCGGATGTTCGTCGAATAAAGCCAAGTTGCCGTTGCCAAGAAAGGTGTTTTCCTCTACTACTTCGCAGTTATGCGGAATGTTTCTGAAACAGTATCCGGGTCCGGAGGCTCAAATAGTTTATAAGAACGGCCGGACATATTTTTTCTGTGATACGGTGGAATTATTTCAGTGGTTGCACTTAAAGGGTATAGCAGATAGGGGTACTCCGCTCGTTATGTATGTTCAGGATATGACAAATAATTCATGGAAACACCCCGAGGGTCATTTTGTAGATGCCAAAAAGGCTTATTATGTTGTAGGTTCCAAAAGAACAGGCTGCATGGGTGTAACATTCGCTTCATTTTTAAGCAAAAAAGCAGCCGATAAATTTATTACAAAATATGGCGGAAAAATATATAAGTTTGACGAAATCACCGTGAAAATGATAGATAAAGCGGCAAATTCCGCCAATATGAAAATAATGAAAATGAAAAAGGCGAAGCTTAAGAATTTGGGATAGTCAGGCAGATGAAACGAGGTTAATACCATTTTCTAAACAATAAAATTGATGTAATATATGTATTTATATATATATATTGATGTATATATTATTAATAGGAGGGATGTACTATTTAAATTATGAGAAAACATAAAATTATTTATATATTTTGTATTTTTGCGGTAGCTTTAATCATGTCTTTTATATTTAACTCCGCTTTCGCATTCGGGAATACAAAGATCACATTAGCGAACTCTTCCAATTACTACCATGACGCACTAAGGGGGGCTTCCGTATTTAAACGCGGAGAGATAAAGGGAACCCCCGTCGTGTACGGTTATAACAAAAAAGGCAAATTTCTCGGTTACATATTTCTTTCCACTAATTTAGTCAATATAGAGAGTTATTCGGGTTTACCCTTAACATCACTGATATCAATAAATAAAAAAGGAATAATACAAGGTGTAAGGGTTGTGCATTGTGACGACCCTATATTTCTGATAGGAATTCCTATCTCTAAGCTTTATTCATTCACCGACCAGTATATCGGGAAAGATATAAGGAGTAATATCTATATAGGCGGCAAAGGGAAAGACCATGTATCCGCCATAGCAAGCGCAAGCGTCACTACCGTGGCGATGGACCAGACCATTCTCATGGCAGCCAGAAAATTTGCCTCAAAATTGGGCATTATGAAGTCTATCGTTAAAGTAAAATATAAATTAAAAAATATTTACAGCCCTGCGAATTGGAATGAGCTAAGAAGGGACGGCAGTATTAGAAAATTTACCATATCATGTTCACAGATGGGCGTAAAAAACTGCAGCGGAGAATATGAGACCGTATATTACGGTATTTTAAGTATTCCTAATGTAGGAAAGAATATTCTCGGCAGTTATAAGTATGGGTACTTGTCGAAAAGGTGGAAAGAAAAAAATCAGGCCGCTATTTTTATTATTGCGAACGGAGTATCGTCCTTTTTAGGCTCCGGTTTCGCAAGGGGAGGCGCATTCGAAAGATTTCATTTGGAACAGGGGTATAGTTCTATAATGTTTAGAGACGTAGATTTTAGTTATATTTCTTCTCTCGGAATAAAAGGGGTTCCGTATTTTAAGGAGGGAGGAATATTTACTATTCCGCTTTCTATATTTAATCCGATACTTCCTTTTAATGTAGTATTTACCTTTCATAAACATGTTTCTCATGCTTCTATGCTAAATAAGGAAACCTTTCACACCTTTTACTCGAATTATCATCTACCCAGCAAATATTACGTTTCAAGTTACCGGTATGTTAAAAAGATGAATCAGTACCAGATTGCATGGATAAAATACCTTAAATATGTTATTCCGCTTGTATTATTTTTAATTATTCTAACTATTATTTTTGTAATAAAAGACAAAATCATAACGAAAAAATTGCCTCGAAACGGTAGAAAATGGATAAGGCCGCTCTATTATTCGGTACTATTCTTATTTTTGATACTGATCGGTTTTATTAAACCTTCTCAGCCGTCCGTTACGCATCTTTATACAATTTATGATAGTTTATTCGTAAGCTATCATCCGGCACTTTTTTTGCTTGACCCGCTGATTTTTATTCTTTTTGCATTCATGTTCATAACAGCGGTTATCTGGGGAAGGGGCGTGTTTTGCGGATGGATTTGTCCTTTCGGAACGATACAGGAATATATCTATAGGATAAAGGAAAAGATACTGCCAGAGAAACTTGCGAAAAAAATCTCGTTTGAATTTAATAACAAGTTTCATTTTAAGTTAATTTATTTAAAATATGCTATATTTATAATATTAATGGCTACAGCTACTATATCGATCGCTTGGGGCGAGAGGCTTGCCGAGGTTGAGCCGTTCAAAACTGTTTTTTACCTGCATTTTGAAAGGCAGTGGTATTTTACGGCTTACGCTATTCTTCTAATCGGTCTATCCGTCCTATCCTACCGATTTTTTTGCAAGTATATGTGTCCGTTAGGAGCATCATTGGGCTTGTTGTCTAAAATAAAGATATTTAACATAAAAAGATACGGGGAGTGCAAAAGCTGTAAAATTTGTGCCAGGTCTTGCAATATTAAGGCGATAGACGATAAAGGGACAATCAATAGGTCGGAATGCTTTTACTGCTTAGAATGTCAGATTAATTATAACGATGACAAACTTTGTCCCCATTTATTAAAACTCAAAAAAGCAAAAATAGGAAATATTAGATAACAGGTCTCATGATGTTTAAAAAACATAAAATTTTAGCAATCGGATTATTATTTTCGCCGGTTATTCTGTGCATTTTTTTGATGATGCCTGTGGCTTCTCATGCTAAAACGATTTATGTCGGGAAAAATAAGGCGTTTCATTCTATACAGAATGCCGTAAGGTCTGCAAATGACGGAGATACTGTTATAGTCGAAAAGGGACGGTATTCAGGAAACATATTCATAAACAAGCCGCTGACCTTAATCGGAGTGAACGGTCCGATAATAGATGCGCTCCTAAAGGGAAGCGGTATTGTTGTTAACGCGAAACATGTAATAGTTGAAGGGTTCAAGATAATAAACGACGGAGATGATCTTGGAAAAATGGACGCAGGGATACTTTTAAGGCAGAAGGCCGATTTTGCGATTATCAAAGATAATTACATATTAAGTTCCAACGCTAACGGGATATATGTGGATGGCGCATTTTACGCTACCGTCAAGGATAATTTTATGTCGTCCTCCAGAAAAATCCCTTGGGGAGCGCGAGGGTACGGGTTTTACCTGTGGAATGCCCAGTACGACGTATTAGAGGGGAATGTCATTAAGTATTTCGTAGGTGGATTTTATGTTATATCGTCCCCAAATTCCTATCTTTTAAAAAATATCATATTGGACGATTATTACGGTACCCACTATATGTATTCAGACTACGACATCGTTGCCGGAAATTTAGTGAAAAATACCATAGTCGGTTTGGCGCTTATGTATTCTAACTATGTAACGGCGGATTTTAACACGATAATTAATGCGAAACATAAGGGTTTTCTGTTTAATCAGGCATTTTACGATACGGTAATGAGCAATGTGGTCATAAGATGCGGTAAAGGAATGGATTTATACGATACCGTTCATAATAAAATAATTCATAATCTCATTATTAATAACAATATAGGGATGCATGTCTGGGGCGGGTCGTTTCATAATAAAGTGTATAATAATTCTTTTATAAACAATAGATTTCAAGTTAAATTTCTTGCCCATGATAATATTTACTGGGATTATAAAGGCAAAGGCAACTTCTGGTCCGATTATAACGGTTTTAGTACTAAAAAAAACAATGTGGGGTCGCTGCCGTACAGAGCCAACTCTATCGTAAGTCTTATTTACTGGAAGTTTCCTTTAGCCAAGTTATTGCTGAGCGGTTCGCCCATTATTCGTACGTTAGAGTTTATAGCGGACAGTTTTCCTATTTTTACGGTAGCGGGTATTGTCGATAGATATCCTTATTTAAATCCGACTTTTCCAAAAAAAATAATAAAAAATTCAGTAAAGGATGGCTTTTCTTATGTTAAAATTAAAAGAAGAATCGAATTCAGACAAGATGAAAGATAATAAGCTGCCTATAATGGAACTAAATAATATTAATAAAGAATATAAACTTGGAGGCGGATATGTATTTAAAGCACTGGCGGATATTAACTTTTCGGTGAAAGAAGGGGAGGTGTTGACTATTCTCGGTCATAACGGCGCCGGTAAATCTACGCTTATAAAAATTATTATGGGTTTTACAAAGCCTACAACCGGCTCTATAAAAATATTCGGCACCGATACGTCTAAAATGCTCCCTAAACACGTAAAAGCCAAAATAGGCTATATTCCGGAGGTTGTCCATTTTTACGGAAATCTATCGGGGATAGAAACCATGGAATTTTTTGGAAAACTCAATAATCTTTATAATAAAAAACTTTTTGAAGAGCTGTTGGATAAGGTCGGCATATCCGGTGCCGCAAATAAAAAAGTGGTTTCTTATTCAAAAGGAATGAAACAGAGATTGGCATTTGCCGTGTCGCGTATTAAAGATCCTGATATCTACATATTCGACGAACCGACGAGCGGAATGGATCCATCTGCTGTCAACGACTTTATTTCTCTCGTCAGGCTTATAAACGACAATGGGAAAACCATATTAATGACAGCGCATATTCTTCCCGAGATAGAAGATATTTCAAATAGGATTTGCGTGATATTGAACGGAAAAATCACGGCTCTGGGCGGGATACCCGAATTATTAGAAGGATTAGGCCTGCCTACGACAATCAACCTAAGGTTTAAAAACGGTTTCAAGTTTGAAGAAAGTTGGTTTGAAAATATAAAGAATTTTAAACTAATTACGGATTATAAATTTAACGACAAAATTTTGTCCGCAAACATTAAATTTATCGAAACAAAGAGGATAAAATTAATCAACGAGATTATCAGTAAATATCACGATGACCTTGCGGATATGAGTATAAAGAAGCCGGGTCTTTTTGAAATTTTCAGTCATTTCTCTAATAAGAAGGTGTACAATGATTAATTTAAGGGTAGTTTTAACAATCTCGAAAAAGGAATTTATAGGCAGAATTAAGAATATTTCACTTTTTATCTTAATTTTTATTCTTGCCGTATTGTCTTTTGCAATCTCCTATTTCGGAACAAGTCCGTCCGGCTTGACCGGTTTTCACGGGGTAAACGTTACTATAGCCTCTCTTATGAGTTTGTCTATTTATTTAATTCCGTTGATAGCCTTTATCTTGAGTTATGATTCTATTACCGGAGAGGAGGAGGACGGGACGATGCCTTTGCTTTTATCGTCGTCCGCCTCCAGAAGCGAGATATACCTCGGCAAGCTTATAGGGCTTATAATTGTTATATCTATCGCAATTTTTGTAGGATACGGCATATCGGGCATCACTATTTTATCAAGAGGAAATGTTGGAAGCATAATCTCCTACTTTACCTTTATATTTGCCTCTATTTTACTCGGCGTATCTTTTCTGTCCATTGGTTTGTTAGTCTCCAGTTTTACGAGGTCGAGAACATCTTCCATAACTATTTCCGTATTTTTGTGGTTTTTTTATGTTTTTATCTACGACCTGTTGTTGATAGGGATTCTTGTCGCGACAAAGGGGCAAGCCATGTTTATCAACAACACGGTGATAGGCGCTTCTATGCTGCTTAATCCTACCGATGTGTATAGGCTTTTTACTATTTCTTTCATACATGGCCTTAAGGGATATTACGGTTTGACGAGTATTTTAACGGGAAGATTCGTACTGGATCACTTTCTTTTAATTGTTACATATATTATGTGGATTTTTCTGCCCATGTTCATGGGTGCGTTCATATTTCATAAAAAAAGATACTAATTGCTTAAGGAGGATTGATAGTATGAGTGATATTTTTAGCGGCATTGATGATGTTTCTGCAAAAAAAGAGCTTGCAGATATGATTCGCGAGATAACGTTAATGAAGGTTGCGATAGATAATATTAAAAACAGTTATGACGTCAGCGACGAGAATGCGTTACTAAGAAAGATAAAGAAGGGTTTGGTTCCGGAACACCCTGCCTACGAGGGTTATCTTTCAATACTTCATATTAGGGATTACATTGCGCATTATAGGCTTAAAATACAGAATTTCATGAATGAATTATAAAAAAGGGGACTTACGATGGATAAATACGATTTTCTGGAAAACAAAAAGATTAACGAAGAGTTTGCAATAAAAATAGCCGACGACGTAAATGTTACATTTAAGAATATATTAAAAGCCCCGGCAGAGGTAAAAAGCGATGGTTTACTGCTGAAATTTAAAGACGACTCCCGGCTTGAATTGCGTTATCCTTCGAAAAAAAAATATTCTTTTAATTTTTTTAGGAACGAAAAATTATTTATAATAGATACCGCTCCCGTTCATAGCGAGCTTGAAACATATCCTAATCATATTCATGATTTCGAGGGAAAATTAATGAAAGACAATATAACGGATGTTAATAATGACCCTATTAAAAATATCGAAAACTTTTTACGTTTTTTTAAATATACTTTATAAGATGAATAAACATATCAAACTGATTACTCTTATCGTATTTTTATGTACTTTTTCCCTTATTTTGAGTTCCTGCGCCAAAAAAAAAGGGGGGGCTATTTCTAAAAAGATAGAAATCAAAAAAACTTTTTATTCCATGGGAACTTTCTGGGAGATAAAGGTTATCTCCACAAATAAAAATAGGTTAAAGGATTTAAAAACGGTCGACCTCGCAATAAAAAGGGTAGAAAAATTAGACGATGTATTAAGTGATTTCAAGGTATCCAGTAATGTATCGCTAATCAATAGGTACTCAGGGATAAAGCCTGTTAAGGCGGACGCCGGCCTTTTAGCACTTTTAAAAATGAGCCTTAAATTTTACAAATTAACGTACAATGTTTTTGACGTGGCGATCGGTCCCACGATGAAGATATGGGGATTTTACGATAAACATTATACTATACCGAGCAAAAAGGCGATTAATCATGCAGTCTACCTTGATAACCCTCTATTTATAAAAATAAGAGGGGAAAGCTAAAACGAAAAGGAACGACTCACAAATACTTCATTTCGATTTTATCGTTATAGGTTCGGGGATAGCCGGTCTTATATACGCCCTTGAAGCGGCGAAAAAAGGGAGCGTCGCGGTAATCACGAAAGCCGAAATAAACGAATCGAACACCGCTTACGCGCAGGGCGGGATAGCCGCAGTGACCGCGGAAGACGACTCCTTTGATCTGCACATGAGGGATACGCTGCGCGCGGGGCAGTCGCTTTGCCGCGAAGAGGCGGTGAAACCGCTGGTGGGAAACGGTCCCGACGCGATAAGAAAGCTGATAGAATTTGGCACCCATTT
>ENA-ORDP01000421-ORDP01000421.1-marine-sediment-metagenome-genome-assembly--contig:-NODE-421-length-28012-cov-8.636156_pt1 | contig 28012 bp, 20 predicted proteins | sample MGYA00248627_ERZ508539 | MGnify/ENA primary metagenome ERZ508539 (study PRJEB26208, sample SAMN05571518) | marine sediment metagenome | biome: deep sea; feature: Hydrothermal vent; material... | reverse complement strand
TTTTCCCCATTACAAGAGCATTTGCTTTTTTAACAATTTGATATGCACTTTGAGCAAAGTAAAATTGAGAAAATATTATTAAAAATAGAATGACAAACTTTTTCACTTTTCTTCCTTTTATAATTGACTAAACGTTCAGTCAAAACTTATTCAATAGTTTCTTTATTGTCAAGTGAAAAGTAAAACCGAATATTAACTATTTCATATACCTTTCAATTTATTTATATCTATTGAGTCAGTACCACCATTTATTTTGATGTACTGCAGAACATTTCCATTATATTATCTGTTTCTTCGGGGAGTTCCTTAGAGAACAGATTTAAAACACAGCTAATTATAAAGCTGCTGAAGCAGCTAAAGAATTTATTTAATTTTCCATGCCACCATACTAAAGTATGGTGTTGTCATAATTCATACTAAAATCAAACTTTAACTTTTATTTCTATCCGCTTATCACAATGTTATTCAACATAAATTTTAAATTAATGTTTGTTTCTTACTTGATAATGCTTTCCAAATCAGTTAGTTTTTTGACTGAACATTTAATCAATTTTTTGTGAAATCCCGTGGATAATTATGCCGAGAACAAAAGAACAATTTAAGTCAATTAGAGAAAAAACAAGAGCACAAATATTAAATACTGCATTAGAATTATTTGCTCAAAAAGGATTTAAAGGAACTACCATAAGCGATATTGCCAAAGCTGCGAGGATTTCCAAAGGTTTGGCTTACAACTATTTCAGCAGCAAGCAAAATTTGATGATAGCCGTTTTAAATCTGCTTACTATAGAAATCGAACAATTGTTTTCAGCAATTCAAAACATCTCCGACCCTTTTGAACAATTACGTGTAATCATTGAATTGACATTTATAAATCTTGAAAAAGATGAAAAATTTTGGAGACTCTACGTGAGTTTTCTTTTGCAGCCCGATGTAAAAGAAGATGCAGAAGCAATTACAAATGGATTGTTGAACGAAGGATTCAAATTATTTGAGAATATATTCAAACAAATCGGTTTTAAAAACCCCAAAAACGAAGCTAAATTACTCGGGGCAATAATTGACGGAATGAGTTTCCACTACATTTTCAACAAAGAATATTATCCTTTAAAACGAATGAAACGTTTTCTTCAAAAAAAATACAATAAAGAATCACTTGAAAAATTAAAATAAATTAGCAAACTTCTCTTCTAACTCCACCCTTCCGGGTTTACAATATTTTATTTGAAAGGCGCTGCACCTGATAATATAAAAACATCACAACTTTACATGGACGCTATTTCTTATGTTACACTTCAATTAATTGTTTTACTAATTGTAATATTCTGCCCGCAACTTGTATTGTGGTTGCCTACTGTAATAGATAAATGATAGTTGTTTATGAGTAATTCCTTTCTGCAATATTAAACCATCCGCTTATATTTTTATGAAATTTTTTGTAAGACGCATAAACTTTGTTACTCATTGCATCTTTTGAAGTAATTTCATTCAATACTTCATCATTCAATTTTTTAAATGTACTTAGAACGTCATTGGGGAAAGGCAAATATTTAACCTTGCCTTCGTTTAATATTTTGTAGTAGTATTCTGTGTTTTTTGCTTCAAATTCTGAAAGCATTAATATCGTAACTTGACCTGCAGCAACCCTTATTATCTCTTTTAAGTCGTTTGGTAAACCATCAAAAGCTTTTTTGTTTACAATTAATTCTATCGGTGAACCTGGTTCGTGCCAGCCGGGGTAATAGTAATATTTTGCTATTTTATTAAATCCCATAAGATAATCGTGATAAGGTCCTATCCATTCAAGTGCATCTATAACACCACGATCAAGGTCTGTGTAAAGCTCACCTACCGGAGCCAGAATTGCCGAACCGCCTGCTCTGGTAAAAACTTTACCGCCGAGTCCGGGAATTCTCATTTTTAAACCTTTAATATCTTTTATAGAATTTATTTTTTTGTTGAACCAACCACCCATTTGTCCTCCCGTATTGCCACAGGGAAAAGGTATAAGACCAAATCTTGAATAAAGTTCTCTCCATAACTTAAGTCCACCCCCGTAATTAAACCACGCATTAACCTGCACTGCATTCATCCCGAATGGAACGCTTCCGAAGAATTGAGCAGCGGGTGCTTTCCCTGCCCAATAATAAGCAGCTCCGTGTCCCATTTCCGCTACTCCCGATGAAACAGCATCAAAAGTTTCCAGTGGAGGGACTAATTCGTTTCCTCCGTAAACATGAATTTTTAATCTACCTTGCGACATTGATTCAACCCATTTTGCAAATTTATCAACATACTCACCTAAAATTGGAAAATGAGGCGGCCAAGTTGTAACCATTTTCCATTCATATTTTTTGTTTGAAATTATTGCTGCTGATTTATTAACTTCTGTTGAGCAGCCCGGCAAAATTCCTCCCGCCACTGCAACGGTTGAAATTGCTGCTGCTTTTAGGAAGGTTTTCCTGTTAAGTTTTTTCATTTTTACTCCATTCAATAATTACAAACAATTTATGATGAAAATACAAATACATTTTAGAATAAAAATATAATAAAAAAACATATATCACTTTAAATCTTTATAAAAAAGGTTAAAAGAATAATCTAAAAATTATACACGTATCAATTACATCCATTTAAAAAATATTTTTGTAAATTCATTACTTACCTATTTGTAATTTCTATGATGACAAGAAAAATAAATAACAATAAAAAGATCGTTGTTAAAGGTGCACGTGAGCATAACTTAAAAGATCTTTCTTTTGAAATACCAAGGAACAAACTGATTGTCTTTACAGGTGTGAGCGGTAGCGGAAAATCCTCACTTGTTTTCGATACGATTTACGCCGAAGGTCAACGCCGTTATGTTGAAAGTTTATCATCTTACGCCCGTCAATTTTTGGAAAGGATGAACAAACCGGATGTGGATTATATTCAGGGAATTAGCCCGGCTGTTGCAATTGAACAAAAGAAAGGAAGTAAAAATTCACGCTCAACCGTCGGAACCAGCACCGAAGTGTATGATTATCTTCGTCTTCTATTTGCACGAGTCGGTAAAACAATTTGCTTCCACTGCGGAAAAGAAGTTAAAAAGGACACAACTGCAATCGTAATCAGTTGGCTTAATGACAGGGAAGAAGGAGAAAAATATTACCTCACTTTCCCCGTGAAAGAACACGAAGGAAGAACCGTTAAAGAAGAATTAGAACTTCTTAAAAAAAGAGGTTTCTTTAGAATATTTAATAAAGGAAAAATAATTGATCTTAACGGAAAATATTCTACTCCAAAGAAAAAAGCTAATCTTAGAGTAATAGTCGATCGTTTTAAGATCACTAAAGAAAATTTAAGGGAGAAATTATTTGATTCTGTTGAAGTTACTTTTAAAGAAGGTGAAAACAGGTTGGTTATTGTAAATGCCGTAACTAACAAAGAACAAAATTTTAACAAATTTTATGAGTGCTGCGGAATAAGATACGAAGAACCGGAACCGAGATTTTTTTCATTTAATAATCCTTTCGGGGCGTGCCCTGTCTGCCAGGGATTCAGCAAGATTATAGGCATAGATATGAATCTTGTTATTCCAAAACCTGAGCTATGTATTTCGGAAGGAGCAATCGCACCTTTCAGATCGGATAAATTCGGAGTGCATCTAAGAGCTTTGATACAAAATGCAAAAGAGTTTGGTATACCTTTAAATAAACCGTTCAAAGAATTGCGGGATGACCAGGTAAGCTTAATCAAACGGGGATTCGGCAGTTATAAAGGGATTGATAAATTTTTTGAGAAGCTTGAACGAAAATCTTATAAAATGCACATTCGTGTTTTACTCAGTAGATATCGGGGTTATACACTTTGTTCTGCGTGCAAAGGCTCAAGATTAAGAAGAGAAGCTTTGCAAGTAAAGGTCGGTGAAAAATCAATCTATGAGATCGTTCAACTACCTATTGATAAATCATTAAAGTTTTTTACCAAACTGAAATTATCAGCATACGATTTAAAAATCGGTGACAGAATATTACAAGAAATTATAAAACGTCTAACATTCTTAAACAATGTCGGCATTGGTTATCTAACACTTAGCAGACTAAGCAGCACTTTGTCCGGTGGTGAAACTCAAAGGATAAACCTGGCAACATCATTAGGCTCTTCCCTTGTCGGTACATTATATGTGTTGGATGAACCGAGTATCGGTCTGCATCCGAGAGACAATTCAAGATTGATAAAAATTCTAAAAGATTTACGGGATATCGGTAATACGGTACTTGTTGTTGAACACGATCCGGAAATGATTAAAGCAGCGGACATAATTATTGATATGGGTCCCAAAGCCGGCGAATACGGTGGTGAAATTATTTCGATGGGAACTTACCAGGATATTTTACAGGATAAGAACTCGCTTACAGGTAAATATCTTTCGGGTAAAATGAACATCCCGGTTCCTCAAATGAGGAATATAGATCAGACAAAAAAAATAAAAATATATGGTGCACGGCAGAACAATCTTAAAAATCTTGATGTAAGCATACCGCTTAATAAGTTTGTTGTAGTTACAGGCGTAAGCGGCTCCGGTAAAAGCACACTTGTTTATGATATCCTTTATAACGGGCTGGGTAAATCAATGGGTATGCCTCGCACTAACATAGGTGCTTATGAAAAAATTGAAGGTGCTCGTTACCTCGACGAAGTTGAAATAGTCGACCAATCACCCATCGGCAAATCTCCCCGCTCTAACCCGATTAGTTACATTAAAGCATTTGAACATATAAGATATTTGTTTGCAAATACACACCGGGCAAGAACAAGAGGATATAAACCCGGTTACTTTTCGTTTAATGTCCCTGGAGGCAGATGCGAAACTTGTACAGGTGACGGATTCATTAAAGTTGAAATGCAGTTTCTGGCGGATTTATATTTAACCTGCGAAGAATGCGGGGGAACGAGATTCAAGAAAGAAATTAGAGAGATAACTTATAAAGATAAAAATCTTGTTGATGTTTTAAATATGACTGTAAATGAAGCCGTAAATTTCTTTGAAGACGAACCGAAAATATTAAAATATATTAAATTGCTTAATGATGTCGGCTTGGGATATATTAAACTCGGGCAGCCGTCAAACACACTTTCCGGGGGAGAAGCACAAAGAGTTAAACTGGCATATCATTTAACGAAACAAAGAGAAAGAAAACACACGCTTTTCTTATTCGATGAACCGACAACCGGACTTCATTTTTACGATATAGACAAACTTCTCACTTGCTTCAATTTGTTGATTGAAAGAGGAAACTCTGTCTTAATTATTGAACACAATTTAGATATAATAAAATGTGCGGATTATATTATAGATCTTGGACCCGAAGCCGGTGAAAAAGGCGGTGAAATTGTTGCCATGGGTACCCCCGAAGAAATTGCTGCAAATGAAAAATCCTGGACGGGGAAATATTTGAAAGCTTATCTTAATTAAATTTAATTTTACCTTTCATCATTGTTTTAATTCGCACTATCAATAAACTTTTAATAATAATTCAAAAAGAAGGTATATTCCTTGTATTACAATTATTTATAATAATTTGTCTTATAATGGATAAACAAATAGCCTAATTAAAAATGAAAAAGCCAATAATATACAGCTTCTCAATAGTTCTAATAATTGTAGTTTCTTTTTTGTTCTTATCGGAAATTGACAGATCAGAAGGCTTAAAAAAAGAGAGATCTAGTGAGAAAAAATTCGGGGAGCTTTATACCGATATGTTTAACAACGGGGGCTTGATCATTTACCCGACAAATACTTCCGCTAAAATCCAGAAAGAATATGTTAATAAAATAAAAAACTTACGTTTGTTTTTCAGGAGATTTAAAATGGATGTTGTTGCAGATACTTCCGTCAGCGACACCTTGCTGAAGAACAAAGTACTGCTAATTGTCGGAACTCCTAAATCAAATAAATTATTCGGAAGAATAAAGAATAAACTCCCTATTTCTATTGATACTAACGGATTTGTTTACAAAGGTTATAGTTTCAATAACAAAACCGATATCGCAATTTTATCGTATAAAAATCCTTTTAATTCTAAAAAGATTTCATTTTTTATAATTGGTAACAATGATGAATATGTACTTAATAATATTCAACTAAGATATCTTTCGGGTTTTCAAATAAAAAGAAATGATGAAAATATTGTGATTGGAGAGTTTAGAATTGACGAAAATAACAAATGGTATATAGATAAAAATAAATATTGGGATTTCGGTAAAACCAGGAAATCTGTTCCATTTGATTTTGGTAAAATCATATTCCATTCTGATAATATAAATGCTAATTCTTCTAAAAATATTAATGCAATACTTAAAAAAAATATATATAACATTAAACAATTTTTTGGGAAGGGATTTTTAATTGCTCCGTTCAATTATAATGTGTTTACAAGTTTTGAACAAAAAGGATTGATAATTCAGAACACCGATCTTGCAAATTATAACCTGAAAAACAATTCGATCAATGTTGTTAAAAATGATTGGATAGACGGTGACGATTTTTCAGAAACAGCAGGTTTCTTAATCGAGAAAAATTATGACAAATCAAAGTATAAATTTTTAAGTGACGGTTTATCAACATACTTCTCACAAAATTGGAGAGGGAAAGGTTTTGAATATTGGGCAAGTAAAATTTATCTATCAAAATATTTTCCGTCATTAAATGAGCTGCTGAATAATAAAGCATATAACTATCAATCCGATTTAATTTCAGAGCCATTGGCTGCAACGTTTATTCAGTTTTATATAAATAAATACGGTAAAGAAAAAACACTTGGTCTATATAAAAGGAAAAAAGATTTTAGAAAAAATGAAATTAGAAGATTGGAAAAAGAATGGAAAAAATATTTGAAAGCAATCAGTAAAAAATATGAGCAACAATTAAATAATGATAGAAACAATTTCCCTCTGCCTATTCCCGGTTTTCAAAAAGGACTAAGCTATGCGCACGAAGGTTATAGAATTCATAACGGTTATCTTTCTAAATCGTCCTACGAATCATTAAAGAAAGCCGTTGAACTCGGGACAAATTCAATTTCAATTATTCCTTTTACATCAATAAGAGATCCCAAGCAACCTTCACCTTTAAGATACTGGCAGAGTGCATTCAGCGAAAACGATGAATCAATTATCTATCTTGAACATTTATCTCAAGAATTAAAATTGAATCTAATGTTGAAGCCTCAAATTTATTTGGGCGGAGGCTGGCCCGGTGATATTGAAATGCAGAACAAAAAAGATTGGAAAATATTTTTTAAGGATTATACGAGATGGATTATGCATTATGCTTTATTAGCTGAAATGTACAAAATCCCTTTATTAAGTATCGGTAATGAATTGGCTAAAACCACTCTAACTCATAATGATGAATGGGTAAATTTGATAGATGAAATTAGAAGTGTTTATAGCGGTAAGTTAACTTACGGAGCTAACTGGGGAGAAGAATTTGAAAAAATAAAGTTTTGGGATAAATTGGATTATATAGGTATTAGCGAATATTATCCCCTGAGTAAAAAAGAAAATCCTTCCGATAAGGAATTGTTAGACGGTGCAAACAAAATAATATCAAAGATTGCAACAGTTCAAAAAATATATGGAAAGCCTGTAATATTTACGGAAGTCGGTTTTAGAAGTTCGCAATTTCCCTGGATGACTTCCTACGAAAAAGAGAAAAGAAAAAATCCAAGTGTTCAAAATCAGGCAAGAAGTTATAGAGCTATATTAAAAGCCTCTTACGGTATAAAATGGTTGGCGGGAATGTACTGGTGGAAGTGGCCGAGTTATCTCTCGGATGGCGGAGACCCACAAAACGATCTTTACACTCCGCTGAATAAACCGGCAGAAAATGTGTTGAAACAATGGTATTCAATTAAGTGGAAATAAAATATTATATCACTTTTTTAATATTTGATTTTCTTCCTTTTTTAATTATTCCTTTGCGTATTAGTTAACGGTTTTTCTAAAAGCTACTTGATAAAAAACCGGTAAAAAAAACAACAGCAAAAATGCCGATAAAGAAAAGCCTCCTATTACAGCAATTGCTAAAGGTTGCTGCATCTGTGCGCCTGCACCAAGTCCCAATGCCAATGGCATTAGTGCCAATACAGCAGCAAATGTTGTCATAAAAATTGGACGTAATCTAATTTTACCTGCTTCAATAAGTGCCTTATGTAAGTCCATTCCATCTTTCAAAAAAAGTTGAATAAAATGAATAAGGAATATTGCATTTTCTGCTACAATGCCTATGATCATAATCATACCCATTATTGAGGAAATATTTAATGCAACATTGGTTATCCAAAGTAAAAAGAGCACACCCGCAAGTGAAAGTAAAGATAAAGTAATAATTATTATTGGAATTTTAAGTGATTCAAATTCAATCATTTGTACGCTGAATACTAATAAAATAGCCATTATTAATACTATTAATAATCCTTTAAAGGATTTCTGTTGTTCTTTATACAACCCGCCGTATTTTATAAAAACGTCGTTTGGTATTTTTAATTCACTTACAATTTTTGATTGAATCTCTGCCATTGCACTGCCCATATCACGTCCGCTTAATCGTGCTTTAACTGCAATCATTTGTTTAAGATTTTCTCTTGTAAGTTCGGGTTGTCCGTCCAATATTTTTATATTTGCAATTGTACCGAGAGTAACATAATCACCCTTCGTGGTTAATATTTTCATTTTATTTAACCTTTGAATATTTTTTCTTTCCGAAAGAGGGTATCTCACACGTATGCCGGTCATATATAACGGTCCTTGAATTTCTGAGGCAACTGTTCCTTCAACAGCAGTTTTTACTTCCTTCAATATATCTTCGGTGGTTAGTCCGTATATCCCGGCTAATAGGGGTTTTACATTAATCATTATTGAAGAACCGGCAATTGTTATTCCGTTATAAATATCAACAACACCGTCTACTTTAGAAATTATTTTCACAATTTTTTTTGATAGACTATCAATTTCATTGTAGTCATTTCCAAAAATTTTAATTTCGATTGGCTGCGGTACAGCAGTGAGGTCACCAATTAAATCACCCATCAACTGGGCAAATTCTATGTGAATGCCGGGTACACGCTTTAGAACAGTTTGTCTTACTTCGGATATTATTTCTTGTATTCCACGGGAACGGTTACTTTTTAATCTGACTAAAAAATCACCCATATTGGCTTCCGTTAAACCGGCGCCTAATTGTATGCCTGTTCTTCTTGAGTAACTTGCAACCTCCGGTATACTTGAAATAATTGAACCAATTTGTGTAAGCACCCTGTTTGTTTCTTCCAAAGAAGTTCCCGGTGCTGTGTAATAATCTAATATAAAAGCACCTTCATCTATTTCGGGTATAAATCCGCTTTGCAAGTGTTTGTAAAAGAAAAATCCTGATGCAATAAGAAAAACACATAAAATCAACACCCAAAATTTTCTGTTGAACAATGAATTTAGTGTCCTTTCATAAAGGGAAAATATCTTTTTTAATATTCTTCCTTCCTTTTCTTGTTTCTCGGCATCCTTTTCACTTATAAACCTTTGAGATAAAATCGGTATAAAAAAGATCGATAAAAACATTGATACAAAAAGACTAATTGCCATTGTTAACGAAAGTGATTTGAAGAAAGCTCCTGTTACGCCCGTTAGAAATGCTAAAGGTGCAAAAACCACAATGGTACTAAATGATGAACCGAGTATCGGCTTAAAAATTTCTTTTAAAGATTCCGCTACGGTTTGTTGAGCATTTTTATGTTTCAATGCCAAGTGTCTTATAATATTTTCTACCGCAACAATAGCATCGTCAATTATAAGTCCGATTGCTGCAGCAAGCCCACCGAGAGTCATAATATTAAAACTCATATTAAATAGATTCATAACCATTATTGTAATTGCAATGGTTAAGGGTACGTTTAAAGATGCTATTAAAGTTATTTTCCAATTTCTTAAGAATAAAAACAAAATACCTACTGCCAGAATTATTCCTATAAAAATTGAATCTCTCACACTTTTCATGCTTTCGATAATTAATTCCGACTGATCATAAAATTTTGAAATTTTTATATCCGGAGGAATTGTCTTATGCATCGAAGCCAATAATGCTTTTATATTGTTATCAATATTAACAGTATTGCCTCCCGGTTGTTGATAAATATTTAACAGTACTGCTTCGTGCCCGTTGCTTGTTACTCTTGTCCATAGCGGTTTTACGGATTTTTTTATAACGGCAACATCATTTAAAAAAACGGGATTTTGTCCTTTTACTTTTATTACCGTACGTTCAATATCAGATTTATTTAAGAATTGTCCGTTAACAAACGTTAGATATAGTTTGTAGTCCTGCTGTATTTTTCCTGCGGCTTGGATAATATTTGTTTTATTAATTTGATTTACTAAATCGGTTAATGATAAATGATATGAACGCAGTCTTTCAGGGTTTACAATTACTTCGTACTCCTGAACTTTTCCACCAAGTGTAACAACTTTAGAAACACCATTTACTGCTGTAAGTATTGGACGTAATGTATATTCGGCATAATTTCGTAAATCCACAGGGCTTCTAGAATCCGAAATTAAGCTGTACCCGATAATTGGGAAAACAGTCGGATTCATTCTTCTTACACTGAATTTAAAATTTGGAGGAAGGTCGCTTTTAATTTGATTAATTGCATTATTAACCAACAACTCTGCTTTTACGACATCAATATTCCAGTGGAAATTAATGGAAAGTTCTGATGCACCCCTGCTTGTTGTAGAACGGACATTCACTACATCCTTTATTGAGTTCACCGCTTCTTCTAATTTTCTTGTTACTGTTATCATCATTCTGTCTGCGGGCATATCACCGGCTTCGGCTAATACTGCTATTCTCGGGAATTGTACATTGGGAAATAAAGCAACGGGCAATTGGAATGAACTGAAAATACCGGCAATACTTAAAACAATTACTATAAAAATAATTGACTTAACGTGATTTTTTGTAAATTTTCCAAATTCCATATTAAGATATCTCCAGTATTTTACTGCTGGATTTCAACTTGCATTCCGTCTTTTAATTCATAATTTCCGAGATAAACAACCGACTCTCCTTTTGTTAAACCCCTTATTATTTCAACATAATCCGCGTTCTCAATACCTTTTTTTGCATAAACTTTTTTGGCTTTATTATTTTTAATAATAAAAATATAACTGCCTTCGTTATCTTTTAAGACGGCAGAACGGGGAAGTACCAATGCATTTTTATCGGTTTTAATATTGATTTTTGCTTCTGCAAACATACCGGGTTGTAATTTGTTTGAAGGATTTTTAATCCCAATCCATATATGAATTAATTGGGTTGAAGGGTCTATTTCTTTATTTTGTTTTATTACCGTACCTTTAAATGTTTTGTCATTCGTTATGTTCGGTATGGTTATTTCTGCTTGTTGCCCTACTTTAACATTATTCATATCCTCCGATTCAATTCCGATGACGGCAATTGGGTTTTTCATATTAACTATATGAACTAATTCCATGGTTGGATCGGCTACTTGACCTATAACCCCATTTATACTACTTACAACACCGTTTATCGGCGAGGTTATTTCGCTGTTTAATATTGCATATTTTTGAGATTGCTGCCGTAACTTATATTCGGAATTTGCAAGAGCGTAATTTGTTTGTACAGTTTCCAATTTTACTTTTGCTACAACTCCTGCTTTAAACAATTTTTTCATTCTATTCATGATTATTTTAGCCTGACTTAAATTGATTTTAGCTTTTTGCACCGCTAAGTCTATGGAATGATCTCTTTGTAATTTTATTACTGGCTGACCTTTATTTACCATATCACCCGGCTTTACATAAATATTTAATATTTTTATTGGAGAAACCGAAGAAATTCTAATATCATTCTGCGGCAATGGTTTAATAATTCCGTGACCCTCTACTATTTCGGAAATAGTACCGTATTTAACTTTAAGTACTTTAACAGGAGCAATACTTTGAGCTAAAAGTATGGTTGAAAAAAAATAATAGAAAAGAAACATTACTATTGTTCTAACCACGATAAATCCTCCTTCAATCTCCCGAGATTTTTAAATAATGCGGCTTTTGCCGAATAAAAATTATACAAAGCTTTTTGATATTCCATTTCGGATTGCAGCAATAATTTTTGCGTGTTTATAAATTCAAGGTTGGTTATGGTTCCTTCCGTATACCCTAACTTCGCCATTTTAACAGCTGTTTTAGCTTCGGAGGTACTTTCCAACATTGCTGTAATTTGTTCTTTTTGTAACTTTGCCTCGTTATATGAATCGGTAATTTGATGCTGTATTTGAAATTTTAATTTTTTAATCGCTAAACTTATTTGTTCCTGTTGTATTTCGGCAATTTGATAACCGGCTTTAACACCTCCCCAATGCCATAACGGCATGCTTACAGAAACTACAGCCTGTATGCCCAGGTTGCTGTTATTTAATCTACCGTTAACATCCCAACCGTAAAATAAATTAGCCGAAATATTAGGCAGGTTTTTCATAAAAGCAGTAGTTTTCTTTATGTCGGAAAGTTCTTTATCTAATTTCAGTATTTCCCAATCGGGTCGGTTTTGCCAGGGATAATTTATGTACGCTTTTAAACTTTGTAATTTAATTGTGTTTATTTTAAAATCTTGAATAGTTAAAGAATCATTAAACGACTGACCAATTAATAACTTCAAATTATTAAGAGATGATGTATAGTTTTTTTCGGTTCTTCTTAAAATGTTTTTTTGTAATAACAGTTCAACCTTAGATTTTTTCACATCAATTTCGGGAACATTTCCCGACTCAAATAAGATTTTGCTTTGCTGATATAATAATTCAAATGCTTTAATATTTTCATTTAAAATTCTTTTTTCACCCTTATATTTTAAGACATTGAAATAGGTGTTTATAACACTTTGAATTATGTTTTGTTTGGTTTCATTTCTAATCAAATTTTGTTTGTCTACGTCTATATTGCTTGCTTTTAGGTCATATATTTTGCTTGGTCTAAAAATCGGTTGATTTATTGAAAGACCGGCTATTTTTTCATTTTCACCGTTTGTACCGACAAATAAAGGGATACCGTTTTTAACCCTGGTATATATATAACTGCTTTCAAAATTTATATTCGGTAATACTGCCGAAAGAGCTTTCTTTCTGTTTAATTCGGAAATATTTACTTCAGTCTTAGCAAAAAGCATATCTGTATTTTTCTTTAGTGCTTTATTTATTAAGTCAGGCAGGCTTAATCGAGATTGACTTAATATAAAGGGAGTTAATAAAAAAACAAAAATGAATATTTTAATAATTATCGATTTCGTTATAAATACAAATACATTTCTCGATGTATTTTTCATAAAACGGTATCCTTAATTTTAACTTACAAGTTTCACCTCTTATAAGTTTTTAGTCCTTTTCGTTAGTAACATTCTTTTTTAATAATTTACCCGAAACAGAATAAATAGCATCATATTTTTTTTCGCCTTTTTCAATTTCTGCCTCAAAAGTTGTCTTCCCGTTTCTTTCGATTTTTGCTGCCTCATTTAGTTCATAACCAGGAAAATCTTTTGCTAAATTTTTGAGCACTGCTTTTGGTAATTCTTTGTCTTCCAATGATGTTTCTATCTCGTGTACTTTTCCTTTTGCATCAATAAGAATGGACATTTCCACATCATTTAGATCAAAGTCAGCCTCAAAAAATTTATTTTCTTTATCCCATTTTACATCTTCGGCTTTTGGATATAGAACTTTAAATTTAGCTTTTACTACTTTTGGTACATTATTATTTTGTGCGAACATTGTACCGAATGTTAGTGTTACGAATAAAACAATTATGGTTTTCATTAGAACCTCCTAATAATTTATAAATTGTTGTCCGGAAAATATTTAATGATTTTGGAGAAAATTTGGAGTGAGTATAAGACAAAAAATAATATCAGCTCAATATTTTATAATTTTAAAGCGTGCTGTTTCTTTCTAATACCAGGTATATATCATTATTAGAGTTTCTGCAAAATAAAGGTTCTGCCATTGCGAATTGAACGAAGCCTGTCCGACGTACTTTGTACCTGTCTATGTCGAAACAACCTTGTGCAGACAGGCTTTATAAGGTGGATAAAATGAAGCAATCAACCCCAATTTTTAATTAAAGATTTATTAAATGAATAACAAACGCAAGAATAACCTTGTATTATTGAATTCAAATATCCATAATAACCTTGTATTTATGAATTTTAATCCTTATTTTTGTATAAAAATTAGGATAAATTGAAAAGATTAGTCACAGAAAAACTAATTCATTGGGCCGAAAGCACCCAAAGAAAACCTCTGCTTTTGCGCGGAGGGAGACAGGTGGGAAAAACTTTTTCCGTAATGGAATTCGGCAAAAAAAATTTTAGCGGTAAACTGCATATTGTTGATTTGGAAAAACATCCTGAATGGCATCCCATCTTCAACAAAAATCTCGACCCTGTAAGAATTATCTCCGATTTGGAATTGGTATTGAACACGAAAATTGAGATTACAGAGGATTTATTGTTTTTGGATGAAATTCAAAGTTGTCCAAGAGCTTTGCTTTCACTTCGCTACTTCTACGAGGATATGCCCGATCTTCATGTTATTGCCGCAGGTTCTCTACTGGAATTTGCAATGTCGGAAATTTCCTTTCCCGTAGGTCGAGTTCAATCGTTAACTATGCATCCGATGAATTTTATTGAATTTCTTTCGGCTATGGGGAAAGATTTGCTCGCCGAGAAATTAAAGGAAGGGAAAGCTGAATTTTCTGAAACAATACATGAAATGATATTAGGAGAATTGAAACACTACTTTTTTGTTGGCGGAATGCCGGAAGCAGTAAATACTTTTGTACAATCAGGAAAATTAAGGTCGGCATTCGAAGTACAAAGGGATTTGATTTTGACCTTAAGAAATGATTTTTCAAAATATGCAAAAATGGCGAATACAAATTGTTTGGATTCCGTGTTAATTTCCGTTTCAAGAATGGTTGGTAACCAGATAAAATATACAAAATTATCCCAGGATCATTCTTCACAGACAATCAAGAAAGCTTTCGACCTTCTTTGCATGGCAAATATTGTTCATAAAATTCCTTCGGTAAATCAAGTTGGAATTCCCCTCGGCGCATTTAGTTCCCGGAAAAAGTTCAAGGCTTTATTTTTGGATATCGGTTTAATGCAAAGTATTTCCGGACTGCCTGCGGATTTCGAATATCAAAAAAATAATTTACTCTCAATTTATAACGGAGCCTTGGCTGAACAATTTGTCGGGCAGGAATTGCTGTCGAGAGGTAATTTAAACCTTTATTATTGGGCGCGCGATAACAAAAGCAGTACTGCCGAAGTTGATTATTTAATTGTAAGAGAAGGAAATATTATCCCAATTGAAGTAAAAAGCGGACCATCCGGCAGGTTAAAAAGCCTGCATCTCTTCCTGAATACTTATCGTGATTTAAAAACAGGATATGTATTACAGGAAAACAAATATTCAGATATCCCGGAACAAAAATTAAAATTTTTACCTCTTTACTCGGCTTATAATTTCGGGAAATAGCATTGGGTTTCTGCGGATCGATTAATTACCTCTATAGTGAACCTCTTACCCGGCAAGGAAAATCCCCCGGAAATCTCTGTAAATATCCTTGAAATTTATATGGATATTTTAGTGTTAACTTATTTCGTTGTCTTTTTTCTTCCAAGAATAATGGTTAGCTTAATGTAACTATTACAATATGAATGTTATTACATAATTTATATTCAATTCCATATCCTTCTTGTTCACAGATTTTTTTAACTATGGAAAGACCTAATCCGGGTGAATCGGATGTCTGGGAATCTTTCTTAAATCTTTCAAAAAGTTTTTCGGGGGAAGTGTGAAGGGGCTTACCGGTATTGCTTATTTTGAGGTGGTTTTTATTTAATTCAATTTTAAAATCACCCCCCTGAATATTATGTTTTACAGCATTAATTAAGAGGTTTGAGATAAGAGTTTCTAAAATGAAAGAGTTAATGTTAAGGGATATATTTTCTTCAATATTTTTTTCTACATTAAGTTCTTTATCCGATATTAAAAATTCCAAATTGTCTATTTGGCTTTTTATAAGTTCGGAAATACCAACATTTTCTTTTTGTGAAAATTCCCTGTTCTCTATTTTTGTTAGTAAATTCATAGATTGGTTCAGTTTGGTAAGTCGATTAACAGCTTGGTAAATAGAACTGATTAAATTAAACTGTTCTTCACTTAAAGATTTTTCCTGAATCATTACATCCAGTTTTGAACGGATTATGGCTAAAGGAGTCTGCATTTCGTGTGAGGCATTCTCACTGAATTCTTTTAAGTTCTGATAATCCTCATGAAGCTTTTCCGCCATATTATTAAGGGTTTTATTGAGTATGTTAAATTCATCTATTTGGGAGGACTGTAAGTTCAATTTCTTTTTCTGTTCCAGTCTAAAATCAGAAAGTTGATCAAGTGTTTTGTAAAAGGGTTTCCACCATTTTTTCTCACCGTAGTAATTGATTAAGTTTAATCCTACGATGATTAAAAAGAAAATAGAAACTATCATAACCGAAATTCCGGTAATTAAATCTTCTCTTTCTATAAGTGACCTTCGAAGTATGATCAAATAGTTTTCCCCATTTATCATTTCGGATAATTTTAATTGTCTGAAAGGAATGCCTTCTCCTTTTTCCCCTATGTTAATCAACGTGTCTTTAAACTGTTCGTTTACTTTTTCCCCATTTTCAATGATTCTTATTTCAAGGCGTGCGGTGTGATTATTTAGCACATTCTGTAATTTTTTTTCTTTCTTTAATTGTAAAAGCAAATCGTTCTTTTCGGCTATCAGTGTCTCGTTTACTTCATCTAAAACAAAGTTTTTTAGGACAAAGTAAGATGCAATACTGCTTAAGATAAAAATAATTAGAGAAACAGTAATAAAATATCGACTAATTTTTTTTTGGAGTTTCATTTCATTTTAAATTTATATCCGATTGAATATATTGTTTTTATCCTGTCTTTACCTTTTGCATTTAGAATTTTTTTTCTCAGGTTTTTTACATGACTATATATAAAATCAAAAGAATCCATCATATCGGCTTGATCTCCTAATAAGTTTTCGGCAATTGCTTCCCTGGTAAGTACTTTGTTTTTATTGCTTAAAAAAAACAACAACAAATCATATTCTTTTTTTGTTAAATCTAATGTAATATCATTTACAAAAACCAAACGTGAATGCGGGATTATTTTTAATTCATCAAAGACTACTTCTTCGTTACCTTTAAATTTTCTTCTTCTTATGATTGAATCAATTCTCGCATTTAATTCTGCCAGATGAAACGGTTTGGTTAGATAATCATCAGCCCCTAAGTTTAGTCCTTTTATTCTATCGTCTAAAGCATTTTTAGCAGAAACAATTATGATACCGCTATCAGAATGCCGCTCCTTTAAATATTTAATTAATTCTAAACCGTTTCCGTCAGGAAGCATAATATCTACAACCGCACAATCGTATTGGTAAAGCTCTAATTTATCTAAAGCGTCATCGTAATTGTAGGCTAATTCGCATTTATAATTTTGTCCTGTTAGATACTCAGCAGCAGAATTAGCTAAATCTTTTTCATCTTCAATTATTAATATTTTCATAATAATAAAACTTAAACTTATGCTGTAAATATATAAGAGAATTTGGAGTAATTTTGGAGATTTATTCTAAGAATTTTTCGAGTAATAAAAAAATTAAATAAATTTCCTGCATTAAACTACGTGGTTTTAATGTACTTTTAATTATGATTTTTATATCCCACTCATAGCTAAAGCCAAACATAAAGAAACCAGTTGTTAAATTAAATAAGCGAATCAGGAGATTCGCTCTACAAATCTTTGTATTTTTAACGAGATATATTTACAAAAGGTTTTATATGTTTTGGCTTATTCTTTTTATCGGTGTTGTAGGTTTGAGGGTGTACTCAGAAAAGTAATGATAAGCTATAGAACGCGGATGACACGGATTTAACGGATTCTCGCTGATTTTTAACTAAACAAAAATAGAGTGCAAATGAATAAAATTCGCTGCGATTGGGCAGGAACAGACCCGCTTTATATTGATTATCACGACAAAGAATGGGGAGTGCCCGTACACAACGATAGAAAACTTTTTGAAATGTTAATACTTGAAGGCGCACAGGCAGGTCTTAGCTGGATAACAATTTTAAAGAAAAGAGGAAATTACAGAAAAGCATTCGATAATTTTCAACCGGAAAAAGTAGCGAAATATAATCCGGCAAAAATAAATAAATTATTATCCGACGCAGGAATTGTAAGGAATAAACTAAAGATTAATTCCACCGTTACAAATGCAATGGCTTTTTTACAGGTTCAAAATGAATTTGGTTCGTTTGATAAATATATCTGGGACTTTGTAGAAAACAAACCTATTAAAAATAAATGGAAAAGTTTAAAAGAAATACCTACTTCAACAATCCTATCGGATAAATTAAGCAAGGATTTAAAAAAGAGAGGATTCAAGTTTATCGGTTCAACAATTTGTTATTCTTTTATGCAGGCTGTGGGAATGGTGAACGATCATGTTGTAAACTGTTTTAGATATAATTTAAAATAGTTATTCATTTTTTATATATTTAGTCTAACTTATTAATTAGTTAGGTAAAAATGATAAGCAAAGACCTCTTAGAAATTTTATGTTGTCCCGAAACAAAAGCCGATTTGGTTCTTGACGGTAACACACTTGTTTCTGTTGATAAAAATACTCGCCGTCGTTATCGAATCGAAGAAGATATTCCCATTATGTTAATTGAAGAATCCGAGCAATTAAATTTAGAAGAATGGGAAAAAATAATGAAGAAACACGGTAAACCTATAAATTAAATTTATGGATCCTATTAATATTATTATCGGGCTAAATATTTTTGCAACACTGGGTGCTAATTTATCCGGTGCAAAGAAGGGATTGAAATCAAAAATCACGGTTGCAAAAGAAAAGCCTCAATCATATCTGCAGAAAGTACCGATAATGTTATCGACGGTTACACTTATTGTTTTAATTTTCAGCATTTTTCAAGTGGGAACAATAGCCTACACTGAGGAATATAATTTTTTAAGGATTATCGCTTTGTTAGCGTACCTTCTTTTTTCTTGGATTCAAATATGGTCTTACAAAACTTTAGGCGAACAATATTCACAAGAAGTTTTAATTTTTAGGACACATAAAATTGTTAATAAAGGATTATACAGAGTGATAAGACATCCGCAATATCTTTCGCAGATTGTAATTGATTTGGGCGGTGCATTTGCAACACTCAGTTATGTGCTGTTACCGTTGGCAATTATTCAAATTCCGCTTTTAATTTTAAGAGCAAGGTTTGAAGAAAAATTAATGGAAAAACATTTCAAACAAGAATTCATAGATTATAAAAAGAGAACTAGTTTTATTTTGCCCTTTCCAAAACTATAATGATAAATTATCTAAAAAAAATATCAACGTTCATAATTGCTGCAATTTTACTCTCATCTCTAATAAATGTTTATGCACAATTTGATGAGTTGCGAATTTATTCAGGGAAAGATGTATACTCCATACCGGCTGTAACTAAGGGAAGTAATGTTTTTTTCTCAGTTGAAGATTTTGCAAAAGCACTTTCAATTAATACATATTTTAATTCGAAAACCAAAAAAATAGAATTAAAATTTTCCGGGTATAAATTAAAAATTGCTGCCGGTAATCCATTCTTCATTTTTACATCTAAGACCACAAAAAGAATAGAAATTCATCAACTGCCAAGCTCTTCTTTTATAATAAGGGATAAAATATTTGTATCATTAAAATATATTCTGCCTTTGTTAAAAAGATCTCTATCAAAAAATTTGGTTTTAACAGGCAAGTACAAACTTGTAATCGGTAAAAAGACAAATATTCCTGAAACTATAATTGTTACAAAAAAACCTTCGGTTAAAAAATATAAATATGCAATAACAGGAATCAGTGTAAGTGATAAATCAAACGGCACGCTTATTAGAATTAAATCCAAACAAAAAATAGCAACTTACAACAGCACCTTTAATGATGGTGAATTAAAAATTATATTCAGAAATGTAAATGCCAAAACCAAAAATATAAATTATAATAATTCCAGCAAGTTGGTTGATGATGTAGATGTAAAAAACGTTAACGAGGATACTGAGTTTATAATTAAAGTAGGAGATGATTACTCATCCAGTGATGTAATAAATGCAGATAAAGGAAATGATATTTTAATCCTGCTTCACAAAAAAATTCCATCCATTCCGACTACGGTTAATAAAAACAAGCAGAAGTGGAACTTTGATGTTATCGTAATAGATGCGGGGCACGGTGGTATTGACGGCGGAACCCTTGGTGTTTACGGTATAAAAGAAAAAAATGTTAATCTTGCTATTGCATTAAAGCTGGGTAAACTGATTGAAAGAAATATGAAAGATGTAAAGGTTGTTTATACAAGAAAAACAGATAAAGCTGTTGATTTGTATGAGAGGGGAAAATTTGCAAACGAACAAGGGGGAAATTTATTTATATCCATTCACGGAAATTCTACACCGAGAAAACCCAGTTCAGCAAACGGTTTTGAAATTTATCTTTTAAGACCGGGAAAAACAAAACAAGCAATAAGAATTGCCGAAAGAGAAAACAGCGTAATTAAATATGAAAAAAATCCCGCAAGATATAAAAAATTAACGGCGGAAAATTTTATACTTGTCAGTATGGCTCAATCTTCTTATATGAAATATTCAGAGAAGTTTTCTGATATACTTAACCGGGAAATGAGCAGGATTGTAAAAGAAAAATCAAGAGGATTGAAGCAAGCCGGTTTTTATGTGCTTGTGGGTGCTTCAATGCCAAGCGTGTTAATTGAGACCGGGTACCTTTCCAATAAAAATAACGCTCGTTATTTGAATAGCAAAAAAGGACAAGTGCAGATAGCCAAAGCAATTTATAACAGCATAAAATTATTCAAAAAGCAATACGAAAAAAGCCTTTCTTCAGAATAGTCGAACACCACAATGAATTGTGGTGTTGGCACAAATTAAAAACAGCATCCATTGTGCTAATCTATTGTAGAGCGAACAGGTTGTTCGCTCAAAAACAAACAAACAAAAGAGGGATGAGCGATGAACCTCATCGCTTTACAAAGTTGTTTTTAATTTTACGGTTAACCGCTTAAAATCAATTTCATGTAACCCACATCACGAAAAAACCATTCATCTAAAATTAATTTGACACGGAAACTGAAATTTGTTAAGTTGGAAACTTAAAAAACCAAATTAGTTTCCTAAATAAATAACGTTTGAAAACAGCTTATATACAGCTCTTTTTTTTGTAAAAAATGGAAACTTAAAAAACCAAATTGGTTTCTAATTAAATTGGAATGAAATATGCCTGAACAGAATGAAATTAAAGAAAGAATATTGGAAAAAGCAAAAGAAATGTTTTTTCAATTCGGTTACACAAAAGCAAATGTCAGTGATATTGCTTCAAGTTTAGGGATGAGTAAAAAAACCCTCTATAAATATTATCCAAGCAAGGAAGCAATATTGAGGGAATTGATCAAAAGCATAAAAGGAAATATCGATTCGGAACTTTGTAGTATTTGGTCAGATGAAAATTTGGACTATGTAGTAAAACTAAAAAATATTATGAATTGTTGCGGAACTCATATTTCACAATTAAGGGGTCCTCTTCTCGAAGACTTAAGAAAGAATATCCCGGAAGTATGGGAAGATATAAATAAAATGAGGGTAAAAACTGCCGAGCCTGAGTTTACGGCTCTTATTGATGAAGGTGTTCAAAACAAAGTATTCAGAGATGACATTTATCAAAGATTGATAGTGCTGATGTACATCAATGCAATTCAGGGCATTATAAACCCAGAGGTGCTTTCGTATTTACCTTTAACAGCTGATCAAGTTTTTGAAACCATAATTAAAATTCTTTTTGAAGGCATACTTACACCTGAAGGTAGATTAAAATATTGTTCATTGGAAACACAGAAAACAAGCGAAGAGGGAGATCAATAAAATGAAAATAAAAAACATTGTAATTATAGCCCTGTTTGTATTTACGTTCATTAATATAAATTATGCACAAGAAAAGCTCTCGTTAAATTTAGAACAAAGTATAAATTTAGGTTTAAAAAACAGCTATACTTTGCATAGTTCTAAAATGGGTGTTTTGGCGGCAGAAGCTAAATTAAAAGAAGTGAACACTTTCCGTTTGCCTATTTTGGATTTTGCGGCTTCATACACAAGGTTGAGCAAGGTTAATCCGTTTACCATAACAACACCGTTTGGTGTGTTTAATATTTCGCCCACATTTTTTGATGTATATAATTTTAAAGTTTCATTAAAGCAACCCTTGTTTACCGGCTTTAAATTAAAGAGCACTTCCGAGATTGCCGAATTCAATTCTCTCGCAGCAAAACAAGATTATACGAAAGAAGAAAAAGACCTGATATTTAACATCAAAAATTCTTACTGGAATTTATTCAAAGCGGAGAAAATTAAAAAAGTAGTTAATGAAAATGTGGGGCAGATAAAGGCTCATCTTAAAGATGTAAAAAATTTATTTGATCAGGGACTGGCAACCAGGAACGATGTGCTTAAAGTTCAAGTGCAATTAGCCGAAGCAAAGCTTAGACAAATTGACGCAAAGAATGCTGTGCAGCTTTCAATGGTAAATTTAGACAATATACTTGTTCTGCCTCTTTCGACTGAAATTAATATAACGGAAATACCTTCGAGAGAAAAACAAAAAACACAAGACTTATCAGAACTTTTACAGACAGCTTATAAAAATAGAGCCGACTTAAAAGCAATGAATTACAGAATTAATGCAAGTAAAAAAGGGATTAATCTTGCAAAATCAGATTGGTTCCCACAGGTATATCTTTCAAGCAACTATTATTATTCAAACCCTAACCGAAGAATTCTTCCAACACGGAATAAATTTTACGGGACATGGGATGTCAGTTTGTCTTTATCTTTTAACCTGTGGAATTGGGGGGCAACAGGAGACAGAACAACTCAGGCAAAAATGCAATATGAACAAACTAAAGATTTTTATGCGTCGCTTAAAGATGTAATTAAACTGCAAGTAACTCGAAGTTATTTAAATGTTAAAAAAGCTCTTGAGAAAATGAAGGTCGCTAAAAAAAGTGTGAAAGAAGCAGAAGAAAATTATAGGGTTACAGAAGATAAATTTGAAAACGGGCTGGTGATCAATTCGGAATTATTGGATGCGGAAGTTGCCCTATTACAATCAAAGACAAATAATATTCAAGCTATAGTGGACTATAACCTTGCTTTGGCAAGTTTAAATAAATCAATAGGAAATTAAAAAGAGTTAAAAGAAATGAAAAAGATAAAAATTGTATCGGTGGTGATAGTTGTATTTGCTTTAATTATAACCGTATTACTTTACAACAAATCTAAATTAAAAACAGAAGCAAGGAATTTAAATATTACAGGATACCCGGTTAATGTGGATACTGTGTTTTCTAAAAGTATTTCCAAACCATACATTTTAGTAGGCACAACCAAGGCGTATAACGATGTTTTTGTAATTGCTGCAAGCGAAGGAAAGGTAACTAAAGTTTATACAGAAGTAGGCGATTACATAAAACGAGACGGCGTAATTATCAAAATAGATGATGTTCTTCAAAAAGCTTTTTTTAAGACGGCTGAAGTTAATCTTGAAAAAGCTAAAAGAGATTATAAAAGATTTAAGGCTCTATACTTGGGGCATTCCGTATCGGATATTCAGTTGGAATCTGCAAGATTAGCATACGAATCGGCAAATGCAAATTATGTTGTAGCAAAAAGAAAATATACCGACACAAAAATTACAAGTCCTATTCCAGGCATTGTTACATTGAGAACTTTTGACGTAGGTGAGTTTGTAAAAAAAGGAAGGGTTGTAGCGGATGTAATAAATATTTCTAAACTAAAAATTGATTTAACTGTAGCGGAAGATATTGTTTTCAATCTTAAAACAGGTGATAAAGTTGAAATAACAACCGATATTTACCCGGGGATAACTTTTACCGGAAAAATAAAAACAATTGGATTAAAGGGTGATGCCGCACATAAATATCCTGTTCAAATTGAATTAAAAAACAGCAAAGCTCATCCCTTAAAGGCAGGTATGTTTGCACAAACAAGGTTTAAAAATAATTCCAATTCGAAAAAACTTTTAATATTACGAAAAGCATTACTCGGCAGCATTTTGGATCCAAAAGTGTTCGTAGTAAAAAACAATAAAGCGGAATTAAGAAAAATTGTGATCGGTGAAAAATACGACCTGTATCTCGAAGTTCTGAAAGGATTAAAAGTCGGTGACATAATAGTAATTAACGGACAAAACAATCTTAAGGATAATTATTCGGTTAAAATCACAAACGAGTAATTCAAAGAACTATTAAGATATTCTATTAAAAAGAAAAGACAACGTTTAACAAGGAATTTTTGAAATGACAATTACAGAATTATCAATTAAAAGACCAACTTTGATTGTGGTGATTTTTTCGGCACTAACAGTATTAGGTTTGTACAGTTATACCCAACTTAATTACGAGCTTCTTCCCAAAATATCACCGCCTATGATGACAATAACCACTATATATCCGGGGGCATCGCCCAACGAAGTTGAATCATCTGTTACAAAGCCGATAGAAGATGCCGTATCTTCAATAGAAAATATTGAATCGGTAAATTCAACTTCAAAGGAAGGAGTGTCTTTTATTTTTCTCCAGTTAAAACAGTCTGCGAATGTTGATATAGCTTTGCAGGAAGCGCAACGGAAAGTAAACAAAATATTAGCTACACTTCCATCCGAAGTTAAAACTCCTTCGTTTTCAAAATTTGCGTTGGATGAAGTACCGATAATAAGAATGGGAGTAACAAGCAATTTACCTGATACAAAATTCTATCAATTTGTGAAAGATAAAATTAAACCCATGCTTGCAAAATTATCGGGCGTGGGCGAGATCATTCTTGTCGGTGGAAAGGAAAGAGAGATAAAAGTCAATTTAAATTTGAATAAGATTAATTCTCTCGGTTTGTCCATCATCCAAATTACGCAGGCAATAAAAACATCAAACCTGGATTTTCCTACCGGCAAAATCAAAGACCGGACAGATCAATATGTTGTACGAGTAGCAGGTAAATTTAAATCATTAAACCAGTTAAGAAATCTTGTTGTTGCTACAACAAAAAACGGCAGCGAAATAAGGTTGTCCGATATTGCCGAAATTGAAGACGGAAGTAGGGAGCAGACTTCCATAAATAGAATAAACGGTATGTCATCTTTGGGTATATTAGTCCAGAAACAAACGGACGCTAACGCCGTAATGGTTAGCGAACTGATCAGAAAAGAATTGTCGGCTTTAGAAAAAAATTATAAAGAAAGTAATTTAAAATTTGATATTGCACAGGATAATACTGAGTTTACAGTTGATGCCGTAAACGGGGTGAAGCTTGATTTAGGCTTAGCCGTAATATTGGTTGCGCTTGTTATGCTTCTGTTTTTGCACAGTATAAGAGATTCTTTTATTGTATTCCTGGCAATACCTGCCTCGCTTATTTCTACTCTCATTGTAATGTATGGGCTTGGTTTTACATTTAATTTAATGACTTTACTTGCTCTTTCACTTGTAGTTGGAATATTGGTTGACGATTCTATTGTGGTTTTGGAAAACATTCACCATCATTTAGAAAAGGGTGAATCAAAGAGAGTTGCTGCATTAAAGGGTAGAAACGAGATTGGATTTGCGGCACTCGCCATAACATTGGTGGATGTAGTTGTCTTTGTTCCTTTGGCATTAACAGGAGGAATGATAGGTAATATTTTAAGACAGTTTGCAATTGTTGTGCTAATTTCTACGCTTATGAGTTTGTTCGTTTCCTTTACCGTAACACCTTTATTGGCATCAAGAATAGGTAAGCTGCAAAAGATGAACGGTAAAACATTTTTTGGAAGATTTAATAATAAATTTGAAAAAGTGTTTCATAACACAATCGGACACTACATTGTTATTCTTAAATGGGGATTAGCAAATAAATGGAAGGTTATAGTAATTGCCCTCGTTTTGTTTATAGGCTCAATATCTTTAATTCCTCTTGGCTTTATAGAAAGCGAATTCATAACACAATCAGACAGAGGAGAATTTGCAGTAATTCTTGAAGGTCCTCTCGGTGCGACTTTAGATAACACAAATTTTATTACTCAAAAAGTTGAAAAATTTATTGCAAATTTACCTGGTGTGGAAAAAGAATTTGTTACCGTTGGTGCATCGAACGAAGGATTGGTAGGACAAACATCAAATAATTCATCCGAGATTGATGTATCACTTATTCCAAAAGAAAAGAGAAAAAAATCTACCGAACAAATTGGGGAAGAAATAAGAGTATTTGCACAGAGTATCCCCGGGGTTAAAGTTAGAGTAAATCCAATTGGACTTTTCGGTACCGCTAACCGCACACCGATTCAACTTTTTGTAAACGGTACGAACAGGAAAGACGTAAGAAAAGGCGCAAGTATTTTAAAAAACCTGTTGAATAATATTCCCGGTACGGCAGACGTTCGTTTATCTTCGGAAAAAGGAAGACCCGAAACGAGGGTAGAAATTGACAGAAGAAAACTTGCAAAATTTAATTTGTCCATAGCAGAAGTAGGTGCTGAACTTAGAATTGCTTTAACGGGTGATGATGATTCAAAGTTCCGGGACGGAAATGATGATTATAATATTAGGATTGTACTGGATCAATATAACAGGTCTAAAATTTCTGATCTTAGAAGGCTGACTTTTACAAATAAATTAGGTCAGCATATTGAGCTTCAACAATTCGCCAGGGTATACCAATCAACCGGACCGACAAAGCTGGAAAGAAGAAACCGGGTAAGTTCGGTTACTGTTTTCTCGCAAGTTAACGGCAGGGCAAGCGGCAGTATTGGCGAAGATGTTAAAAAAGCATTGGAGAAAGGAATAATGCCGCGGGGAGTTAATGTTGCTTTTGAAGGGGATTTAAAAATGCAATCCGATTCTTTCAGCAGCTTGGGACTTGCAATGATTGCCGCTATAATATTTGTGTTCCTTGTAATGATTGCTCTCTATGATTCTTATTATGACCCTTTCATAATTTTATTTTCCATCCCCGTAGCTCTTGTGGGAGCATTGCTAACACTTGCTTTGTTAATGAAAACACTTAGCATTTTTTCAATACTCGGAATTATAATGTTGGTAGGTCTGGTGGATAAAAACGCCATTTTATTGGTTGACAGAACTAATCAACTAAGAAGAGAAAATCATTTGTCGTTATATGATTCATTAATTGAAGCCGGTAAAAGCAGGATAAGACCGATAGTTATGACTACTACGGCAATGGTTTTCGGTATGCTTCCAATGGCTTTGGCAACCGATGCCGGTTCCGAATGGAAATCCAGTCTTGCCTGGGCTATTATCGGCGGGTTATTAAGTTCGATGTTTTTAACCTTAATTCTTGTACCTGTTATGTATGAGTTGGTTGAAGGTTGGATAAATAAAATTAAAGCCTTTTTCAGTAAGCGTATTACAAAAAGTGCTGATAATATTGATGTGGAATTGGAGAGTAATTAAAAGACGATAAAAGTGTTCATTAAATTCTAATTAATTTATTTTGGTATTACCGATCATTCGGTGATACATATAAACAAGGAAACAAATATGGATGATAAAATATTTCCCTCAAAAAAGTGGGAACGTTTAGTGAATTCCGAAAGAGAAGAAAGAATGAGTGTTAAAAAATTCTTCGACATTTCTAATCCTTCACCTGATGAAGTTTGGGGTGACATCGGTTGCGGACCCGGTTATTTTACACTTCCCCTTGCTCTAAAAGTAAAGAAGATCTTTGCTGCGGATATCAGTGAAGAGATGTTGGATATTTGC
>ENA-ORDP01000420-ORDP01000420.1-marine-sediment-metagenome-genome-assembly--contig:-NODE-420-length-28019-cov-4.204871_pt1 | contig 28019 bp, 26 predicted proteins | sample MGYA00248627_ERZ508539 | MGnify/ENA primary metagenome ERZ508539 (study PRJEB26208, sample SAMN05571518) | marine sediment metagenome | biome: deep sea; feature: Hydrothermal vent; material... | reverse complement strand
TGACTCGGCAACGAAGCATGGCGCCTTTTACAGCCGATTGTAGCAGAAATGGATTTGTAGATACCCACGGGCAAGCCCGTGGCACTTAAAACTAAAACAATTCAAGCTACGCTTGCCGCCCTGCGGGCGGGTTATCATTCACCCACGGGCAAGCCCGTGGAACTCTGCCCTACGGGCTATTAGAGGTTCCCACAAGAGATCGGATGGCTAAAACCAGTATTTTGGATAGGCTCTTTCGCCTGACAAATTGTTCACAATCAACGCGACGAGCAACATTATCAAAACTCCGGCAAGAACCGGCATTAACACGAACATAAACCCTTGCTGGGAATCAACGGCGATAAGCGCCGTGGCGCCTCCGGGAGGATGAAGTGTTTTGGTGGCTAACATTGCGACTATGGCAAGTGAAACGGCCAGAGCAAGCGTAAAATCGCTCTTCCCCATCATCTGGAAGATCAGCACAGCTACAATCGCAGACACAACGTGCCCTCCGACAAGGTTTCGCGGCTGGGCCAACGGGCTGTCTATCGCGGCGTATATAAGTACTGCGGAGGCTCCGAAAGAGCCTATAACCATAGGCACGCTATATTTGAACGTTATGGCCGACACGGCCATTATCCCTGCGGCGCTCCCTATCCACGAATAGAATATATGTGTCTTTTTCTCCTTTGGCGGCGCGACCTCGCCCTGGCCTTTGAACTTGGAAACATACTTTGTAACTTTTTTCCTCATCGCCAGTTCGCCAGGATGATTATTCGCCGACATTTTTTATTTACCGTCATTTGGCCTCATTTTGTTGAAGTGATTATTCTGGATCGGGTAAAGCGGTCGATTATACTTGATCCGGTAGAACCGTCAACCAGGATTTCCCGCCAACTATTTTTATTACAGGTTTTATTAACGGTTTCCAATTAAAAATTTCGTCCGCCATCACATGCTTCGCGCCAATCTCCATCAGCTTTTTTCCAGGCGATTTCAAGCGTCCGGCATTTTACGGACAGACGAAGCGGCAAATCCCGTCAGGAAGGAGCGCGAGCAGGAATATGAGCGGTTTATTCAAACCGGAAATCAGGTTTCACTCCGGTACCGCCTATTCGGACAGAGCGTACCCCGCCTTTTTCCGGCGGGAGCAGAAGGGCTATGGGGCCGAGCTTGTTTTCCAGAGTCTTATCAATGCTGGCTTTTAACGTTAAATTGAATCGCGAGAATTTCGGAATGAGCGCGGTGTAGATATCGCCCGTAATCGCCGCGCTAAACTCCGGGCCGGTAAGCCGCGCTTTTTTTACCGTCAGCCTCCTTGATTTGAAATCGAGTTCCATCTCGCCGGAGTCAATGGCGATGTCAGGAAGCCTGACGCCCATCTCTTTATTGAATTTCAGCGATCCTTTTTCCAGAATGATTTTAATCCGCCCCTCTCCATTGACAATATTGGGATCAGCCAGGGAAAACGAGCCTTCGCCATTTAAATTCGTGTCCAGGCTCCCCCAGCCAGTCGTATCCCACCACCGGCCAGCGCCAGTATTTATACCGGAAAACCTGATATCTACATTTATTCCCTCCCCTTTCCCGCCGGAGAAATCCACAACAGCGCTCGCGTCTCCACCCATGATTTTCGCAGATAAAAACGCCCTCCGGTCTCCGGTTATGGCCGACAGGATCGACGGACGTATTTTGACTCGTTCGATGTTTAACAACTGGTTATTCGCCGACGATTTATCTGATATGGTGACATTTTCAAAAGTAAGACCCGGCGGAAACGAGAGGGATACGCTTCCGATTCGCACGCGCGCGGGCGCTTTCAAAAAAGCGTTTTCTATCATTTCTCCTACGACACCCACAGGAAAACGGATATACGTAAGAGAGACAAGGGCGGCGATGAAAAACAGGGAGTATCCGGCGGTTGTTAAGAGCCTGGGTCTTGAGACAATAAGGGAGAAGATTTGCGGAGTTTTCATTTTGCCTGCTCGTATCCCGCCACAGATAACGAGACGTTCAACCATTCCGGGTTTTCATATTGCGGTGTGATGGATACTCTTTTCACCCGCAGATAGTTTTTTGAGTTCCGGATCAGTTTTAGAAATGAGACGAGTTTTGAAAGCTCCACCTTCTCAAGTTTTAACGCTATCGGCGACTCCATATACCCCTCGACCTCGACCGGCGGCTGGGGGGTCATTGACACCACGTTTTCCTTGAGGCCGGCTGACGCCGCTATGTTTTCCATTACTCCCAGGGGGGAAAAACTCTCCCCCTGCGATTTGAGCTTCGCCTCAAGATAGCTGAACCTGCGTTTCGCGTTAAGGAATTTCGCCGCCAGCGCCTCCACCTCAAGTTTCTCTTTTTTTTTCGCTTCTATCTTTATAACAAGGGCCTCTTTGCGCTCGACCGTCGGCTCCCAGACACCCAGCCACGCAACGGTGACAGCTATAAATACTCCCGCCGTTAGCGCCATGAGCCGCTCGCGCTCATTCATACTCTTAAGCATTGTCAAACCCCACCTGTAACGCGGTCTTGCAGACAGCGAACGCGCGTTTGTCTTTGCGGCTTCACAGGACGATTCTCACTTCCAGCCGGAACTTGACGCCGCTTCCCGACACATCCGCTTTGGCCCGCTCCACTGTCACTTTCCCGGTCCAGGGCAGGTTTCCGATATTTTTCTTGAGCTTATCCACTTTTTCGAAAGACCCGGTGTGCCCGGCGATAATGAAACTGTCCGGCTCGTAAACCATATCCTCCACATCCAGTTTTACGTCGTCCGGGACACAAAGGGTTATATCGGAGAGAAAATCAAGAAAAGGGTCAACGCCCCCCGTCCCGACGCCGAGCGCTTTTGCTCTGGCTTGAAGTTTGGCGAGAGCGTTTTTAAGCTGTTGCTCTTCGGAGACGATCTTTTTCACATCCGGCAGAGCCTGCTTAAACTCCGATCTTATCTGCGCCTTCAAAGCCTTGTATTCCCCGGTTAGTTGCGCGCCGTCGATGAAATAGGCGATAGTCCACGCCAGCGCTCCCGCAATAAAAAGAGTGGCCGCAGTGAAAAACTGGGCGCGGTATCCCGCGATTCTCGGTTTGCGTTTATACTCCCCGGCCCTCAGGTTCACACTTGAATTCTCTTCGCCCTCGGCCACAATTAAAGCCGCTCCCAGCGCCAGAGCGAACATCGCCTTCGTCTCGCTTTGTCCGGCGAGCCTCTGGCTGTCGAGCGCCGCTCCCGCGCCCGGCATATCGGATATTCTGACCGGCGCGCCGAGTGTAGATTCAAGCTTCCGGGCCACCTGGTCGAGGCCGTCCTGCTCGCCGCTTAAAACTACCAGATTAAGCGTGGCCTCCCCGGCGCCGCCCAACATCTGGCGTTTGATCTCGTTCGCCAGCGGCTCCACGCCATTTTTCATCCCGGTGGACGCGGTGTGAAACGATACCGGGATTTGATCTTTCACTACGGTTATCGATCCTGCGTTTTCTTTGAGGTTTACGTATATGCCAGCTCCCCCTTCCCCTTCGGCTGTGGGTCTGTATTTCGCTTCCCGTCCGGCGCAAACCGGCTCTGGTATCACCATGTCCGGATCGAGTCCGGCCAAAGCGTAAATATTCAGGAAGGCTTCGATATCCTCTTTTTTGGCCACCACCGCCAGAATCCTCGATCCATCGTCCGCCGGGCCGATAGTTAAAAAATCAGAAACGATATCTTCGGCGTCGAAAGGGATCAAAGGCTCTATTTCGAAAGGGAGCGTCTCTGAAATCATTTTGCGTATGGTAAGCGGCACGCTCAACACTCTCGAAGTGAGGCGGTCGCTGGGGAAAACAGCTATTACACGGTCGGTTTCACCATCATAACCCTCGCTTTTTAACGTCTCTTTGACAACGCGAGCCGGCTCTTCGGGGCTATCGGAGATAAGCTGGCGATAGACCAGTTTCGCAACTTTAAAGCTTCGGAACTGCTTTTCTATTACGGCCACTTTCAGTCCGCCGGATGTGAAGTCGATTCCAAAAATTTTCGCGCTCATTACATAACTTTGTAGAAGAGTGTTTTGACGTCAGAAGAACTTCGCTTGTAAACGGCGACGATGGTTTTTACCGTCTCGTTAAAGGTCGCCGACGATTTGACTGAAAAAATGTTTGATTTGACATCGATGGAAAGAGCTATTTTTGGATAGATTTCGCTGAGGCCGGGGATTCTTTTCACGTCCTCGCGTTTCCCGAACGGAGCGGCCAGCCTGGCTCTTAAAATTCCTTTGACCATCTCCCCGGTCATGTCGTCGTCCAGAGACCACAAAACCATGTCGCTCGCCGTATTGATATTGATCTTGTCCGCGCCCCAGACGGAAACATGCTCGCGAAGTTTATCCATAACTTTAGGTGTGAATCCCCTCACCAGCAGAAGCTCGTCCACCGAGTCCAGTTTTGCGTTCTTCGCCCTGTACGGATTTTTCAAGGAGGAGTAATAGCCGTCCTCGGCTCCGTCGGGTCTCGGCTCGGAATCACGATCCATCCAGTCCACCAGGGAATCGGCGATCCCCTCGTTGATCTCAAGCCGTCTTAAAAGACGGGAAAATATTTTTATCCATCTCTCGTTGGGGAAACCTCTGCTGGTGGTCAGGGAGTTGAGGTTGATCTTGCCCGACTCGTCCCTTATTTCTATCCAGGCGTACTCGTTGTCTATGGGGAGCGGGATCGTAGACTGCGCCCATTCCTCGGTCAGCGCGTCACGGCGTATTGGCGAGCGCGCGTCCTCAAGCAGGATCAGCTTGGCCGCGTCCTGGCCAGAGCGCGCGGCGTAAAACGCCCGTGTATCGTCCCTGTACACCGACGCAAGAACGGTCTGTATCCACGATTCATGGAAAATGTCGAACACGGTTATCGTCAGCAGGGACACGATGAGTATGGTCAAAACCAGCGCCATCCCGCATCGGTTCGAGAGAGGTTTTGCACTCCTCATGACTGGCCCCCCACCGGCATCAACGCCTGTCCTGTGGAGGTGTTCCCATACTCGTCCGCGAGGGTAAACTCCACTCTCACGGTTTTAGGCTCGCTTTTTTTTGATTGCGGGTTGAAATTGTCATTCCATTTGGATCCGGTCAGATAACGCAGATTGAACGAGACGAGCTGGTCGGTTACGTCGATGGCGCTGGCTTTTTCTTTTTTAAGGCTCACATCAAAAATGTTCGGATTTTCACTACGCATCAGAATAAATTTGTCACGGCCGGGAGCTTTAACGACGAACCATGATATCAGCGCCTGATCCGATCCGGCGCCGGGCAGGACAAAACGCCTTCCGAACCCGGTGAAGAAAATCTCGTCGGTCTGCTTTCCGTCACGGCTCTGGTTTTTACCTTTAAAAAAACCTTCCGGATTGTTGGGAAGGGTGGAGGCGGAGGCCAGGTCTTCTGACAGGCTCCGAATGATAAAACGGGTAGTATGGTAAAGCTCGGCCCTGCTTCTGATATATTCGCCGGCCGACATGACCCCTGTAAACGAGGCCAGAACCATGGTTACGACAATAGACGCTATGGCCATCGCGACAAGAATCTCAATCAGCGTAAAACCTTGTCCGCCGAACGCCGCTTTTTTAACCATTTTTATTTTCTTATATACGCCTTTAAAATAAACAGGTCGCCTGCTTTTTCGTTTTCCGCCCTGAAAACACGCACTGCAACTTCCCGCGATCCCTTAAAGGGAGTCTCCTTTACTTCGACTCGCCACTGATACTGCGGGTAATCCTTTCTTTTGCGGACATCGGAAAGACCGTTTTCGATTGAGGCGCGCATATACATATTTTCCATCTCTTCGCGGGCCAGCGTCACCACCTCGGTTATCTCCACCGCTTCGGCGTTCATAAAAAGCGCCTTGTTGTGGGCCGAAAGCAGGGCCACCAGCGATATCGACAAAATAGCCACCGCCACGAGAATCTCCAGCAGGGTAAACCCGCTTTTCGATCTTGAAACCATACTAAATTTTCTTGCCATGCTCATGTTCGCGCGACCGCTATCAGACAGCGCCACTCTCGTCGGCGTTAAAAAGAGAGGCCCTGGTTTTTATATCCTTGTAACCTTCAAAAATCTTCACCCGGCCTGTAAGCGGATGAACCAGTAGGGTCATCTCGTTTTTGTTGCTGTCTTTAAGGTGAATCACGCAGAGATCGGAAAACCCTGAAGGGTAAAAATTGATGACCGCCACGCCGCGTCTTACGATCCCCTGCGAAGAAGTGCGAGCCTCGGTAAACCTGACTCTATCCGGAAGTTTTGTTTCTTTGGCGAAGGTAAGCCTGGTTTTCTGGAACCTGTTTTGTGTGTTTAAAAGCGAAACGTAATATTGCCGCTCGTCGATATCGAGGGTGAGCCGGTATACAAGCTTGGAGGCGGCCGCGCGGTCGTAAAGATATGAAATGGTTCCGGCCAGCCTGCGCGCTGTTGATTTGAGCCGCCAGGCGGTCAGGTCTGGCAGGCGGGGGAGAAGCGCTCCGGTGAGAATCCCGATTATAGAAAGAGTCACCAAAAGCTCGACAAGTGTAAAACCAGCCGAGCCGGGGCGGCGTTTACCGTCGCCTGCGCCTGTATGGCTCATTCTAACTCCCAGCTGTTTATGTCGGCGAATTTACCTTCGCCCCCCTTTTCACCGTCCGGGCCGTATGACGAAAGATCGTAATCACCGGACGCGCCGGGAGAGAGATAGACATAATCCCCGCCCCACGGGTCTTTCGGTAATTTTTTCAGATATCCGTCTATCCGCCATTTGCGCGGAATCACGCCTGTCGCCGGTTTTTCCACAAGAGCGATAAGCCCCTGCTCGGTGGATGGAAAACTCCCGGAGTCGATCCTGTAGAGGTTCAGCGAAGTTTCGATCGACTTGATGTCCATCATCGCCTTTGTTCTTCTCGCCTCTTCCGGGCGGCCCATTATCCTGGGGACGATAACCGTGGCTAAAATTCCAAGAATTACGACGACCACCAATACTTCTATAAGCGTAAAACCTTTCCTGCGATGTCCGATCTGGCTCATCATCCGCTCACTCCTATACAAAGTTGTTTTTTTAAAAGCTGTCACTGAACAATCTGGCTCAACTCGAAAATTGGAAGCAATATGGCCATAACTATAAACCCGGTCACCGCTCCCATAACAAGGATTAAAAGAGGCTCCACCAGCGAAGTCAGCGCCGACAGGGACGACTCGACCTCGAAATCGTATGATTCGGTGATCTTCTCAAGCATCTGATCCAGCGAGCCGGAGCGCTCCCCGGCTGATATCATCTGCGTCACCACCGGCGGAAACAGGCCGGATTTTCTAAGAGGGTCGGCTATGGCCTCCCCTTCAGTTATGTTCGTGATCGCGTTGTCGATAGCCTCCGCTATGGCCGTGTTGCCGACAGCTTTTTCTGTGATTCGGAGCGCTTCGATAAGCTCGACTCCTCCCGCCAGCAAAACGCCAAGCGAGCCTGCGAACCTGGCTATGGCGGCGTTCTGGACGATAGGGCCGAAAATAGGGATTTTCAGCGACAGGCGGTCGAGCCTTTTTCTTCCGTTGTCCGTCGAAATATACCGGTAAACGAGCCAGCCGATAACCGCCAGGCCAACGAGGATCGCCCACCACCAATTGGCCATAAAGTCGCTTATCCAGAGCAGGATAACCGTGGGAAGGGGCAAGGCCTGCTCCATATCCTCGAACATCGACCTGGTTTTCGGCACAACGTAACCTAAAAGAAACATCAAAACGCCGGAGCCGACGATGGTCATTATCACAGGATAAACCATCGCCGCCGTCACCTTTGTTTTGCGCCTCAGACGGTTCTCTCCAAACAGAGCCAGCTTGTTGAGTGTCTGCCCCAGAGAGCCTGACGCCTCTCCCGCCCTGACAAGGTTTACGTACATCGGGTCGAAGCAGGAAGGATGACTTTCCATCGCGCCCGCCAGCGACGACCCGGAGGAGACCTGCTCGCGCACGTTGGTGATAACTTTTCTGAACCTTTCGTTAACCGCCTGGTCGATAAGCGCGTCGAGCGACTCAACCAGACGTAGGCCCGCGCCCTGCAAGGTGGCCAACTGCCGGGTAAAGTCTGATATATCCTTTACGGTGATCCTGTTGAACAGGCTCGAAAGCGGAGCGCGCTGAATTTCTCTGGCGGTCGTGTCGTAATCGACGTTTGTAGACATAATCCCCTGCCGGCGCAGTTTTACGCGGGCGGATTTAACGTTGTCGGCGTCCACCACGCCAGCCACTTTTTTCCCCGTCTGGCTATAGCCTTTATATTCGAATACCGGCATATCCTCAGTTTAAACCCTCACGCTATATCGGACGTAACGCGGGCCACTTCCTCAAGAGAGGTCACTCCACGGATCATCGTGTCGAAACCGTTTTCGCGCATACCGGTAAACCCGCGTTTTTGCGCTGTTTTTCTTATCATGGTCGAGTCTGCTTTTTTGGCTATCAAGGCGCGCGTGTCATCGTCGATCACCAGCAGTTCATAAATGCCGGTTCGCCCCCTGTACCCTGAGTCCCTGCATTTGGAGCATCCTTGCGCTTTATAAAAAAGCGTATCGGAGGGAATGGAGGAGGGGTCGACTCCCAGCCCGGACAACTGTTCATGATTAGGCTCGTAAGGCTTACGGCAATCTTTACACAACACCCTGACAAGCCGCTGGGCCAGCACGCCCACCAGCGAAGATGATATGAGAAACGGCTCGATGCCCATCTCCACAAGCCGGGTCACCGCCCCGGCTGAGTCGTTGGTATGGATGGTGGAGAAGACAAGATGTCCCGTCAGCGACGCCTGCACGGCGATTTCGGCTGTTTCAAGGTCGCGAATCTCCCCCACCATTATCACATCCGGATCCTGCCGCAGGATCGAGCGAAGCCCTGTGGCGAATGTAAGCCCCACTTTCGTATTCACCGGCATCTGGCCTATACCGGAAAGCTGATATTCGATTGGGTCTTCGACGGTGATGATATTTTTATCCGCCGAGTTTATACGGCTCAAGGCGGCGTAGAGCGTCGTTGTTTTGCCGGAGCCGGTGGGGCCGGAGATCAGGATGATGCCGTGGGGTAAATGGATAAGTTTCTCTATGACTTCCAGGGTGTCTTGATTAAACCCTATGCTCGTAAGGTTAAGTAGCATTCCGGCTTTGTCGAGAAGCCGCATCACGACCCGCTCACCATGGGAAGTGGGTATCACGCTGACCCTTATGTCCACTTCGTTGCCTGCTATTACTATCCTGATCCTCCCGTCCTGGGGAAGCCTCTTCTCGGCGATGTCGAGACCGGCCATGATTTTCACTCTCGATACGATTAACGACTGCAGACGCTTGGGCGGCTGAACCACGTTTAACAGCATGCCGTCGATCCTGTAACGCACGGCCAACTCCCGCTCGTATGGCTCTATATGGATGTCCGAGGCTTTCTCCTTTACGGCCTGAACGAGGATCGAATTGACCAGTCTTATGACAGGGGCCTCGGCGGAGGTCTCCAGCAGGTCTTCGGGCAGGCCGTGGAGAAGCGAGTCGATATCGCCTTCCTCTTGTATGTCGTCGATGATCTCACCGGCGGAATCGGCGGAAAGATCGTAGGCCCGGTTTATAGCCTCGATCATCACATCCTCCGGAGCCACCACAGGTTTGACCGGCATACAGTAAAGGAGGCGCAGGTCGTCTAGCGGCTGGGTGTCGAGCGGGCGGGCGGTGGCGGCCACAAGGTTGTCATCCTCTATTTTCAGGGGAAGTATCAGGTTCGCCTTTGCGAACTGGAACGAGGCTTTTGAGATCAGCTCAAGATCCAGATGTTCGACTTCGATAAACTCGATCCATTCAAGGCCCAGCTCTCCGGCCATCTCTTTCAGGCTTTTTCCTTCACCCCCGGCAGGGCTGTCGTCATCGCCGCCGACGGAGCGGGTGATAGTGGCGCCCATCAGTCACAAATCCTCATCATCATCATTTAGCCCCGGACTATTGTCTGTTTTCGTGTCGTTCTTTTTTTCGGCAGGAGGCTCCGGTTTTCTCTGCCTGACCGCCGGCTCCAGCTCTTTCGGGTTCTTGGTCATTTCAAAAATACTCTGTTTTCTGTCGGTTACTTTGGCCACATCCATGTCGTTATTGATGATGTGTGGAGTCAGGAATATCAGCAGATTGGTTTTTTCCTTGCGTTTCGTCTGCGATTTAAAAAGCCAGCCTAAAAGCGGGATATCGCCGAAGAAGGGGACTTTTCTCTCCACATCGTTCAGGTTGTCGCGTATGAGACCTCCGATCACTATGTTTTGTCCATCGCGCACGACCACTGTGGTATCCACAGACCTTGTAAAGGTGATAAGGTCTGTGGCCTTATCGAGCTGTGTCGGAGATATTGATGAAATCTCCTGATATACATCAAGCTTGACTATATCCGATTCGGAAATCTGCGGCTTGATACGCAATGTGATACCGATGTTTTTGCGCTCAATCGAGGTAAGAGTTGAGCCGCCGGTGTTCTGCGAGACGCCGGTGACGAAAGGAACGTTCTGGGCCACCACGATTTCCGCTTCTTTATTGTCGGTGGTCATAATGTTGGGAGTGGATAGGATATTAATTCCCGATTCGGTCTTGAGCGCGGTGATAAGGGCCCCAAGGTTTAAAAAATCCTTTCCGGCGTAACTAATCACCCCGTCTACGACACCGATGGAAAGCCCCCGGGGCGCGTTGAGCGGGTTTTGTGCCACGGCGTTGATATTACCGAAATCGAGACCGCCGATCGCGCCGACTCCTTTTCCAGTAAAATCTTTCGTCGACCGCCATTCGACGCCGAACTGGCGCTTCCTGTCGGTGGTTATTTCCATGATAAGCGCTTCGACAAATACCTGCTTGCGTCTTCTGTCGAGTTTTTTAATAACTTCTTTTATTGTTTTATAGTCTTCCCTGGAAGCTGTGACGACAAGAGAGTTGCTCGACTTGTCCGGCGTGACGGTGACATGGCTTTGCAACTGGACCGCCGCCTGGCCCCTGTTGCGCGCGCTCCCTTTTTGCTTGGTCTTTTTGGTAATGTTGGTAAGCACCTTGGCCAGTTCTTCAGCGTCGGCGTTTTTAAGGTAATAGACGTTGATTTTCCCCTGGCCGGGCGGCGCCTGGATATCGAGTTGCTCTATTAATGTGAGAAGCCGTTCAGTTTGCGGCCTGCCGGCAAGTATGATTAATGCGTTGATACGCTCATCGGCGATAATCCTCGGCTCCTGCCCCCCCCTTTTTGCTCTGCCCCGGCTCCCCGCAGGTATCCCGGCTCTGGACGCTCCGGGTGTCCTTCGTTGCCCCTGCCTGGGAAAAATCTTCATAAGTCTTTCGGCCATTCCCTTGGCCCCGGCGTATGTAAGCTGGGCTACAGTTATTATCTCTTCATGCCCGGCGATATCCAACTGACGGATAATCGACACGATTTTCTCGACGTTTGAGGCGAAATCGACAATGATGAGCGTATTCGTGCCCATGTACGATGTGATGAAGCTGGTGGTGGAGATTAACGGCCGCAATGAAGTGACCATTTCATCCGCTTTTACATAATCGAGAGGAATGAGCCTTGTGACTATCTTGTCGCCTGGCTGTTTGGGCCCTGCTCCGAAAGTCCCCCTCTGCCGGGCTTCCACCGAAGGGATGATTTTCGTGATGCCGCCCGCTTTAATCATCGCGTAGCCGTACACCTCCAGAGTGGACTCGAACACTTTCATCGCTTCTTTTATGGAGACTTTACGTGGAGAGATAATCGTGACTTTGCCCCGGACCTTTTCGTCCACGATAAAATTAAGACCGGTAAGCTCGGCCATTGATTTGATGAAAAGCTTGATATCAACGTCATTAAAGTCGATGCTGATATTTTTATCCGCCGCCGCTGTTTTTGCGGTGGACTTTTTATTCTGCGCCTCGGCCCGGCCTGTGGCGGGGAGGAAAAGCATGGCCGTCGCCAGCAGTAACGTAAGAGCGATCATACTCGCTTTGTAAACCTTCATTGGATAGAGAACCTCAAAGATGTTTTCTGTTTTTTTCTTAAAAGATCGATCTCGAACGAACTCTCGTTTCTAAGCGCCTGAAAAAGCTCCAGCCCTTTTTCCGCAGAGTTTATCTCGACGCCGTTTATTCTCTGCACTACGTCGTGGTTTTTAAAACCTATTTTGCTGAACAAAGAGCCTTTTTTTATGGAAAAAAGCTTGAAGCCGTTGGTGACTCCGTTCTTGTCCATGTTGGGAACGGCCCGCACCTGCGTCAGGAGTCTGCTCATGTTTTTGAGCTGGGAATCGGCGTAGCGCTTCGACACCAGATAGTTATTCTCTCCAGATTTTACGATATCTTTAAGACCCAGGCCGGAGCCCGCCCCCATCCGTCCCGCGCCCGATTTTGCGCCGGAGCCTTTTGAGTAATCTATCTCCAGGATCTCCAGACGCCCGTTGTTTAAAAGTCCGATCCTGTTCCTCTCCACACTGACTATCGTGGCGCCGCTGACAGAATCACGGATTCTATAAAGTTTCTGCTCTTTGCTTCCTTTCACCTCGATGGCGGCGAGGCGATACTCCCCGGCCGAGGCGAGAACGGTGCCGACCAGCCGAAGGTTTAGAGTGGTTTTGGGGGCGTCGGCGGTGGGAGCCGCAGTATTTAAAAGACCGCCGGGAGCGCCGAGGCCGTCTTCGGGGAGCTTTAAAGCCTGGCTGGAATTAAATATGTTGCGTTGCACGATGGAAAAATAGTTGGCCGGGCGCTTTACGAAAGGCCGCGCCGCCTTGGGCGATATGATGGCAGAGCTTTTGTTGTAAGCTTGCTCAATATATTGAGCCAACTGATTGTTTATTGTCCCGGAGAGAATGTATGCGATCCAGACGATCAACGTCAGGTGGATCAGCATCCACGCCCGTTTAGGTATCCTAACTTTTTCAATCATTTATCAGTTCCGTTAATTGCGCGCAATTTCAGCCATCTATAATGAGAACGGACAGGAGCGCGGGATTTTTGGGAAATATTTTGAATTTCTATGTCAGCTATACGCCCCGACCACAACATGTCACACTAGCCGCAACATGTCATCCCGCGCTTGACGCAGGATCTCCGGGATGCCGGATCGGAGTCCGGCATGACAGTGTGCGGCGCGGCATGACAGTGTGCGGCGCGGCGTATAGAGGTAATAATGTAAAACCGCGCCACACCTAGGGCGTACACACAGAATACGCCCCGACCACAACATGTCACACTAGACGCATCGTGTCACCCCGGCCTTGAGCCGGGGTCTGGGGATAGGGCATTACAATTCAAACGAACCGGTCAGATATTCAACCCAACAGTTTCTTCGAATAACTAAACCCGATCGCGTCTTCCGCTTCGGCGAGGGTCTGTTTAGCAACTTTGCGGGCTTTTTCGGAGCCTGCTTTAAGGATGTCGTAGACTTCTTTTGGCCGTTGTTCCCAGTAGGCCCGTTTTTCGAGAATCGGCTCAAGATATTTAAATATATTTACAGATAGAAATTTCTTGCAATCGACGCATCCGCGCCCGGCGGATTTACACTCTTTGATGGTCAGCTCGTTCTCATCATCCGGCGAGAACACTTTGTGGAAACTGTAGGCTACGCATTTCTCCGGGTCGCCCGGATCGGTTTTTCGCACCCTGGCCGGGTCGGTGACGATGTTTAAAATTTTCGTTTTCATCTCTTTGGAGGAATCGGAAAGGTATATGGCGTTGCCATATGACTTGCTCATCTTCCTGCCGTCTACACCGGGCAGTTTCGGCACTTCGCTCATCTTCCCCTCTGGCTCTATGAAGACCTTGCGTTTGTATGTGTCGTGGAACCTGCGGACGATCTCACGGGTCAGCTCAAGATGGGGAAGCTGGTCGATCCCCACCGGCACGAAATGCGCCTTGTAGATGACAATATCAGCCGCCTGCAGAACCGGGTATCCGAGAAATCCGTACATGCTCAGGTCTTTGTTTACCACCTGCTGAAGTTTTTCCTTGTAGCTTGGCACCCTTTCCAGCCAGGAGATCGGAGTAAGCATGGACAATAGAAGGTGAAGGACGGCGTGCTCCGGCACAAGCGACTGGACAAAGAGGACGCTTTTTCCCGGATCGAGCCCGGCGCTTAGCCAGTTCACACCCAGATCGGCCAGGTTATCAGCCAAATCGTTCGTGTCTTCATAGCTTGTGGCCAGCGTGTGCCAGTCTGCGGCGAAATAATAGCACTCGAACTCATCTTGCATCGAGACCCAGTTATTAAGCGCGCCAAGAAGGTTTCCAAGATGCAACTTTCCCGTGGTCTGCATTCCTGAAAGAACTCGCTTCTTATCGGTCATAAGGTTACCCGGAATTTATAGGTATGAAGATATATCAGAAAACAATATTTATATAAAGCCGGGATCCTCAAAGCAGTAGCTTTAGTATCCCGCCGATCAGCGGGTAGATAGTCCAGTTCAGAATGTTTAAAGGATTGATAAGCAGAATAAAAATCAGGATAAAAAAACCGTAAGGCTCCATTTTGGCGTAAGCCATCGCATGCTTGTCGGGGAGCAGGCCGGTCACGATTCTGCCGCCGTCGGCCGGGGGGACAGGGATGAGGTTAATCACGCACAGCACAATGTTAAGCAAAACCGAGAAATGGAGCATGTATATCACCGGCACGATGAACGCTCCCGCAAAACTTGTGTTGTGACTCAAAATGTTTGAATAAGCCACGCTGGAAGCCTCCGGGTTGAGCCAGATTATTATTTTCAGGATCAGCGCGGAGATCACCGCAAGAATAAGGTTGGTAATCGGCCCTGCCGCGGCCACCCAAACCATATCTTTTTTCGGATTGTGGAGGTTCTGGAAATTTACCGGCACTGGTTTTGCGAACGCAAAAAGAAAACCGGACGCCATATAAAACGTGATCGGCAGGACTATCGTGCCGAACCAGTGGATGTGGGCGATCGGATTGAGCGTGATCCGGCCCATCCGCTTTGCGGTGTCGTCCCCTTTTATCCACGCCACGTATCCATGAGCCACCTCATGAAGCGCCACCGCCAGGATCACCGGCAAGGCCATCACCGAAATGGTCTGGATTAAATTGCTAATGGAACCGCTCATCTGTTTCAATGTAGCACATCTTCACCAGATTCGATAAACCAGAGAGGTAAAATTTTCCCGTTTGATCGCTTGAAACGAGTCTCCAAAACAAATAAGGGCCCATGCGACAGCGGAGTACCTGTGAAAAACTCTGTTTGTAAGCTATTGTTTATAAAATGCAATGCGAGGAAAACACTCGTTAAAGGATATTTTTCCAACGTCCGATAAGTAAATAGAAGCCTTAAGCCCTATATGGGAACGGACTATGCACATAAACCATGACAAAAAGAAGTAACCAGGATATCAGGATGCTAGGTTTAGACCGCTTAACAAAAATTTTGCCAATTATCAGGAAAAAAGGGCGAAAGCTTAAGTCACCGGAGGGCGCCATAGCCCAGGCCTGCGTCAACAAAAGCCAATTGCGTGTCACCATAGAAGACGGCGAAGAAAAATACCGCTCTTTTTTTGTCGGAATGAACAATAAGAATAAAAAAGAGCTTTATATCGACGCGCTGACACGTAACTCCAAACATGATTTTCTGGCTCCGAACAGGACACGGATCACGATTTTTTTCGAGATGAACGGCATTCAATACAATTTCACTACTAAATTTCTTGGACTCGTAGTTTTCGGCGGATTCGATTCACTCAAGATCAGAATGCCGAAAACCATCAAACAAGGACAAAGGCGAAAAGCTTTCCGTATCGAGCCTTCGCTCGACTACCCGGCCTACATACGTATAAAAAACGGCGACCTGGTCAAAGCTCTCGATATTAGCGGGGCCGGGGCCTCTTTTAGAATGAAAAGTCCGTTAGAGCCGGGGACGGTGATACCGGTGAGTCTGAAACTTCCCGACCGCGATAATTTTCTGAAAGCCGATTTCGAGGTTATCGTGACCCAGCGGGACTCGACAAGATTAAGGGCAAAAAAAGTTACGGTCGGCGAGTACAAAATCCGGGGCAGGTTCCGGGGCCTGGCCAGCGCATCGAGGCAGTTTATACATTATTACGTGGCCAACCGCCAGCGAGAGCTGATCCACCTTATGAACTAGGGGAGCCGCTCCCTTATTTTCCAGAAATCGTAAAATCCACAAGATTCTCATAATTTTGTGAATATTTACTTGATTATTCATTCTTCATTTGCTACCTTCTCCTCATGGGAAAAAACGAAGAGACCAGAGAGTTGATAATTGACTCCGCTAGAAATAGATTTTTGCAGTACGGCTTCAATAAAACAACTATGGCGGAGATTGCAAAAGATTGCGGGATGTCTGCCTCTAACCTCTACCGGTTTTTCAAGGATAAAAACGACATCCTTGTAGAGATGACAGAACGGTGCTTCAGGGATACTGAGAATTGTTTAAGGGAAATTCTGCGCCGCCCCGGCATGTCTGCGGCCGAGCGTATAAAGGCTCTTGTCCTGGAAAAGCTTCATATCAACTATGATATGATTGCTAATGAGCCTAAATTCAATGAAATAGTAATGTATATCACTTCGGAGCGCTCCGACATTGTATGCCGTCACAAAGACGCTTTGATATCGTCCATCGCAGAGGCGGTCGCTGAGGGCAACAGAAACGGAGAGTTGGAGGCTCCTGATATTGTAAAGACCGCAGATATGATTTCAAAAGCTACCATCATGTTCGGCCATCCTATGCTAATGAACGGTTACTCTTTACAAGAGCTAGAGGATTCCGCCACTGAAATTATCGAGACGCTCGTCCAAGGGCTTAGGAGACGATAATTTTTTTTGTGACTGCGAGTGAATATTGATAAAAATATTTATTGTTTACTATTTGCATTTAAAAGCCTGGAGGGGCCGATGAAAAAGTTTGAGGCCGGTTTTGGAAAGTGGGTCGTCCGTTATCGCTGGGCTATCATTATCGCGACGATCATTATTGTGGCCGGTCTTTCCAGCGGCGTCAGGTTCCTTGCGTTCAATAACGACGGGCGTGTTTTTTTCAGCAAAGAAAACCCTCAGCTACAAGCCCTGGAGAAGCTGGAAAACGTCTTTACGAAAAACGACAACATCCTTTTCGTCATCGCGCCTAAAGACGGAAACGTGTTTACCCGCAAAACGCTGGCCGTTATAGAAGAGCTGACGGACGCTTCATGGAAAATACCTTTTTCAAGCCGTGTCGATTCTATAACCAATTTCCAGCACACAAGGGCTGTTGAAGACGACCTGATAGTCGAAAATCTGGTGGAAAACGCGGCCAGCCTCTCCGACGCCGATCTTGAATATAAAAAAGAAGTGGCTCTAAAGGAGCCGATCCTTGTAAACAGCCTCATCTCTCCCTCCGCCCATGTCACCGGCGTGAATGTCACCGCCCTGATGCCGGGAGAGGCGATGAACGAGACGAAGGAAGTGGCGGACTACGCAAAGAAAATGATCGCTGATTTCAGGGCGAAATATCCGCAAATAAACTTTTACCTGACCGGCGGAATAATGCAAGATAACGGTTTCGGCGAAGCCAGCGAAGACGATATGAAAACACTGGTTCCAGCCATGTTTCTTACGCTCCTTCTTATCCTCGGTGTCACCCTGCGATCATTCGCCGGTGTGGCCGTCACCCTTATTATCATCATGATCTCCATGCTGACCGGCCTTGGAGTGGCGGGATGGCTGGGGATGCTGTTGAATCCGGCCTCGTCCAACGCGCCGATTATTATCCTCACCCTGGCTGTGGCCGACAGCGTGCATATACTGGTGACAATTTTCCACCAGATACGTTTGGGGAAATCGAAACACGAGGCCATCGAAGAGTCGATCAGGGTGAACCTGCAACCAGTATTTTTGACAAGCCTAACCACTGTGATCGGATTTTTGACAATGAATTTCTCCGACGCCCCCCCCTTCCGCGACCTGGGCAACATAGTCGCCATCGGTATCACGGCGGCGTTTTTCTATTCCGTTTTCTTCCTTCCCGCGCTTGTTGCCGTGGCGCCTCTTTGGATAAAACCAAGAGCCGATGAAGCGGAGCATACAAACCTTAACTGGCTGGCGGAGCTGGTCATCAACCGCCGGAAACTGGTGTTCTGGGGCATGCTGGCTTTGATCGTAGCGCTGACATCCGGCATTACCCGGATAGACCTGAACGACAACTTCGTCCATTATTTCGACGATCGGTACGATTTCAGAAGAGCCACCGATTTCACAGAAGATAACCTGACAGGATTCGACATCATCGAGTATGCGCTCGAATCGGGAGAGCCGGGCGGGATCAACAAGCCTGAATACCTGGCCACGGTGGAGCGGTTCGCCAACTGGTATCGCAAACAGGCGAAAGTCTCCCATGTCAATTCGATCACAGATGTTTATAAGCGTCTTAACAGAGACATGCATGGCGGGAACGAGTCGTTTTATAAAATTCCAGATAAGCGCGACCTTGCGGCGCAATACCTGCTTTTGTACCAGATGTCGCTACCGTTCGGGCTTGATCTCAATAACCAGATCAACGTAGACAAATCATCCACCCGGATGATAGTAACCTTGAAAAAAACCACGACAAGAGAGCTCAGGGAAGCCGAAAAACAGGGCAGGGAATGGCTAAGAGCGAACGCCCCCAAAAGCATGTTCACCTATGGCTCCGGCCTTTCCATCGTGTGGGCCAACATCTCCGAGCGCAATATCAACAGCATGCTGGGCGCCTCTTTCTGGGCTCTTGTTCTGATTTCGGGCATTCTCACTTTCGCGCTAAGAAGCTTAAAGCTAGGCGCTGTAAGCCTGGTGCCAAACCTTGCGCCGGCCTTCATGTCTTTTGGGATATGGGGCATGATCGTGGGGCAGGTAGGTATAGCGGTGTCTGTTCTTGTGGCGCTGACGCTAGGCATAGTGGTGGACGACACGATCCATTTTATGAGCAAATATCTTCGCGCCCGGCGAGAATACGGCATGAACCCGCCCGACGCTGTGCGGTACTCTTTTAACACCGTTGGAACAGCGTTGTGGATAACCACAGCGGCGCTTGTGGCCGGGTTTATAGTTCTTTCGTTCTCCGGTTTTAAAGTCAATTCTGATATGGGCATGATGACGGCCATAACGATTTCTATGGCGCTTATTCTTGATTTTTTATTTCTGCCAACGTTGCTGATGAAAGTAGAGGGGGGAAAATGACGAAACAACTTGCGAATAATAGTTTTTACGACAGGAGCGATGAAGGGGAAAATCGATGGCGATTAAGGAAATGTTAGACCTTTTTGAAGTGGATCAGGAGAAATGTCAGCGTGACGGATTATGCGTTGCAGTATGTCCAAAAGAGATTATTGAATTAAAGGACGAAAGCCCGGTACCCTGTCCGATTGATGGAGCGTTAAAGCTATGTATGGACTGCGGGCATTGCGTCGCAATATGCCCTCATGGCGCCCTGTCGCACAGAGCCATGACTTCCGAGGAATGCCCGCCTTTTGTCCGGGATATGCTACCCGGTCCAGAGAATGTAGAGCATCTGATGCGGGCGCGCAGGTCAATTCGCGTATACAAAGACAAGCCTGTAGAGGCCGAAACGCTGACAAAATTGCTGAACGTAGCAAGTTTCGCTCCCACCTGGGCAAATACTCAAAAGATCAAATGGGTTGTCGTTAACGGAAAAGAGAAAGTTGAGCGGATCGCGGGACTGGCGGTCGACTGGATGCGCGACCTGATGAAAAACAAGGGTATGGTGGATGGCGCCACTGTCCAATTGAGCAAGGCGTACATGACGCGGATAGGCAAAACCGTGGAGGCGTGGGATGCAGGCTTCGACCTCAACTTGCGCGGCGCGCCTGCTCTCGTTGTCGCCCACGCCCCCAACGATTATCCCGCCGCCAACACCGACTGCGCCATATCCTTAAGCTACCTGGAGCTGGCCGCTTCATCGCTTGGCCTCGGCTCATGCTGGGCCGGCGCTTTGTGGATGGTCACAAAAAACTGCCAATCATTGCGCGAGGCGCTTGGCATACCTGAAGGGGACGCAAACTACGGGATGATGATCGGGTATTCGAAGTACAGGTATCACCGTCTGCCGCTCAGGAATGATACGAGGATTACATGGATTTAAATCGTGTTTTAAACTGTTTCCGTCCGGAAACGAAAGAGGAATAATGAAAAATTTCGAAGCGGGTTTTGGAGAGTGGGTAATCAAGCGGAGGTGGTGGATAATTATCGCCACTCTTGCCATTTTGATCGGATCAGCAAGCGGCGCCAGGTATTTGGGCTTTAGTAATGACGCGCGGGAATTTTTCAGTGGAGATAACCCTCGTTTAAAGACGTTTGAAGCTTTAGAAGCGACATACACAAAAATAGAAGGTGTGTTTTTTCTCCTTGCGCCTAAAAATGGAGACGTATTTACCGCAAGAAACCTTTCTGCGGTGGAAGAGCTTACAGAGGCGTCATGGCAAATTCCATATTCGAGCCGTGTAGACTCCATCACCAATTTTCAGCATACCCGCGCTGAAGGTGACGACCTGATTGTCGAAGACCTGGCGAGAAATTCGTCAAGCTTTTCAGACGCTAAAATAGCGCGTATCAGGGACATAGCTTTAGCCGAGCCACTTTTGCTCAACCGGCTTGTTTCAAAAAGCGGTAACGTCACGGGTATAAACGTGAATATTATCCGCCCCGCCAAGTCGATAACAGAAGTGCCTGAGATCGCCAAATACGCGCGCGAAATGGCAGACAATTTCCGGTCGAAACATCCAGATATAGATCTCTATCTGGCAGGAAATACAATGATGGATAATGCGTTCGGTGAAGCGGGGCAGAAAGATATGTCCACGCTACTTCCGTTAATGTTTCTGGTAATAATATTCATTATGGGTGTGATGCTTCGCTCCTTGTGGGGAACGGTCGTTACGGTAATCGTAATAGTAGCTTCCGCTATCACAGGCTTTGGGCTGGCCGGTTGGGTAGGCATAAATATTTCGCCGCCGCTTTCAAACGCGCCCATGATTATTCTCACGTTGGCGGTCGCGGACTCCATCCATATTCTTGTGACCATGTTCCACCAGATGCGGTTGGGAAAATCAAAGCTTGAAGCCATATCCGAGTCGATGCGGATAAACCTTCAGCCGGTTTTCCTGACAAGCATAACGACGGCGATAGGTTTTTTGGCGATGAACTTTTCCGACGCGCCGCCCTTTCACGATCTTGGCAACACGGTCGCCGCAGGCGTAATGGCGGCTTTCATCTATTCGATATTCACTCTGCCTGCGTTACTATCGATTTTCCCTGTGCGTGTTAAGGCGAAAGCTAAGAGCCGACGGCTTCTTATGGATGACTTTGGAGATTTCGTTGTATCCAGGCGCAGGCCGGTCTTCTGGGGAATGCTTATACTGATTATCGGTTTTATATCGGCGGTTCCGCTTAACACGCTTGACGACGTATGGATAAAATATTTCGATAAGAGTTACGAAATTCGGCGAGCTTCCGATTTCATCGAAGCCAACCTTACCGGGCTCGATGTCATCGAGTACTCGCTCGAATCGGGTAGTGCCGGGGGGATTAACGACCCACAGTATCTTAAAAAAGTGGAAGAGTTCTCAAACTGGTATCGTAAGCAGGCGGGAGTCGATCATGTAAACACGATTACGGATATTTTTAAACGGCTCAACCAGAACATGCACGGCGACGATAAAGCCTACTACCGGCTACCCGATAAGCGCGATCTTGCCGCGCAATATCTTTTGCTTTACGAGATGTCACTACCCTACGGGCTTGACTTAAACAACCAGATCAACGTGGACAAGTCGGCCACCCGGATATCGGTCACGTTGAATGGCCGTAGCTCCAGGCAAATCCGGGAAATGGACGCCAAGGCCGTAAAATGGCTGAAGGCAAACGCGCCGAAGAATATGCAAACGATGGGCGCAGGCCTGACGATGATGTTTTCGTATATATCGGAGACGAATATTAACAGCATGCTGAGCGGAGCGGTATTGGCGCTTATCCTTATTTCCGGGATATTGCTTTTTGCCCTGCGAAGCGTGAAGTTGGGCCTTGTAAGCCTGGTTCCCAACCTTGCGCCTATATTTATGACATTCGGAGCCTGGGGTTTGTATATGGGCAATATCGGACTGGGCATCGCCATCGTCGGCCCTATGACACTTGGAATAGTGGTGGACGATACCGTTCATTTTTTAAGCAAGTACACCCGCGCGAGGCGGGAGCTGAATATGGATGCGGTAAACGCGGTGCGCTACTCGTTCCATTCGGTCGGCTCCGCGCTCTTAATCACCACGATTATTCTTATTTCAGGTTTCGCGGTGCTCGCCTTTTCAGGGTTTAAGTTTAACTCCGACCTGGGGCTTCTAACCGCCATCGGAATTACATTCGCCCTGGCGCTCGACTTTTTATTCTTACCAACGTTATTGATGAAAGTAGAGGAGGAAAAATATGAGACAGTTAATAACAATATCAATCTTGAGCCTGTTCCTGTTCCCGCTGACAGCGGCGAGTGAGACGGCGGAGGAAAAGGGGCTTTCGATAGCCAGACAAGCTGATATCCGTGACGAAGGTTTCAGCGACTATACCTCCGAAATGATGATGACGCTCAAAAACAAGCATGGCCAGAAAAGCGAACGCAAAATCAGGCTCAAAACATTGGAAGTGGACAACGACGGCGATAAAAGTCTTTCGATCTTTGATACCCCAAGAGACGTGAAAGGAACCGCTTTTCTCACTTTCACCCATAAAACAGGGGATGACGACCAGTGGCTTTATCTACCCGCGCTCAAAAGAGTGAAACGGATAAGCTCGCGCAATAAATCGGGCTCGTTCATGGGGTCGGAATTCGCCTATGAGGATATCGCCAGCCAGGAGATAGAAAAATATACATACAAATGGATCCGTGACGAGAAATACAAAGGGCAGGACTGTTTTGTAGTCGAGCAGTACCCGGTGGACAAAAAAAATTCCGGTTATACAAAACAGGTGGCGTGGATCGACAAGGCGGAGTATCGAGTAGAAAAAGTCGAGTATTACGACCGGAAAAAATCTCATCTTAAAACCTTGACCGTCGATGGATACCGGAAATATCTGGATAAATACTGGCGGCCCGATGAGATGTACATGGTCAACCACCAGAATGGCAAAAGCACAAAGCTTATCTGGTCAGATTACAAGTTCAAGGTAGGATTAAAAGATAGCGACTTTAGCAAAAACAGCCTCAAAAGAGCCAGATGAGAGCCACGCTTGCGGCGCTGACTCTCTTTTTGCAATCTGCGATAACGTTGTTGTCTGCGGTAACGTTGTTGTCTGCGATAACGTTGTTGTCTGCGGTAACGTCCCCTGCGTCCGCTTTGGAAGTTTCAGGATACGTCGAGGCGGAAGGAAGCGCATTTCTCCAGGATCCGCTTTATTCCGGTGAGGTGAGGGACTCAGGCTCCTTCTCGGCGCAACCAGAGTTTTACCATGAGTTCAAAGACGGCTCAAGCCTCACCTTTGTTCCGTTCGCAAGAGTCGACAGCGCCGACGACAGACGAAGCCATTGGGATATTCGTGAGTTGAACTACCTATATCTCGCCGACAATTACGAAGTCCGCGCGGGCATAGGCAAAGTGTTCTGGGGAGTTACAGAGTTCGTCCATCTGGTCGATATCATAAACCAGACCGACTTTGTGGAATCGATAAACTTCGAGGAAAAACTGGGCCAGCCGATGGTAAATCTGTCGATTCCGGGCGCATGGGGAGTTTTAGACCTGTTCGCGCTCCCATATTTCCGCGAAAGGACATTTCCTGGCAGAAAAGGGCGCCTGCGGTTTCCACTGGTGGTCGATACAGACAAGGCCCGGTATGAAAGCCCGGATAAGGAGCGCCACGTCGATTTCGCCGTAAGGTACAGTAAATCGATAGGCGACTGGGACATCGGCCTGTCGCACTTCTCCGGAACCGGCAGGGAGCCGACGATTATTATGGAGTTAAACGCCAGGGGCAGGCCTGTCGTCATCCCCTATTACGAGCTGATAAACCAGACAGGGCTGGACCTTCAACTTGTCGCCGGAGAGTGGGTCTGGAAGCTAGAAGCCATATACCGCTCCGGCCAGGGAGAAAGCTTTTACTCTGCGACGGGAGGATTCGAGTACACCTTTGTAAACGTTTTAGAGACCGGTATTGATCTGGGTATTGTGGGAGAGTGGATCTACGACGACCGGGGTGAAAACGCCGTCGTGATATTTGATAACGACGGTGTGCTCGGCCTTCGTCTTTCTCTAAACGACGCCGCCAGCACGGAGTTTCTGGCCGGGCTGATTCAGGACGCCAGCTCATCTTCGCGCGCGCTCAGGGTGGAGGCCAGCCGACGGCTAGGCTCAAGCTTCAAAGCCTCCATAGAAGCGTGGGCTTTTTTCGACGCTCCCGAAGAGGATATTTTATACAGCCTGCGTGACGATGATTTTGTAAAGCTTGAGCTTGCGTATTATTATTAATTGCCCGCCCAATGCTCCTTGGTATATTCTAGACGGATAAGCCGTATTATCTTTTTATACGCGACTACCTTAAAAAACATGGAGCGGCCAAGTGGAGACATATTACGATCCGAAAGATTTGCCGAAATTTGGCGAAATAGGCAAGGACGCGCCAGAGCTGGCGAAAAAGTTTTTCGAGTATTACAACGCCGTGTTCGCCGAAGGGGAGCTTACCGAGCGGGAAAAGTCGCTCATAGCGCTCGGCGTGGCGCATGCGGTGCAGTGCCCCTACTGTATCGACGCATACACCCAGGCATGCCTTGAAAAAGGCTCTAACACAGAAGAGATGACCGAGGCTGTTCATGTCGCGGCCGCTATCCGGGGCGGGGCCTCCCTCATTCACGGGCTTCAGATGCGGAAAGTTTCAGATAAATTATCTTTATGAGGGAATTTCTAATAATTAATTTCGTCAAGAGAATGAATTATTAAAGGTTCCCCAAGATGAATCAGGCCAGCATTGAAACCGGGTCGGCTTTAGCCATAGCGCCCTTCGCCACTACTCTGGCAAAAAACAAAATCAGCCTTACCAGGGACAAAACCACGACGCTCCAGATCAACATAGGTTTTCTTTGTAACCAGAACTGCCGCCACTGCCATGTGGAGGCCGGGCCGAAGAGCGACAAGATCATGGACGCGCAAACTGCGGACGCGGTGGCCGATTTCGCAGAGGCAGGCGGTTTTTCGACAGCCGATATAACAGGAGGGGCGCCGGAGATGAACCCGAACCTGTCACATCTGATCGAAAAACTGGCTCCATCGGTTTCAAAAATCATAGTCAGATCCAACCTTACCGCCATATCGAACGGCAAGTGGGACGGCCTTATGGAAATATTTCAAGAACATAAAGTCACGATAACCGCCTCTCTTCCCTCGTTGAACAAGTCGCAAACAGACGCCCAGCGCGGCTCCGGGGTTTATGAGAAGAGCCTTGCGGTCTTGAAAAAATTAAATGGGGAAGGTTACGGGATCGAGGGGACGGGTCTTGAGCTTAATTTCGTCTCCAACCCGGCGGGCGCCTTCTTGCCGCCGTCCCAGGCGTCTCTTGAAACCAGATTTCGCTCTGATTTGAAAAGAAAGTTCGGGATAAAGTTTAACAATCTGTACACATTCGCCAACGCGCCCTTGGGCCGGTTTGAGACATGGCTCAAAGATTCGGGAGCCTATGGAAAGTATATGGACAGGCTGGTACGAGAGTTTAATCCCTGCTCCGTGGGCGGGCTTATGTGCCGGTATCTGGTTTCGATATCGTGGGAGGGATATCTTTATGACTGCGATTTCAACCTGGCCTGCGATCTTCCGCTGGCCGGGCGCAAAATCCATGTTTCCGAAATGACAGGCCCGCCTGCGCCGGGATCGCCCATTGTCGTCGGCGATCATTGCTACACATGTTGCGCCGGAGCCGGTTTCACGTGAGGAGGCTCCATAGAGACCTGAGTATCAGGCTCAATGACCGGCGTTGCTATACGCAGTTATTCCCCGCAGGCCATGTCGAACCGGGGAATGCGCCAGAGCGCCGGGTTTTCGTCATCGTCTTTGCCGAAGTAAAAACCCCACATCGAGCAACGCTCCCCGTATAGCAGGCAGTAACTTGTGTAAGTGTAGCTGTCTCCCGGTTTTAACACCGGTTGCTGGCCCACCACACCATCCCCCTCAACGGTTTCAATGTTTCCGTCCGAGTGTTTTATCATCCATTTCCGGCTTTCCAGCTTAACCGCCGTGGCGCTGTTGTTCTCCACCTTAATGGTGTACGCAAAACCGCAACTATAGCCAGGCGCCACCCTTTCATCCGGGATCTGCTCCAGTTTTACGATTTCAACGCTCAATCCCGGTGTGCTGTCGCGATCCAATTTTTTCTTTCTCGATAGAATCAAAATTATGGCTATGATTGTAACATTTAGGTTGAACACCCCCTCGGTCTTTCGGGTCATGATGACCCTTCAGACCACTCCCCCTCGGAAAGGGGGAGAAAAAATTTCCCCTCCTTGTCTGGAGAGGAGAACTACTTCCATAAGTCCCGGAGGAACATAAGTCCCGGAGGGACAATAGATAATAGCCTGGGGCGTAAGCCCCAGGGAAAATAATGTGCGCCAGCCCAGCCCCGGCGGGGCGAAAGAGTTCTCTATCGCCCTTTACAGGGCTTAGCGCTATATTATCCGCAAACCCCGGACTCACGCCCGGGGCTATATTCCACAGCCCCGATGGGGCTGAAAGTAAGCATGAATTCCGGGGAGAATTCTGAATTCTGGAGACACCATACTTAATTGCCCCTCGCCATTCCCTCTCCCTCGTATATTAGGAGTTTAACATGAGCTATTACGAAAGGCTCAGGACTACAGAGCGGAACTTTTATTGTTTCCGCGCAGACGGGTTTCAAGTTAGAATAAAATCCAGCAGTAATCAACGGTAGTAAATCCATGAGCGTACTTTCAGCCGAAACCAAAGAGCTACAAAAAGAGATCAGACAGCTTCTTGTCGAAAAAGACGCGGTTCTGCTCGCCCATAACTATCAGCGTGACGAAATACAGGAGATCGCCGACCTGCGGGGCGACTCCCTTCTCCTGTCACAAAAAGCGGCGGAAACAGAAAAAAGCGTGATACTGTTTTGCGGCGTCCATTTCATGGCGGAGTCGGCGGCGATCTTGTCACCCCACAAAACTGTCCTCCTGCCGCGCCTGGAGGCGGGATGCCCCATGGCCGACATGATAACGCCCGAAAAACTGCGCGAGAGAAAAGCCGAGTTAGGAGCGGGCGTCCCCATCGTAACGTATGTGAACTCTTCGGCGCAGGTAAAAGCGGAATCGGATATCTGTTGTACTTCCGCGAATGCTGTTGCGGTCATAAACTCACTGCCGGAAGAGCGGGTGTTGATGACGCCAGACATGAATCTGGCAAAATATGTACAACGCCACACGAAAAAACAGATCGATTACTGGAAAGGGTTTTGCCCCACCCACCATCTGTTGAAACCGGAGCGGTTAGCGGAGCTTAAGGGACAATATCCAGACGCAAAAGTGGTCGCCCATCCCGAATGCACGCCGGATATCATCGACATGGCCGATCATGTCTGCTCCACTTCCGGGATGTACGCCTATGCGAAAAAGGAAAACTCGAAACAGTTTATTATCGCCACCGAAGACGGCATCCTCTACGGCTTACGGTTAGAAAACCCGGACAAGGAGTTTATCATCGCAAGCGAAGATATGACCTGCCCCAACATGAAAGTTACGACGCTAGAAGACGTTTACGAAGCTTTGCAGGAGATGAAACACGTCATAACCGTCCCGGAGGATATCCGCGTCAAAGCAAAAAAAGCGCTCGACCGGATGCTCGCCGTCCCCAGGGATTGAGATCAATCCACCCTGGTCGCTTCGGAGCTGATTTCGATCCTTCTGATTTTATCGCCGCTTTTGTAACAGACCATTGCTCCAATTTTGTTTTCCCACAGCACATGTCATCCCGCACTTGATGCGGGATCTCTGAGACCCCGGATCGGTGTCCGGGGTGACAGGGTGGTGGCGCGGTCACAACTGTCATTGCGAGGGAGGCCATGGCCGACTGCGGCAAT
>ENA-ORDP01000419-ORDP01000419.1-marine-sediment-metagenome-genome-assembly--contig:-NODE-419-length-28027-cov-4.001895_pt1 | contig 28027 bp, 21 predicted proteins | sample MGYA00248627_ERZ508539 | MGnify/ENA primary metagenome ERZ508539 (study PRJEB26208, sample SAMN05571518) | marine sediment metagenome | biome: deep sea; feature: Hydrothermal vent; material... | reverse complement strand
AAGCGTTGTGCCATATCAATAACATCGTGTTTTGATACTTTTGACCAGCCGTCTGTGGCAACCTTACCGTCTTTTGCATCCAGGCCCACAATAATGCGGCTGGGAAAACCGGCGCATATCTCACTGATAAAATGCGGATCTGTGACTGCTTTGGTGCCAATAATAACGAATTGCACACCGGCATCCAGATAGGTTTCTATGGTTTTCTCATCACGAATACCACCACCCACCTGAATAGGCACATCAGGATAGGTTTCAGCGATTTGATGTACCACATCAGCATTAACCGGCTTACCGGCATTGAACGCGATTGGGTGGTTTTCGGCTGTGTAGCTTGCTCGGACATAAATCCGACGTCTCCTTTAAATTACGGTATTGTCTGGTTACCCGTGCTATATCGGCTAATACCATTATTTCTTTAAGGTATTAAATTAACATATTTGGTTTTTTGCAAAGCCCAGTATAAACAGTATGTTACTAAATAATCAGTCGGTATGACCTGTGCTGGCAGATAATATATTATAGACGCGCAAACAGGCACAGGATGATTTTCGTGCCGGTTCTACTTTTTCTTTTTTAAAGAGGTACTTATGTCACAAATCCTGATTATTGGTGGTGGCGGCAGAGAGCACGCCCTGGCATGGAAATGCACCCGCTCAGACTCAGTGTCGCAAGTATTTGTAGCGCCCGGTAACGCCGGAACCGCCACTGAGCCCGGACTGGAAAACGTCGCCATTCAGGCAAATGACCTGCCCGGGCTACTGGATTTTGCTCGTGACCATAAAATCGACCTGACCATCGTCGGGCCGGAGGTTCCTCTGGTGGCTGGAATAGTGGACCTGTTCCAGCAAGCCGGCCTGGCTATTTTTGGCCCCACTCGCGCTGCCGCTCAACTGGAGGGCTCGAAGGCCTTTTCAAAGGACTTCCTGCAGCGCCACAAGATACCCACCGCTGCCTACCAGGTATTCACCGAGATAGAGCCCGCGCACGCCTATATCAGGCAACAGGGGGCGCCTATCGTCGTCAAGGCCGATGGGCTTGCCGCTGGCAAGGGTGTGATTGTTGCCACAGATGAGCAACAGGCCATAGATGCGGTAAACGACATGCTGGCTGATAATGCCTTTGGTAAAGCCGGTAGCCGGGTGGTCATCGAGCAATTCCTGCAAGGTGAAGAGGCCAGTTATATCGTAATGGTTGATGGTGAGCATATTCTGCCACTGGCCACCTCTCAGGACCACAAGGCCCGTAACAACGGCGACCTGGGGCCTAATACCGGCGGTATGGGTGCCTACTCACCCGCACCGGTCATTACCGCCGAAATGGACCAGCGCATCATGGCTGACATTATTGAGCCCACCGTACGGGGGTTGGCCGCTGATGGCATCCGCTACACCGGCTTTCTGTATGCGGGTGTGATGATCGACAGTGATGGCACGCCGCGCGTGCTGGAATACAACTGCCGCTTCGGTGACCCGGAAACTCAGCCGATTATGATGCGCCTGCTCAGTGACTTGCCTGATCTTTGCCTGGCCGCAATCGCCGGCCGTCTACATGAAAAACAGGCTGAGTGGGACCCTCGCGCGGCGCTGGGGGTGGTGATGGCTGCCGGTGGCTATCCGGCAGATTATCGGCAGGGTGATCTGATATCCGGCCTGCAATCAGTTGACGATGCCTGCAAGGTATTTCATGCCGGCACCCGACTGAATGACGACCAGCAGGTGGTCACGGCAGGTGGCCGGGTATTATGTGTAACCGCCCTCGGCGAGAGCGTTGCCCTTGCGCAGCAACAGGCCTATGCCTGCCTCAGACAGGTTTCATGGCCAGATGCCTTCTATCGTACCGACATTGGCTATCGTGCTGTACAGCGTGAACAGGACAGTAACCGTTAGCTATTGCTGCTGTTACTGTTACTGTTCCAGGGCATCGTTAACAATGCCCTGAAGCAGATCACCGACTATCTTGAGTGCATCTCTGGATGCCTGGTTACCAACCAGTGGCGGTTTTCGGAAGCTGACATAAACCGTATCCGGCTGTTCTGTTATGACGTAAACAGCAATGATGTATGGACAATAGGATATATTATGCGGATCAGCTTCCATGGTGGCGCGCGATACGGTTGAACTGCAAAACTCCACGGCTTCTGCATCCTTGTACACCACTTTGGTGCCACCGACATCGGCTGCTGTGCGCGTTAGCATATGGCCAATATGGGAAATATTGTTGATCTTGATACCGCGATCAGCAATTGCATCCTTGATATTGTCCATTATATTTTCAAATTCATCTTTGGTAGAAAGCAGGACACGAACGGGTTCTGCCTTAATAATTTCCTGCTGCGCAGGTGCTGTTTCAGCACTCTGGCCCTGTTGCCCGCACGCACTCAGTATCAGCAGCGCGGCCAACCATAATACCGTCCTCATAACTATCCCCTCTATCTGCAGTGGTGTTTCTATCTCCTTTATACCACTCAATGAGTAAGACTTAAACTACCACAGTTAAGATAAAGTTATTTTATCGGGCTTTTTCTGCTATATCTTTGACAAGATTAATAATAAAGAGACCATCATGATACATCACGATTTCCTTGGGCTGGACAAGGCATCAATTAAACGTTCACTGATCAAGCATCTTTCCTATAGCATTGGCAAGGATGACCTGACAGCCAGTCAACGCGACTGGTTTCATTCACTCGCTTATGCCGTGCGTGACCGCCTGGCAGAACGCTGGATGGAAACCATGCGCAGCTACTACCGCGCAGATGCCAAGCGTGTTTATTACCTGTCACTGGAATTTCTGATCGGCCGCAGCCTGAGTAACAGCCTGCTAAACCTGGGCATCTTGCAGGAGGCACAGGAAGCGCTGCAGGAGCTGGGGATAGATTTTGACCTGATCCGCGAACTGGAGAACGATGCCGCACTGGGCAATGGCGGCCTTGGACGTCTGGCCGCCTGCTTTCTTGACTCCATGGCCAGTCTGCGTCTGCCGGGTTATGGTTATGGTATTCGCTACGAATACGGCATGTTCCACCAGTGCATAGAAAACGGCCAACAGATTGAACACCCTGATAACTGGTTACGCTACGGTAACCCGTGGGAGTTTCCTCGTGCCGAAGTGCTCTACCCGGTCAAATTCTATGGTAATGATGTCAGCTACCGCGACGAAAACGGAACCACACGCCACCACTGGGTAGACACCGAAGAAGTCATGGCCATGGCCTACGACACACCCATACCGGGCTACAACACCAACACCGTCAATAACATGCGTCTGTGGGCCGCCAAGGCCACGCGCGACTTTGATCTGGATTACTTCAATGTAGGTAACTACATCAAGGCCGTTGAAGACAAAAACCATTCGGAAAATCTGTCCAAGGTACTGTATCCGGATGACACCACCTACATGGGCCGTGAGCTGCGACTCAAGCAACAGTACTTTTTTGTCAGCGCCTCGTTGCAGGATATCCTTTACCGCTATCTAAAATTTCACAAGTCACTGGATCAGCTACCCGACAAGATTGCAATACAATTAAATGACACCCACCCGGCCATTGCGATACCGGAGTTAATGCGTATTTTGCTGGATATACACTGCCTGGACTGGGACAAGGCCTGGGACCTGACCCGGCGTACCTTTGCCTATACCAACCACACCTTGATGCCCGAAGCACTGGAAACCTGGCCGGTGAGCCTGATGCAACATGTGCTGCCACGCCACCTGAATATTATTTATGCTATCAACCAGCGCTTTCTGGATGAGGTGCGTCACCGCTATCCCGGTGATCAGCCCTTGCTGCAACGCATGTCGCTGATTGATGAAACGGCTGGCCGCAGGGTGCGCATGTCGCATCTGGCTATCGTTGGCAGTCATACCGTTAACGGGGTTTCCGAAATACACACCCAACTCATGTGCGATACAATTTTTTCAGATTTTAACAACTGCTATCCGGGTAAAATTATCAACCGTACCAATGGCATTACACCGCGCCGCTGGCTGCACCAATGCAACCGTGAACTATCCGAACTGGTGACTGAACATATTGGTCACGGCTGGGTATCGCAACTGGATAAACTGGAAGGCCTGGTCCCGCTGGCTGATGACATTAATTTCCAGGAGCGCTTTCGCGCAGTTAAACGTGCCAATAAACAGAAGCTGGCTGTCCTGATTCGCAAATATCTGAAAATGGAAGTCAATGTAGACTCGTTATTCGATGTGCAAATCAAACGCATACATGAATACAAACGCCAGCTATTAAATATTCTGCACGTTATCACCCTGTACAATCGCATTCGTCATGGGCAGGCTACCGAGCCGGTTCCACGCACCGTCATATTCAGCGGCAAGGCAGCACCCGGTTACGTCATGGCCAAGCTGATTATTCGCCTTATTCACGATGTGGCCGACACCATTAACAACGATCCACTGGTTGGCGACCGGCTCAAGCTTGTTTTTATTCCGAATTATGATGTCAGCACTGCCTCGGATATTATCCCGGCCGCCGAATTATCAGAACAGATTTCAACCGCTGGTACCGAGGCATCCGGCACCGGTAATATGAAACTGGCACTGAATGGCGCACTGACGATAGGCACGCTGGATGGTGCCAATATCGAAATACGCGAGCAAGTTGGAGAGGATAATATTTTCATCTTCGGTATGAATGCGGCAGAAGTATCGGAACTGAGACGGGGGCATTACCTGCCCGGTGAATACTATGACAGTAACCCTGAGCTGCGCGAAGTGCTGGATATGATCAATAACGGTTACTTCTCCCCTGCGCAACCCTGTCGATATGAAAAAATATTCCGTAACCTGCTCGACCAGGGCGACCAGTACATGCTGCTGGCAGACTATCGTAGTTATGTCGAATGTCAGGAACGGGTTGATGAGTTCTATCGCAGACCGGCTGACTGGACCCGCAGCGCGATACTAAACGTCGCCAACATGGGCTATTTTTCCAGCGACCGCACTATTATGGATTACGCGAATGATATCTGGCACACCCGCCCGGTGTCACACGAGTAACGCGGGCAAGCCTAACCTGCCGACCGGATGTCTTCAGTCTGTGCCTTGATATCTTCCAGTGGTTGTGGCTTGGCAATACCATAGCCCTGTACATAATCAACACCGATCTCTTTTAATAACTCATGTATCGGGTCATCTTCTACAAACTCGGCAATGGTTTTTATACCCATTACAATAGCCAGCTGATGGATGGACTTTACTATCTCACGATCTATCGGATCAACAATGATGTCCTTCACAAAGGCACCATCAATCTTCAGGAAGTCGACCGGCAGATTTTTCAGGTACGCGAATGAACTCAATCCGCTGCCAAAATCATCCAGTGCAAACAACACGCCGATCGATCTCAGCCGTTCTATAAATTTTATAGCCTTGGAGAAATTAGCAATCGCCGCCGTTTCAGTAATTTCAAAGCATATTGTACCCGCTGGCACATCACTCTCATGAATCATCTTCTCCACCTGGGTACAGAAGTCTTCATTACCTAATGAGTTGCCAGAAATATTAATCGAAACCAGTCCATTACTGCAATCGGCACCTGCTGCCAGATTATAATCGGACCACCAACACAAGGTATTACGGATCACCCAAAGATCCAGCGATGGCATGAGATCATAGCGTTCCGCTGCGGGTAAAAACAGACCGGGTGGTATCAACTTGCCATCATCACCCTTCATGCGCACCAGCACCTCGCCATGTATCCCCTGACAGCCTGTATTGGCAGTTGGCTTGATACTCTGGAAATACAGAATAAGGCCATTATTTTCAATTGCATGAATGATCTGGCTGACCAGCTGTATCTCACTATGCCGGCGGCCTGATTCACTGTCCGTTCTCTGGTACACGTGCACACAGTTGCGACCCATGTCCTTCGCCGCATAGCAGGCAATATCAGCAGCGCTAAGAATATCGCTGACACTTTCGCTATCTTCAGTTATTTCAACAACGCCAATACTTGCACCCACATCAAACATCTTGTTATCCCAGGAAAACCGGCTTTCCTTGACATAAACACGTATGGTTTCCGCCAGCTCGACGGCTTGATCAACACGGCAATTTTCCAGTAGTATGCCAAACTCGTCACCGCCCAGCCGGGCGACGATGTCAGACTCTCTCAATATGTCCGGTATTCCTTCTGCCAGCCGTTTCAGCAGTGCATCACCGGCAACATGACCACAGGTATCATTGACTACCTTGAACTGATCCAGGTCTATATAAAAAACGCAAGATGGTATTTTGGTCGCCCTGACACCATGCAATGCCATTTGCACCATTATCTCGAATTCACCACGATTCAGCAGACCCGTCAGCGAATCATGCGTAGCCTGGTAACCCAGCCGTTCGGTTAGCAAGCGCTGCTCCGTCACATCACGAAACACAATAACATAACCCATTTCATCGCCATTCTCATCAAATATTGGCGAACGGGAGCTCTGTATGTGGTACTGCACCCCGTCACGTCGGTACAGGCGCTGGCTGCCTATTGCCTGATACTGCCAATCGTGGTCATGGTCACGTCGGTTATGCCCGTGATCTGGTGTCTGCATGACCCTGAACACCTCCTGTATCGGGTGGCAATGAGACTCAAACAGGCTCCAGCCGGTCAACTCCTCCGCTACCGGGTTCAGGTACAATACCTCACCATCGAGATTGGTCGTGATCACGCCATCGGCGATCGCATCCAGTGTTACCTGGGCACGTTCTTTTTCTTCCAGCAACGCGTACTCTGTCCGCTTTCTTGAAGTAATATCGAGCAGATAACCATCGTAGTGCGTCAGCTCACCCTGTTCATTGTATACCGGTGTGGTGTAATCGTAGACCCAGCACTCTGAACCATCCGCCGTATATAAACGGTAATCCTGTTCAATAGCCTGAACATCACTTTCGTTTTTATTGCCTTGTACAGAATCTCTGACACGTTTACGGTCTTCTGTATAAATCAGATGCTCAAAGGGCGTTGCATTGAGCATTAAATGCCTGGCATCATAACCAAATTGTTTGACCGCGCTGGAAATATATTCAATGGGCCAGCCCTTTTCGGCGCGGCAACGGAACACCACCACCGGACCATCATAAAAAAGCCGGCGTTCACGCTTTAGATTATCGATCGCGGCCTGCTTTCCGGTGACCTCCTGCCCCAGTACTTCATTCGTTCTGGTAAGCCGATTAACCAGACTACGGTTATCCAGCCCCAGCAGTAGTGACTGCTTAACTACCCGATGATATTTGCTCGCATTAAATACCATCGCCAGGCAGTACACGATTAACAAAAAAGCCAGGGGTTGATAAACCGAGTTTTCAGGCCATACCAGCCAGATGGCGATAGGGATCAGTGCTGAAAATTGAAATGAAAAATAGGCTGGCAGGACTACCGCGTAGGTATTGGCACCGGCAGAAATACCGGCAAGCGAAAAGAATACCAGCGCCTGATAATGCAGCGGCCAGCCAGGATCAAGTAACAGGATGCTGGACGACCAGAGCAAACCACTGGCCATGTTCCCAAGGCAAAACCCGGCCAGCCACTTTTTGATATGCCGCCTGTTCTCGGTATTCCTGTTATAAACTATCACGAGACCCAGGCGGTATGCTGTCATCGTCAATATGCTGCCCCACCAGATAAGCAGATACTGCACTGGGGCTACATTCCATAGAACCGCCGTCATCACAGTGGCCACAATAAATGCTGCGCTGATAGTAGGAATTGCCTGTGCGAACAGTAATTTAGCCTGTTCAAGCACAAGCGCATCCGCGCCTCGTGAGTCACACCCGACGTGGTGATGGTTTGGCATTTGTGTATCTGTCTGTTGGCTGCTCAAGCAATAATTCTCTAGTATCTATATACCGCTATCAAAAGTTAACGGCCAGATCAGAGTAAATCCTTAATCAACATCAAACTGCAGCAAAATTAACCTGTATCCTGTTATTTTATATAAGATATTTATTCTGCACCGTGATGATGCATGCATAAAAAAAGCAGTCAGACAGATTTTACCTGTTTGACTGCCTGTTTCGTGATATTACCGGGATATCACGTATCCCTGGGGTTATCTTTTGCGGTTTTTATCTCTTCTGGTTTTTATCTTTTCATGGAATCAAAAAACTCATCATTGGTTTTGGTGTCCTTGAGCTTGTCGAGCAGGAATTCCATCGCCGCCAGCTCATCCATCGGATGCAACAATTTGCGCAGTATCCACAACTTCTGCAGCTCATCCGGCTTGGTCAGCTTCTCTTCACGTCGGGTGCCGGAACGATTGATATTAATCGACGGGTAAACACGCTTTTCTGCAATACGGCGATCCAGATGCAGCTCCATATTGCCGGTGCCCTTGAATTCTTCGTAAATAACATCATCCATACGTGAACCGGTTTCAACCAGCGCGGTTGCCAGAATCGTCAGACTGCCTCCCTCTTCTATATTACGTGCCGCACCAAAAAAGCGTTTGGGACGGTGCAAGGCATTGGCATCCACGCCACCGGTCAGTACCTTGCCTGACGATGGAATGACAGTATTATAGGCGCGCGCCAGACGCGTAATAGAGTCAAGCAATATCACTACATCACGTTTATGCTCTACCAGTCGCTTGGCCTTTTCGATCACCATTTCAGCTACTTGCACATGGCGGCTGGCCGGTTCATCAAATGTACTCGACACCACTTCTCCGCGCACCGAACGTGACATTTCCGTCACTTCTTCAGGGCGTTCATCAATCAGCAATACGATCAAATAACACTCTGGATGATTGGCGGCGATAGACTGTGCAATATTCTGCAACATCATGGTTTTACCGGCCTTGGGCGGCGACACGATCAGCCCGCGCTGCCCTTTACCGATCGGTGATACCATGTCGATAACACGCGCAGTCAGGTCTTCGGTACTGCCGTTACCCAGCTCCATTTTCAGTCGTTCGTCTGCAAACAGCGGCGTCAGATTGGAGAACAGGATTTTACGCTTGGCATTCTCGGGGGAGTCAAAGTTGATCTCGTTGACCTTGAGCAGGGCAAAATAGCGTTCGCCCTCCTTGGGTGGGCGAATCTTGCCCGATACCGTATCACCGGTACGTAAATTGAATCGCCGGATCTGGCTGGGTGATACGTAGATATCATCCGGCCCGGCCAGGTAGGAGCTGTCGGCTGAACGCAGAAAGCCAAAGCCATCCTGCAGTATTTCCAGTACCCCGCCACCAAAGATATCTTCGCCGCTCTTGGCATGCGCCTTGAGTATGGCGAAGATGACATCCTGCTTGCGGGAACGGGCCATGCCTTCCAGTTTTACAGAGGTGGCAATTTCGAGTAGCTCGGCTACGGTGTTTTGTTTAAGTTCGGTCAGGTTCATGATTTAGAATACACAGTTTATGTTTGGTTTAATGGAAAAGAAACGGCACAACCCGGGCGGGTCAACATTATTTTCTACGAGGAATTATTAAATTAAAGATACGATGTAAACGTGCTGAAAATCGATTCAGTGTGCATATAATAGCATGCTATAGAGATAGCGTCCAGACCTGCAGGCCTGGACGCTCAAATTCTATATGTTGCTATCAATAAAGGCCGTTAGCTGGGACTTTGACACAGCACCAACCTTGGTTGCCTCAACATTACCATCCTTGAATAGCATCAGGGTGGGAATGCCCCGTATACCGAATTTAGGCGGTATGCCAGGGTTGTCATCAATATTCAGCTTCGCTACCTTGATCCGGCCATCGTATTCTTTGGAAATCTCATCCAGTATCGGTGCAATCATTTTACAGGGTCCACACCATTCAGCCCAATAATCAACCAGTACAGGTTTATCTGATTTAAACACTTCCTCTTCGAAAGAGTCGTCGGTCAGATACACAATATTATCGCTCACGCTAGAAGCCTCCTTAAAGAACTGTTCCCGGTCGTAGCCTTGCGCACGGGGTGGTCATGTGATCTGCAGAATCCAACCGTTTACCTGAACACTCAGGTACAAGACTGGGCGATGAAATACCGGAATGGTTGGGTGTTAGAGCAAGATCAACTCTCATGGTTAGCCCATTTGATATGAAACCGGAACAGATTGCAAGTTCAAATTAAACCGATTTGACCCACCCTGCCCCGGTACCCCGGCACAGTAATACTGCCTTCTTGGACAAAATTAAGGTATTCTGTGCGACCTATGAGTATGAATCATTTATCTGACAAGCGTTTTTCCGATTTTGGCTTCTCCAGTGCCATACAGCAGGGTATATCTGAAGCGGGTTTTGAATACTGCACCCCGATACAGGCTGATACACTGCCGCTGGCCATGGCAGGCCATGATGTGGCTGGACAGGCACAAACCGGTACCGGCAAATCGGCCGCCTTCCTGCTGGCTGCATTACACTATCTGGATACGCACCCGCCGCAGCCTCAACGCAAACCGACCCAGCCACGGGTGCTGATCCTGGCACCGACACGAGAGCTTGCCATACAGATTCACCACGATGCGGAAATACTGGCGAAACACACTGATTATAAACTGGCGCTGGTCTATGGTGGCACCGGTTATGAGAGCCAGCGACAAACACTGCAGGAAGGCACTGACTTTCTGATTGGTACACCCGGGCGCATCATTGATTATTTCAAACAAAACATCTTTGATCTGAAGGCCATCCAGGTCATGATTCTGGATGAAGCAGACCGCATGTTCGATCTGGGTTTTATTAAGGACATCCGTTATGTGTTACGACGCATGCCCGAACCTGACCAGCGCCTCAACATGCTGTTCTCTGCGACCCTGTCTCACCGGGTAACCGAACTGGCCTACGATCACATGAACAGCCCGGAGATGGTTCAGATCGAACCTGACAAGGTGACCGCTGATCTGGTCTCGCAATGCGTCTATTACACGGCCAATCAGGAAAAAATTCCGTTACTGCTGGGTCTGTTAAACCATATGGACCCAAAACGCTCGATTGTTTTTGTTAACACCAAGCGAGCTGCCGAACGGGTCTGGGGCTACCTGAAAAGCAATGGTTTCGAGGCCGCCGTATTGTCCGGTGACGTACCACAGAATAAGCGCATCAGCCTGTTAAAACAGTTTCAGGACGGTGAACTGCCGGTGCTGGTAGCCACCGATGTAGCGGCACGCGGCCTGCATATCCCGGAGGTAAGCCATGTGTTTAACTTTGACCTGCCCCAGGATGCCGAAGATTACGTGCACCGTATCGGCCGTACCGCCCGTGCCGGTGCCAAAGGGGATGCGATCAGTTTTGCCTGTGAGGATTTTTCTTACTCATTGCCCGAAATCGAAGAATACATTGGCCATAAAATAGAATCGATGGCGGTAGACAGCCACATAATGGTCGAAAAGCCAGAACCGCCTGTGCGGGTAGCACGCAAGCCACGCTCCGGGCCCGGACGGAACCAGGGTAACTCTCGCCCGCGCCACAACAGCGGTAACAGAAGCAGACATAGAAATAACTAGCGCCCCCTATGCCAGGAATTGAGTCAGAAACCGAGCAACTGGTTATCCAGGTTCCAAAGCTGAATGACTTCAACAGCCCGGTTGTCGTAACCGATCGCAAGCAGGTTGAACAATGGCTGGAGGACCTGCCAGTACTCAACCTGAGCCGAGTCCTGTCGCAACTTATTGATGCCGTCGAACCCATGGTGGTCAATCCACTTGATGCCACACTGCGCATGCAGCTGCTGGAACTGTACCGGCGCAGTGCCATTGGCCTGTATCCCTCTGCTAACAAAGAAAATCTGCGTGCGCTGCCAATTGATGTCCGGCAACGCAAACAGGCAGCCAGCGACACTGGCACGCTTTGTATGCATCTGGCTAACGGTTACAAACGGGTGGTTGCCGATGCCTACCGCGAGAGCCAGCAGATGCTAAAGCAGCCTTTGATGCTGATTGCCACGCAACGTGCGCTGGAAATGCTGGCACTGGCTGTGCTGCACGCCTATCGCAGCTATAGCAGCCTGCCTGGATTTATCTGGCTGGAAATACATCAGCTCTACGGTCTGGCAGAGCGCCAGCAGGCTGTCGAGACCCCCGTTCCGGGAACGTCCAAACAGGCGACTATCGGCTATCTGTACCGCAGACTGATGCTGCTGTCGATTGCCGATCCGTTTCATATGGCCGAAGGCGTCGCCTTCCAGACATACAAACAGTTGGGTCAGATCATCCACCTGTGTCAGATCGAGAACAGACCTGCCAGCAAAACCGGCGAGTACATGATAGACCTGCTGGGCGACAGCCCTCCACTACCCGTTAATCGCTGCAAGCCTGATTCCGTTATTGATGCACCGCGCACACTCAATATAAGCGGACTGCAGCAGTTCGCCGCGCAACAAGAATACACTGAACTGCAACAATCATCCCGGCCTGAGGATATTCCATTACGTCTTTTCCATCCGGATGTCACGAACAATCGTACCCGACAGAACGAGCGCCAGCCCGCTAATCATCGCATAAACATCTGTTTTGGTTTATCTGAACTATGCAAGTTACTCGGTGATGTGGATGTAGGACCTGACTTGCATCAATGGCGCATACAAAACACCAGCACCAGTGGCATCGCCGTTAAATCAGCTCACGACACACCGCTGGACCTATACATAGGTGACCTGGTGGGTATCGAACACACAGATGAGCCACATAACGATGACAGCCCGGTTCAGGCAGCCCAGATACGCTGGATGCGACAGGACGATAATGGCTACACCGAGATGGGTCTGGAGTATCTGACAGGCGAACTACAGGTTGTTCGCTGCAGACTAGCGGATGATGACCCGCTGAACAGCCGTGATTATTATGGCCTGCACATGGAAACCGCTGATCAAAGCGAATTAATATTACCTAAAGGGGCCTACCGTCGTGGCCGTATTTTGTCCATGCAGTTACAGGGTGTACTACTATCAATAGAAGCCGGATTCCTGAAAATGGACACGCTTAACTTTGACCGGTTTTCCTACAAGGCGCTCGCTCCACTATGACCGCTAAACCTGTTTTTACAGCCGAAACAAAATGCAGCTTTTGCCCCGGCACCAAATGCTGTACTTACATGACTCAAAAGATTGAATCGCCCCGTTCGAAATACGATTTTGAACACCTGCTGTGGCAGCTTGCACACGAAAATGTGCAGTGTTATCAGGATACCGACGGCTGGTATTTAATGTTCCGCAGCCGCTGTATTCACCTAAAGAAAAAAGGTGGTTGCGCTATTTACGAAACCCGCCCGCAGATCTGTCGTGACTATGATAATGACTACTGTGAATACGATGAGCCGCCTGAAAAGAATTTTAAAAAGTTCTTTGATGGGTACCATGCCCTGCATAAATACTGCAAGAAACGTTTCAAGACCTGGGACAGATAATCATACTATGACTTAGGCTGTTCCATTAAAAAACCATAACACCCCTTCTCCCCCAGGGAGAAGGCTGGGATGAGGGGATATATTTATAGAAGATTACTATATCTTATCCCCTCACCCCAACCCTCTCCCTGGGGGAGAGGGGGTTAATCGGACAGCATCTATATTTTACGAAGGCATGATCTCGCTAAAATGCCGTATCGCCATAAAGTCTTCCACATCCTTCACCGGCCCTTTTGTATCCGGTTGCCGTATCGCCAGCAAATGACCTATGCCGTAACCACGCGCAGAACGTAACACCGCCAGGCTATCATCCACCAGCAAGGTGCGCGCTGCATCATAGTTTATTTTTGATGCCAACCTGCCCCAGAAATCACTGTTTTCCTTGGGCACGCCGTAATCATGTGCACACACCAGTTGATCAAAATGACCGGCCAGCTGTGTTTTTTGCATCTTCAGTTCCAGGCTTTTCATATGCGCATTGGTAACCAGTAACACCTGCTTGTCTGCCTGACGCAATGCATCCAGAAAATCGGTCACGTGTGGATGCACGGCAATAAGATGGTCTACTTCCTGCTTCAGCAAAGCGATATCCAGACCCAGTTCATGGCTCCAGAAATCAATGCAATACCAGTTCATCGTACCTTCTTCTTTTCGGAATCGCGGGAATAATTCCTGCCTGGCCTGTTCAGTGGTCAAGCCCTGCTTTTCGCCATATCGTTTGGGTACGTGCTGCAACCAGAAGTGGTTATCAAAATTCAGATCCAGCAGGGTGCCATCCATGTCCAGAAAAACCGTATCAACATCCGGCCAGTTAATGTTTGCTGTATGCATCACCACACCTGCCTCGAAAAATAATGTTCTATTATGAAGTTTTGTAACGCAGACTGCCAGACCCACCCAGGTCACCCAGCCTGGCTGTATTCTGGCGAAAGTATAAAAAGCTGCCATACTGGTAGCTAATGGTGCAGCATTTCAGGAGCCAGGCTAAACGGCCTTTATAATAAAAACCTGCCGCAGGCTTGCTATATGAGGTAAATATGATGAGATCATATGGTCGCATATTGTGCATCACCCTGCTTTCGGCAATCATCCCGGTTGCCAGCGCCGATTATCAATCTGATCTTGAAGACTGGTTCAACAGCGATGATGACAAGGACTTTGAAAACATCCTGGCCATCAATGAAGGCCAGCTTAACTTCTTGATCAAACCCCCTGACCAGCCGGTGCATCACCACCAGAACAAACTGATCATCAGCAACACCAGTCTGGATGATGGCTGGATCAGTCTGCAACAGTGCCATTACAACATGGATAATTTTCCCCGTGTTGAGGTTGTCTACAGCCCCGAACGTATACGTAAACTTGAGATCGTCTCCAGTAAAAATATCGAACTGGCCTGGGTAGAAAACGGCAGCGTGCAACTGGTCAACGTCGCCAAAGGCGCCTCCTTATGCGTGAAGGCCGAAAGCCGCGCCCTGTCGCAAAACATCGATGGCAGCTATACGCTGAAAAATGGCCCGTTCATGCGCAAATTTCTGGACGGATATTTCCCGATGCATGTTTCGATTGATATTAAACTGCCAAAGCAACTCGAATTCGCAAGCGTTTCGCCAGCACAACAGGCCGGCTTTGCGGTCAGCAACCAGGCTGATGCCATTCACCTGGATGCCTGGTTTGAAGGGCGGCTGAAAACAGTATTGCAACTGAAACAACGGAAATTAAACTAGGCACGAGCTCTTATCGCTGGCTGTATCTGGCCACCCGAAGCCGTTTCTGTGATAATGAGGTTCTGTTACCCAACGTAGCCCATCATGCCCAAAAAACCTCGCATCCTCGAAACGACCCAGCTGGCCAAAACGCGTTTTTTTCAAATTGAAGGCCTGCATCTGGAATTTGCCAACGGTATGCAAACTCATTACGAACGACTGAAAGGTTCTGCCAACGGCGCGGTACTGATCGTACCCATGCTGGATGAACATACCGTTCTGCTGATTCGTGAGTATGCCGCGGGTATGGACCGTTACGAACTGGCCCTGCCCAAGGGTGGCATTGAAGACAATGAAGACATGCTAACCGCAGCCAACCGCGAAATCATGGAAGAAGTGGGCTATGCAGCGCGCACCCTCAAGCACCTGCATACCGTAACCCTTGCACCGGGTTATCTCGCACACCAGACCCACATGGTACTGGCAACCGATCTCTACCCGCAACGCAGAGAGGGAGATGAGCCTGAAGAGATAGAGGTGATTCCCTGGTCGTTAAATAAACTGGATGACTTACTGGCTCAGGATGATTTTACCGAGGCGCGCAGTATTGCGGCACTGTTTCTGGCCCGGCGCGCCCTGAATAAAGGATTGACCTGACCAGTGAACCGGCCCTTGAAATGGATGGAGCCGGCCAGTAGACGTACTCTGCAACCCGCTCTGATGCAGCTTGTTGCTGAAACCGGTCAACTGATCCTGCCTTACCACCAGACCCGGCTGACCGTCACGCAAAAAAATGACAACACCCCGGTCACCGAGGCCGACCTGGCCGCTCACCACTATATCGTCGAACAACTGGCCAGGCTCACACCGGACATTCCCTGTTTAACCGAAGAATCCCCTGCTGAATCAATCCATGATCGTCGGTGCTGGGATATCTACTGGCTGGTTGACCCACTGGATGGCACGCGTGAATTTATCAACGGCGGCAATGACTATACCGTTAATATCGCGCTCATTATTGATCACCAGCCGGTCATCGGCGTTATCCATTTACCTGTCACAGGCGAAACATGGTTTGCCCACCAGGGTGATGGCGCGTTTTATGCTGATGCAAAGGGTACGCTGCAAGCTATCCACACACGAAGCTTGCCGGCAGTGCCGGTGGTCGCAGTCGGTTATCGCCGTTACCGCGGTAAGTTACATGAATTTCTGGAAAAACTCGGTCCTCATCAGATACTGAGCCACGCCAGCTCTCTCAAGTCCTGTCTGGTTGCTGCGGCACAGGCAGACATTTACCCCTGTTTTGGACCGACCTCAGAATGGGATACCGCCGCTGCACAGTGTATCGTCGAACAGGCTGGCGGCCAGCTTACCGATCTGGCTATGCAACCCTTACGCTATAATATGCGCGATACGCTGGAGAACCCGAGTTTTATAGTAACCGGGGACCCGGCTCAGAACTGGCAGCCGCTACTGCTGACCGATTAACACACTCAGTCACAGGGTTCATCGTAGACCGACATCACTGCTTTCAGCTCACTCAGGATAAGATTAATCTGCTCGGGACTCATACCATCGGTCTGCGGGATGGCCTGCCCTCCTTCCAGGGAATCTATCACCGCACGCACGGCCAAACAGCCTGACTGGCAAATGGCCTCGATACATTGGTAGGTGCTGTCGGATTGGGGCATGTAAATACCTTGGTCAAGGGAGGGCTTATTATATTAATACCGTTGAAGGATTCAAGTACTAAAGCGTTATAACTGCCTGAGCAGGGTATCCAGTCGCTTTGCCGATACCGGACCACTGGTTTTCAGCTCCTGTGCAAACAGTGACACCCTGAATTCTTCAATTTGCCAGCGCAAGTCCCACCAGCCATCACCCGCGGAGGCGCTGACGGGGCTGTCACCGGCATGGCGTAACCACGCCGCCCAATAGGGTTGCAGCTGCAATTGCAAGGGGCGGTCACGCTCCACATTGTGTTGCAGGCGTTGCAGACGCTTCTGTATCGCCTTTAGATAGCGTGGATAATGCTGCAGATGCCGGTATGCCACCTGGCGAATAAAACCCGGGTAGATCAGCCAGACCAGTTGCTGCTGGATATCGGCCAGCGCCTGCATCTGGCTCAGGGCGACCGAGCCACCGAGTTGTGATTTGAGCTGATGAAACTGCTTTAAGGCCTGTGCCAGGCTATCTGCGATACGGCCGGCGTGTGTTATCAGTTGTTCACGAACCTGTTCACTGTGCTGCTGAAACCGCTGCCGGTTACGAATGGCAAGCTGATCGGGTGTCCAGCTGTCGGCCAGAATGGCATGCATGAAATCAGCCTTCAGGCCATCACAATTTCCTACCGCCGTATAATGCAGACACATGTCTTTCAGGTGCGGGATATGTTTTCTGAGATAAGCCAGCTTGTCGGCACTGGTTAGTGAAAACAGTGCCCGCAGACCTTGCAGGTGCTCGGCATCGGCACGTTTTGCTGTGTCATATAATCGAATAGCTACCTTGCCATCCACAGCGGTCAGGGCTGGATACAGGGTCATGTCGATCCCGTGTCTTTGCACCTTTACCTGTGTCGGCAGTTCATCAAAATCCCCGTCACGGATATCATCACGTTCCAGCGCATGGCCGGTACCCGCTGCTGGCACATGCGCGGCCTGTTCGCCGAGCAGATCCTGCAGTTCCAGGAGCGAACGCGAGCTCTCGATCAATTTGCCCTGCTCATCCATCACCTCGTAGCGCATACGTAAATGATCGGGCAAGGCCGCTTCATTCCAGTTTGATTTATCTATCGTTACACCGGTGATTCGTCGCAGGTGAAAACCCAGTTGCTCATACAGGCCATCACCATCACTGTGCATGGACTGCAGACAGGCATCGGCAAAGTCAGGAATGGGCACCAGCTTTCGTCGTATCGGTTTGGGCAAGCTGCGCATCAGTGCAATAATCTTGTCACGTATCAGGCCCGGCACCAGCCAGGCGAAACGTTCTTCCTGTAACTGGTTTAGTACGGCTAGTGGAATCTGTGCCGTGACACCGTCTTTTTCATCGGCCGGATCAAAATAATACTGTAATGCTATGGGTATGCCGTCCCTGTTCACGAAATCTGGAAAATCTTCACTGCTGACCACGCTCTCGTCACCTTGCAACACGTCTTCACGTGTCAGCTTCAGTGTGTCGGGTGCCTGTTGCTGTTCTTTTTTAAGCCACTTTTCAAAACCGGCTGCATTGACCACTCTGGCCGGCACCTGTGCATCATAAAATGCGTACAGCAATTGTTCATCGGCCAGTAAATCGCGCCGTCGTGATTTATGCTCAAGCTGGCCGATTTCTTCCAGCAAGGCACGATTATGTAACAGACTGGCAGCCTTGCTTTGATAAAGCCCCTGCACCAGCCCTTCACGAATAAAATATTCACGTGCCAGTTGCGGGTTCACCGAACCATAATAAACGCGGCGTGCAGACACCAGCACCAGCCCGAACAGACTGACCTGCACCCTGGCCATCACACCGCCACTGCGAGCATCAAAATGTATGTCGCTGTAATGATGTTTGGTCAGATGTTGTGCCAGCCGCTCAACCCACTCTGTTTTGACTGGCGCAATGGTGTGGGCATACAACTGCCGTGTTTCAATCAGTTGTGCCGCCATCACCCATTTGCCGCTTTTACCGCACAACGGTGAGCCCGGAAAAATTCGGAATTGTTTACCGTGACTTCCCTTGTACACTTTTTCCTCGTCCCTGAAGCCAATCTGGCTGATCAGGCCTGACAAAATTGCCCGGTGTATGTTATCAATCCCGGCAGGCTGATCATTCACGCTCATGTGCATCTCACGCACCTGTCTGTTCAGTTGCTGGTAAATATCACGCCATTCCAGCATGCGCATGAACGACAGAAAATGTTCACTGCACCAGCGCCTGAGTTTGCGCCGTGACAAATCATGCATGGCCTGTTGCCAGTCATTCCAGAGGTTCACAATCGCGATGAATTCTGAATTTTCATGCAGATATTCTTTATGTGCTTCGGCCGCCTGCTGTCTTTTCTCCAGCGGCCGTTCGCGGGGATCGGCTACGGATAAAAAACCGGCTATCACCAGCATCTCTGCCAGACAGGCCTCCGTAGCGGCCTCCATTAACATGCGACTGATACGTGGATCGGTCGCGAAACGTGACAGGTTTTTCCCCAATGCAGTCAGCGTGCGCTGGCCATCAACCGCACCCAGCTCAAACAATAATCGGTAACCGTCATTTATCGCCTTGCTCTCAGGCTTTTCCATAAACGGATAGTCTTCAATATCACCGATACCCAGTGCCAGCATGCGTAAAATAACGGCTGCGAGATTGGTGCGCTTTATCTCCGGGTCGGTAAACTCGCTGCGCACTTCAAAATCATCTTTTGCATACAGGCGAATACAAACCCCATCGGCCACACGTCCACAGCGCCCCTTGCGCTGGTCTGCCGAGGCGCGTGATATCTTTTCGATGGGTAGTTGCTGCACCCGGTTGCGTGTGCTGTAACGGCTGATACGCGCTTCACCACCATCCACAACATAATGTATACCGGGTACCGTTAGCGCCGTTTCTGCTACATTAGTGGTAAGCACAATCCGCCGGCCCTTGTGCGGACGAAATATCCTGTCCTGCTCGGCCGAGGACAGGCGTGCAAACAGTGGCAGGATTTCAACGCCCGGCGGGTGATGTTTACGCAGGGCTTCGGCAGCGTCCCGTATCTGCCGTTCACCTGGCAGAAATACCAGTACGTCACCCGACCCCTGCCGTGACAGCTCATCGACTGCCTGCAGGATGCCCTGGTTCATATCACGGTTACGGCCCGAGTCAGCATTATCGGCTGTATTTAATGGTTCATAGCGTACTTCAACCGGAAACGAGCGCCCGGAAACTTCAATAACTCTGGCGTTATTAAAATGTCTGGCAAAACGTTCTGTATCGATCGTTGCCGAGGTAACAATCACCTTCAGGTCGGGGCGTTTAGGTAACAGATTTTTCAGGTAGCCCAGAATAAAATCAATATTCAGACTCCGTTCATGGGCCTCATCGATAATCAGGGTATCGTAGGCCATTAATTGCGGGTCATGCTGGATCTCTGCCAGCAATACACCGTCGGTCATCAACTTGATAACCGTCTGCTCACTGACACTGGAATGAAACCTGACCTGATAACCAATCTGTTTACCGGCTTCTACCTTTAGCTCAAACGCGAGACGCTCGGCAATACTGCGTGCCGCAATACGCCGTGGCTGGGTATGGCCTATCATTCCGGCAACACCGCGCCCCAGCTCCAGGCAGAATTTAGGTAACTGGGTGGTTTTACCAGAACCCGTTTCACCCGCAAGAATAACGACCTGGTGACTGCGCAAGGCCTCCAGTATGACATCGCGGTGTTGCGAAATGGGTAGTTCCGGTGGGTAGTCCGGTGTCGGCAGGCTTGCCAGCCGAGCCTCGTAATCTGCATGGGAGCGCGCTACTGCCTTTTCAAGATCAGGCAGCGCCTTATCTACCGGCTTACCGGATTTTAGTCGCCGTTCAAGTTGTTTTACTCGGCTTTGTAAACGTGGCCGGTCACGCAGGCGCGTTTGTTCCAGATCATGTTTTATCTGTGTAAGTTGTTTAGTGATATCGGGCATGGGTGTTTATTCTAGCATCTCGGCGAGCGAGGCTGATGGTGTCCTCGTTCTCACAGCCACGCTTCTGGATTTCTGCTTCACCCTGCCTCCCTGGCGAGCCCTCGTTCCCACGCTCTGCGTGGGAACCAGAATTTTTTACTGGGTGGGTACACCTGTGCACGTCGCTCTCGGCCTGTCTCACAGAATCCCTTCGGGCTTCATTATGAGTACCCTACCTATCTCCGATAGGTCAGGGCACCATGGCCTACGCGACATAAGCACATCCCTGTGCAAAAAAAAAGCCCACACGGAAAACCGTGTGGGCCTTTACGAACCGCTTGTGTAACAGTTTTACTTGCTACCGAAACGCTTCTGCATCATAGCCATGTGATCTTCGTAAGCCTTTTTGTTGGCTTCCATCATTTCTACACGACGTGCTTCATATGCTTTACGAGCTTCTTCATCACGCTTGCGGGCCGCTTCCATATGCATACGATTCTGTTCCATCATAGCAACATAAGGAGACTGTTGGCCTTCGAACTTCTTGTTGAATTCAGCGGCCGCTTTCTGCTGTGCTTCATAGGCTGCACGCATTTCTTTCTGCTGTGCTGCAAAGGCTTCCTGCTGTGCCTTGGCCTGCTCTTCAGTCAGTGCCGGTGCGCCATACGGTGCATAACCGTTTTGAGGTGCATAGCCGTAACCGTTGTTACCATTGCCATAAGCATTGCCATTACCGGAGAAGTTGCTGCTCATGTTGAAACCGAAGTTACCATCAAAAGCGCCATTACCGTTACCGTTACCATAACCATTGCTATTGTTATAGCCGTTGCTACCGTTATAGCCATTGCTGCCATTGCCATAACCGTTACCAGCAGCATTACCGCTCATGCTGAAACCAAAGCTACCGTCAACAGCGCCGTTGCCATTGCCGTTACCAAAACCGTTGTTGTAACCATTACCGAAAGGACCAACCCATGCGCTGGCAGTAGCAGAAACAGTCATCAGTGCTGCAACAATCATTATTTTCTTGATAGACATAATTATCTCCTGATAATTAAAATTAAAATTTGTGTTATGTATACTGGGCGGGTAGCTAATTCATCCAGTCAGTTAGTGACTTGATAACCGCCCGTTCAACAGTGAATGAGAATATAAGCAATTACTAATGAATAAGCAAGTACAAATGTGAATATTTTTTGAATATGTGCCATTTTTTTTCAGCTCAGGCTCCATCTATACCATAAGTTATTGATTTTTGGTATTTTCCATTATTATGAGGTGGGTATCGTAAGCACCCCGCTCAAGCTACGTGATACAGTAAAAAGCGTCACTCAGGATCAGTATCCAGCAGGCAGCCGGATCACACCTTACTAAAAAGAATATGGAGATAAATTCATGCACCCGTTTTATAAGCTGATATTACCGCTAGCCACCTTGCTGGCAGTAAACGCCTGCAGCAACGATACGGATTCCACAACGGAACAACCATCAACATCCACCGTTACTCCTGCTACTTCTATTCCCGGGCGCTGGTACACCGAAGAACAGGTCGCAGCAGGCAAGCATTTGTTCCAGCTGCATTGCTCTACCTGTCACGGCAGCAACGCACAGTCGATACCTGACTGGAAAAAACCTGGCAGCAATGGTATGTACCCGCCACCCCCTTTAAATGGTACTGCGCACGCATGGCACCATTCCCTGAACTTGCTGCGTAAGACAGTACGTGAAGGAGGAGTCAGACTCGGTGGACAAATGCCGGGCTTTGCCGACAAATTAAAGCCGCAGGAAATTGATGCCATACTCGCCTGGGTGCAAACCCTGTGGACAGAACAGATCTATCAGGCATGGCTTACACGCAGTGGTCTGATCAAACGCTGATCTGCACAAACCCGTAATCATGTTTCACTAGCGGGCATTTTGCCTGTAACATACGCAGGCTACGCCTACGGTGCGGGTAACGATACAGATAGTTCTGACGGAAACCACATGCGGTATGTAAACGGTCTGCACTTTAATAATATACGCGGCGATATCTATGGCGGCCTGACTGCCGCCGTTGTTGCACTACCTCTGGCACTCGCTTTTGGTGTGTCTTCAGGCGCAGGCCCAATCGCCGGTGTCTACGGTGCTATTTTCGTCGGTTTTTTTGCTGCTGTATTTGGTGGCACACCCGCTCAGGTATCTGGCCCTACCGGCCCCATGACGGTGATCATGGCGGCTATTTTCACTCAGTACACCGCCATGTTCCCACAAGACCCGGCCCATGGTGCAGCGCTTGCCTTTACCGTGGTGATGATGGGTGGGCTGTTCCAGATTCTGTTCGGCGTGTTCCGCATCGGAAAATACATCAACCTGGTACCGCATCCGGTCACCTCCGGTTTCATGAGTGGCATTGGCGTTATTATCATCCTGTTACAACTGGGGCCGCTACTCGGACACCATGCGGCCAGTGGTCCATTGGCTGCCGTGCAGGCATTGCCTGAATTTATCAGCACACCGAATAGCTATGCATTATTTCTGGGTGGACTCTCTCTGGTGATCGTTTATGCACTGCCCAAACCAATCAACCGCCTGATTCCGTCACCACTGGTTGCGCTGGTGGTGGGCACTGCTGCAATGCTACTGCTATTGCCTGAACAGGCAGTGAGCATACTGGGGAAAGTTCCAACCGGTTTACCCGCACCACAAATGCCGATTTTTATTGCCGACTGGAACCTGATCATTGACATGATCGAATCCGCCCTGACCCTGGCCATGCTCGGTACCATTGATTCACTACTCACCTCACTGGTGGCAGACAACATCACCCGCACACATCATAAATCAGATCGTGAACTGATCGGCCAGGGTATTGGTAATACGCTGGCCGGTATATTCGGCGGCCTGCCCGGCGCTGGCGCCACCATGCGCACCGTAGTCAATGTGCGCGCAGGAGGCCAGACACCGCTGTCCGGTGCGCTGCATGCGCTGATACTGCTCGCCATCGTGCTCGGCGCAGGCAGTTTTGCAAAGTATATTCCCCACGCCGTACTGGCGGGCATCCTGATCAAGGTCGGTACCGACATCATTGACTGGGATTACCTTAAGCGCATTAAAACAGCGCCCCGATCCGGTATGGTTATCATGTTCACGGTTTTGTTTATCACCGTCTTTATTGACCTGATTACCGCTGTCGCAATAGGCATGATCATGGCCAGCTTTCTGTTTCTGCAACGCATGACCGAGATGCAGCTAAAAAGTATCACCGCGATTACCGAGCCCAGTCCTGAGCATCCACTAGCGGAAGAAGATGCCAGAATATTAAAAAAAGCGGCCGGTCGTATCCTGTTATTTCACATTGAAGGTCCACTGAGTTTTGGTGCTGCGAAAGAAATGGCTGTGCATGCCTCTACTTTCAACAGCCATGAGATCATGATCATTGATCTGAGCGATGTGCCATCTATCGATTTCACCTCATCGCGCGCTATCGACGATATGGTCTCTGATTCACTGCATGCCAAACGCACCGTTATGCTCACAGGCGCCCGCCCTGCTGTGATTGATCTTTTACAGCAACAGGGCATCCTGGATAAACTCAATCAACAAAATCTGCACGCAAGCCGACATGCAGCACTGCAACAAGCTGCACAACTGCTGGGCATAGAAACCTCATAATGACTGCTCGATCCGCTTAAACCATCAACCCGTATGAGACGCACCACTACCCTATGAAAAAACTGACAGACGAAGAACTGCGTGGCGTGCTAAACGGACAAACCGGTAAGCTGGAATGGCAGGAGCTGGAAAAACACTTTGCCCGAGGTGTTGTCATCAAGGTCGATCCGGCAATGGATCTGATCAAAGCCGGCGCTGCGTTCGTACAGGACAACAAGCAGCAAATAGAGGCCTGGATGAATGACGGTAAGGTCTGCAACGCAAATGATAGCGATGCGCTGGACTGGTCAGTACATAAACCGATGTTCTGGACGGTGGTAGTCGCTCCGTGGGTGCTGGTGCAGGTGGTGACGGAGCCAGAATAAGCCACCAATTATTACCTTATAAAGTAATTTATTGCAGTATTTTTCACATTATTACCTTATATAGTAATTAATAAATTGCCATTAATGGTAAATAGTCTATAATTTATATGCTATTTACTTTATTAGGTAATTTATATATGAAAACCCTGTTGGCTGCACTTGTTCATCAGATCGTCGATGCCGGTAAAGATCGCGGCATGGATCAGAAAACCCTGGTGCAAAAGGCAGGTCTTAGCGCCAGCACACTGTCCAAGCTCAAACAGGCAGATGACGTCAGGCTGTCCACGCTGGAACGTCTGGCCAATGTCGTCGGGCTGCGCGTCAGCCTCTCTCCCAATGATCCGGTGCTTGAAAAGTTACTGGATCGAACGCTTTTCACCGACCCGGAATAACCCATGGCTACCGATCGGGAAGCAGTCGTCTGGACACGTAGCGGCACCGCCCCTGTACGCATGGGCCGTTTTGTTGTGACCGATACCGAATGCCGCTACACCTATGACAGCAGCTATCTCGACAACGGCCTGCCCGGACTCGGTATTTTGTACGACCCCACCTTTATTGGCGAGAACACCATCACCTGGAAACGCTCTCAATACTTTGACCTGCTGCCCCAGCTTCAAACCCTGATACCACCAACCAGTGAAGGCAACTTCCAGCGCCAGCTTATTCTGTCCTGGCTGCAACAGCAGAACAAAACACCCGAACAGGGCTTCGACAGCGACTGGGCCATACTGATGGCCGGCGGTCATGGTGGTATTGGCCATATTGATGTATTCGAAAATGACGATCAGGCCAGCGAATGGTACAGCGACACACGTACACAGGAACTGTTTACCATTAATGAAGACCTTGGCTTCTCGTTAAAGGACTTCATGACCTGGTTCGACAACAGTGCCGAGGCCCTGATTGAAGCACTCGGCCCGACACCCAGCGTCGGCGGTGCCATACCTAAATTGCTGTTATCCATACCCGACAGTGGCTGGGATGGTCGCATTGCCCTGCCTACCCGCTGTGCGGTGGCGGATCGTACCGACATCGTCGTGAAATTTGAAAAACCGACCTACCCCGGCATCGTCGAACTCGAGGCGCTGACCCTGCAGTTACATGCCGAGGCCGGTTTTGAAGTGCCACGCTACTGGACTGCCGAGATCAACGCTATGCCGGTGATTGCGATTGAGCGCTATGACCGCGACCCGAACGGCAAGCCACTGTTCACAGAAAGCCTGTATTCCGTGATGGCCACCGGTGACAGTCGTGTCACCCACCATTACAGCAGCAACTATGATGATATCGGCCGGGTCATCGAACGCTCACCTATACCTATTGTTTCCGATCCACAGGAAGCCAAACATCATTTACTTAAACGCCTGATCATGTCATTTGCTACCGGTAATGGTGATCTGCATATGGAAAACCTGTCGCTGATCCAGCGCGATGGTCAAACCCTGTTCTCACCGGTGTATGACCCTACCCCGATGCGCGCCTACAGCCGACACGACATGCTCAGCGTCATGCCGTTCGGTAACTATGGTGAACTGGATAACAAGGATCAGCCGATCGGTTTTGAAGCCGCCCTGGTTCATCTGGCAAAAAACATGGGCTTCAGTCGCAACACATTAAGGCTTATTGTCAGTGAAGTACTCGAACATACAGCCAGCTACCCGCAACAGATCAGGCAACTGCAAACCCTGCCCAAGGAAAATCAGGAAAACCTGATCCGGATTACAACCCTTGTCCGGGATATACTGAACGGCTTAATGTAAAAACAGCACAGCTGCCAGCATTCTGCTCACCGTACTCTCCGGTGAGTATCTTGCCTTGTCATTAAGAAGATCTATACTTCTGTATATCAGCCCAATAACCTTCCGGTCGAACATCAGGCGCGCTGAGTGATATTCTGTATTTCATGTTCAGCATTTACATGGCTCGACGACAGCACTCACCACAGGGTTATCCGTCCACGCCGTGGCTGTGTGCCGCTAAGCAGACTATCGGCTCAACTTAATTTACTTTTACGACCGGCAACGATGCCAGGGAGAAAGCCATCATGGATCAGGAGTTTCTGATACTCACCGACCCTGCCAACGGCAAACAAATCGAATTACCGGTGCTGCGGCCGACACAGGGACCACCTGTAATAGACATCGGCCACCTGCACCGTGAGATGGGCTACTTTACCTATGACCCGGGCTTTCTTGCCACCGCCAGTTGCCACAGCACCATTACCTTTATCGACGGTGACGAGGGCATACTTCAATACCGTGGTTACCCGATCGAACAGCTGGCGGAACAAAGTAACTTTCTCGAAACAAGCTATCTAATGATGTACGGTGAGTTACCCCGCCCTGAGCAGCTCGAAGAATTTCATAACATCATGACCCACCACAGCATGCTCAATGAGAGCCTGAAGAGTTTCTTTCGTGGCTTTTATCATGATGCCCATCCGATGGCAATTATGGTCGGAGTAGTGGGTTCGTTATCAGCCTTCTACCACGATTCAACCGACATCACCAACCCGCGCCACCGTGAAATTGCCGCCTACCGCATGATTGCGAAGATGCCCAGTATTGCCGCAGCCAGCTACAAACACACCATCGGCGAACCTCAGGTATACCCGGACAACAGCCTGAGCTTTACCGGTAACCTGCTAAAGATGATGTTTTCGGTTCCGTGTGAGGAATACCACGTCAACCCCGTTGCCGAAAAGGCACTGGATCTTATCTTTTTACTCCATATTGATCACGAACAGAACGCCAGCACCTCAACGGTACGCCTGGCCGGCAGTTCACAGGCCAATCCTTTTGCCTGCATCGCATCCGGGATAGCCGCACTGTGGGGGCCCGCCCACGGTGGTGCCAATGAGGCAGTGCTGAGCATGCTGGAAGAAATCGGAGACGTAAAAAACATACCGGAATATCTGGCACGGGCGCGTGACAAGAATGACCCATTCCGGTTAATGGGCTTCGGTCACCGGGTGTACAAAAACTATGATCCACGCGCACGCATTATTCGAAAAATGTGTCACGAGGTTCTTAAAGACATGGGCGATGAAAGCGACCCACTGTTTGAACTGGCCATACGGCTGGAAGAGATTGCCCTGAGTGATGACTATTTCATTGCCCGCAAGCTTTATCCCAATGTCGATTTTTACTCCGGCCTGATCTACAGGGCACTGGGTATCCCAACCAGCATGTTCACCGTGATGTTTGCCATAGCACGAACCGTAGGCTGGGTAGCACAATGGATGGAAATGATCGGTGAAGATACGGATCTCGATAAAAATTTAGTTGAAGCTCTGGCCGATCCTCTTGTGCATCTGGTAAGAAATG
>ENA-ORDP01000418-ORDP01000418.1-marine-sediment-metagenome-genome-assembly--contig:-NODE-418-length-28180-cov-11.170738_pt1 | contig 28180 bp, 24 predicted proteins | sample MGYA00248627_ERZ508539 | MGnify/ENA primary metagenome ERZ508539 (study PRJEB26208, sample SAMN05571518) | marine sediment metagenome | biome: deep sea; feature: Hydrothermal vent; material... | reverse complement strand
ATGAAATCAAGGCAAAACTCCGCGTTCACCAACACAGTTGCCACTTCAACCCGAGCGGCTTGGTTTAACTCAGACTGTCCTTTCTCCTGATTCAACCAGACCGTAGATCGACGCGCAGTGTAGATCTCGAAACAAATCCGAACAAAGAAAGGCCAGTCATCCTTTGCTATCGTGGTATGTGCTAACAAAGCCATAACAACAAGGGGAACCGGCCTATGTCTCGCATCCTGCCAGCAATCGACTCTCTGGATCAACACCTTTGTCACTTGGAACATCACCCGGAGGCGTACTGTCCACAGCTGTACGAAACCTCGCAGGACGGAAGCCAGCCAGTGGGTGGTTAGGTACAACGTACGGCGCTTTTTGAAAGCCTAGCTGCAGAATAAGAAAATCGGGTTGACTGACTAGATTTTCCATCGTAGGCTTATAAATTAAATAGAAAAAACAGATAAAATAAACATTTTTATCTTAGCTAAATGGCTCGGTATCGATAAACAGTCGAAGGGACAATATATGAAAAGCGTGCTGATCTATACAGTACATAAAGCTGCATCCATGTTCTTACATAAGCTAGGGGCGGATATGGGCAAACGGCTGGAACTTGATACCTATTCGATAAACAACAAGAAATATTACGATCAAATAAAAAATTCATCCTGGAAATTATTTATTGAGTCAACAACCGGGCCGTCATGCTTTGGACCGATCCGAGCTGGAGAGGATGTCGCATTACCAGTCTTTCCAGATAATATGGAAAAATATTCCGTGGTCTTGCATATAAGAGACCCGAGAGATGTGCTTACTTCTGCATACTATTCTCACGCATATAGTCACGTAGTCACCGATAGATTCAAGCCTTCTTCTGAACAGCGTAAACAATGGGAAGAAGAAGGTGTAGATCATTTCGTTATTAACAGGATAGAAAGGGTAAAAAAGGAGTATGAAGAGCTGTGCACACACTTGCTCGATAAGGATAATGTAGTCCTGATTAAATATGAAGATATGGTGACCAATTATGAAAAATGGCTCAAGGGATTTGTTTCTGCCTTCTCAGAGTTTGAACCCAGGCAGAAAGCTGGTATTGGCCTTATTTTAGGGAAAAATACGCACGAAAAAATATATACCACCTTGTACAATAAGTACAAGGATGACTTCTTACCTGCAAAAGAAGAAGATGTGTACTCTCATAAAAGGCAAGTAACACCCGGCGATTATGCGCGAAAGCTCGAGAAATCAACTATAGAAACGTTGAATAACGAATTCTCAGGGGTATTAACAAGTTTGCGTTATTAGCTGTACGATTTGATCTGACAGTTACCGGTTTAATGAGAGTTATAGTCAAGTCTGGTGTTTAGCCTCCTGTTAACCTTTAATTTCAGTGGTGTACTGAATTGACCACTTTGAGGTGCCATCTTAATTGATGGTAGCCCTCGCTTCTGTTAAAAAGGGTTGGCGTCTATACATGGGGAGAAAATCCTGAAAGGATGGTGAGCTATATTAAAAGTAGGTCTGCCTGACAGCAGAGTCAACTATTTCATTATCAGTGATAATATCTTTATTGAGCAAAGCAAACCAAAAAATGAAAATTCTTCAGGTTAGTACAACCGCACAACAGGGTGGTGCCGGCATCGCTGCGTACAGATTGAATATAGGGCTAAGGTCTCTAGGTGTTGATTCGTGTATGTTGGTTAATAAAAAAATCCAACCGGACGAATATATAATCAGCCCGACAAATAATATCGATAAGGTAATGGCTCGCTTGTATCCATACCTTGACCGCGTTCCAGGATGCTTGTCTCGGCAACCGTTGGACAGGATATCGTCGTCCTGGGCGCCTAACAGACTGATAAGTCGGATTAAAGCTCAGTCCGCTGATATTGTAAACTTGCACTGGGTAAATGACGGGTTCATGCGCATAGAGGCATTCCCAAAGATTCGCCAGCCTATTGTCTGGACATTGCATGATATGTGGGCATTCTCTGGTGGTGAACATTACGTAGGGGAAAGTATCCGCTATAAGGAAGGTTATAGTACTAATAATTGTCCTGCATCCGAAACCGGTCTGGATGTTAATCGATGGATATGGAAAAGAAAAAAGAAATCCTGGTCAAATGTAGAAAATATGGTGGTAGCAGCACCCAGTAAATGGTTGGCAGATTGTGCGCGACAAAGTGACCTCTTTCAAAACTGCAGGGTGGAAGTTTTGCCGAATGGCGTAGACCACAAGCGCTTTCACCCAGTGGGGCATGCAACTGCCCGAAGCATCCTTGGATTGCCGGAAGATAAAAAGTTAATCCTATTTGTCGAAGGCTCATGGGCCACTGACAAAAGGAAAGGTTTTCACTTACTGGCAGATGCGCTTAAAAGATTAGAGGCCGAAGTAAACCCGGAGAGTTATCAATTAGTCGTATTCGGTAAATCTTCAGGAGATGATTCGTTTCCCATGAAAACCCTTTATCTCGGTAGACTTCATGATGAGATCAGTATGGCACTGGTCTATGCAGCGGCAGACGTATTTGTGGCACCATCGACCGAAGAAAACCTGGCCAATACCGTGCTCGAGTCCTTGTCCTGTGGCACCCCGGTGGTGGCTTTTGATATAGGCGGTATGCCAGATATGATCGCCCACAAAAAAAATGGTTATCTGGTGCCCGGATTTGATACGGGGGCCATGGCCAGAGGAATACAGTGGGTGGTGGAGGATGACCAACGGTGGAAAGGGTTATCAGACCAGGCACGGGCTACGGTGGTTCAGTCGTATACGCTGCAGCAATCTGCGTCCCGTTATATGGACCTGTATAAGGGCCTTTTGTAGCTGATGCTCATTCAGTTGCTGTTTTGATGATTATCGCGGTCAGTTAAAATCAAGCCACAAACTTTTCCTTCAAAATTTATTTATAGTCCTTTAGCGCTTGCTTGGTGGATTGCAGTATAACTTTTAAATATGGCCAGATTACATGCACAGGCCACCAGGAACCTCGATGGCGCCTCAGGTAGATGGCATAATCATGAAAATCAAATCCGTGTGGACTGTTCAATCTGCGTATTCTATCCATCATTGGTAGGCTCACGTCTTCCCAGGTCCCTTCGATCGGGTTGTCCTTACAAGTTCCGAGATAACCGGGTGCCAGCCAGACGCTGCAGTCATGCTTTAGGGCCCTGAAACAGTAATCGTGATCACCCCAGCGGTGTTGATAGATGGGGTCCAAATTTCCAACTTTCCTGACTACAGCAGCTGGGATCAGTACGCAATTCCCGTTCGTAGCATCACACTGTATGGGTTCATTGCCAGGCGCAATCCGTTCCAGCTTTACGCGACCACAGCGCCATAGGTGGCGCTTAACACCGCCATAGGTGGATTCCTTGGTGAAAGAGTCCTGCATGCCACTTCCAATGATAGCGCGTTCATGCCCTTGGGCCGCGAGCTTTGCGTAAGTTGCCAATAGGACTTCCAGCGCGTCGTGATATAAATCGCTGTCATCGTTAAGCCAAAGATAGAAATCGAACCCTTTATCAATGGCAGCAGAAAATGCTGCGTGCATACCGCGGTTCCAGAAGAGACTTCCGTTACCTTGCAGGACGTGTACACCCGGGAACCTGTTTTTTATGGCTTCTGATGTGCCATCGGTGCTTCCGTCGTCCATCAGATAGACCTCGACAACGATCTTGGTAGCAACGCTCTGCTGGAAGAAGGCTTCCAGACATGACAGCGTCAGTTCACGGCGATTATGGCAGGCCATGATTACAGCCAGTCTCTGAATATCCGTCTGATTTATTTGCGTATCCATTATTTGGCTTAATTGGCGTCCGAATCAACCCATGTTTTTGGCAAAGACATCAGTTTCTAAAGTGGTCTTGCCTGGCTTATATAATCGCCTGGATTGCCCAATCTACAGAAAACTTACAATTTCTCATCTTCCCCAAATACTAGGCGGTATTTTTTCTTTACGTAGCGCCCAGTCCCTCCATATATCTTTATTATCGGAGAAGCCAGTTTCTGAGTGCGTTTAAATGCTTCAATCTTTTTTTTCAATTGTTCATCCGACTCTATAATACAAAGGAATCTTTCCCTTGCTGCTTTGTAAAATTCAATATCAATTAAGTTTAGTTCTACTATTCTATCTATATGGTGATTTTCAAATTTCAGCAATCGCCTTTTATTTTTCTTGTTCATATTTTCATAGTGAGGCGATCTCCATCCAAGCATGCTGGAAAAATGAATTAGACTCTCATCAAAATACTCCTGCAACCCATAGCACGTTATCTTATTAAACAAATTATCTAATGCTTTAGCCTTTATCTCTTCCGGAGATAGTGTGCCAATCACTAATTCTGAACCATTTCTTTCATAATTTATAAGCATTCTTGACTGAAGATTGGTTAGCTCGGAATTATTACTGTATAGGAAGTCATCCAGATTGAAGGACTCTGGAGGAAATTTATCTAATAAGTATGAACTTTTTCCTACAGACACATATTGACAGAATGATTTTACTCGACTAACCGGGTCTCTAAGTATTGTGATTTTTTGAGCTTCATCTGCCTCTTTCACTCCCGAGACAACTGGGGCGTGTCCAGTAAAGAGGGTTATGCTTAGTTTTTCCTTTTCCGTTAATGATGAAAACCTTTTCCTATCCTCAATGTTGTCTCCTATAAACCTAAACCGATTTTCCCCTTTGTATTGATTCCTGAGTATTCTTGAAAAGGTAGACCCAGCTGTTTTAGGAATTTGCAGAAACCTCAATCTATCCACATTATCGCTCCTATAGCGCAGTTAGCGAGTACTGACGATACCCAGTTCACGCTTGTTGAACATTACCTTCCCCGTCTTGCAGCTTATCCTTGACTGGTATCCGGCTATAGACGAATGCTGCCGCAATAATAGATAAACTAATCGGTGCTAGTTGGTAATACGATTCTCCCCACAAAAATAAAATAAACATAATATATGCTGCAGTTGTTAGAAATATTTCGCCTAGCAACCTTCTAAGCGCCCAGTAGTATGAAGCAAAAATAAACAAGGCATAAGGCAAGCCATAGTTTGCAAACATGCTTGTAACACCGTTTGAAGACCCTTCCGTTGCATCTACTCTGCCTATAGCACTAAATTCTTTCCTGTACTCTTCGTATCCTAACCCAAACACGTGCTTCTTGAATATCTTCAGGTCCGTTTTCGCATCAAAGCTGCGATTTTCTGCACTCCAGCCTTGTCTTGCTACGCTTGGGTTCAGATAACTATCCAGCTTGACCACAATTACAGAATGGAATTTAGCCGCAAATAACCCGGTTAGCAAAATCGCCAACCCAATTGATACTACCTTTTGAGAAAACGAGGCTAATTTGCTCTTATATAAAAACAGCCCATAAAGGATCGAAAATATTACAAATCCCGTCGTAGAAGTAGTCGTTATCAGTGCAGTAGTAAGAATAGTCAGATAAATCCATTTCTTCTTATTTGCAAAACCTGTTCTAGCAAAGACAATAAGAAAAAGGGCCGCATTCAAAAAGCCCTGGTATGCCCCAGGCTCGAAAAATATTGAGTTATTTCTATCAGGGTGATACTTATGCCTGAATGTATATAACACTCCCTCATAACCCATTTCACCAACGGTTGGCAGCTTGGCTATCAGCCCGTCAAATAAATGCATAACATCTATTATATAACCGATAAGGCTGACCGCCGCCAAAAACACCACGACGTTTATGTAGGTTTCAACGAACCTCGTCCCTACTGTTTTAAGAATAAAATAGGCAAGCACGAACTTCATTGCAGTTGCGATTATTGACTGCAATGAAAGACTACCACCCGTATAAAGGCTCAAAGAAAACAATAGCCCCATAAAAACTGTCATATATAGCAGATACCTGTCACTGATTTTTCGGTCCGTGAACAAATACCATGTGACCAACGCTATAAGGAATACAAGAAAAAGATATTTATTGCCTGCCTGGTTATATCGTTGAGCGCCACTAACAAACAATAATAAATACACCAGTATTACGTTAATGAAGGTAGGATTTCGCATATACACACCATAATCCAGACCCGGAAATCACTGTCACTCGAAAACATGATTGCGTTGGCAATCGTCCGGATTGCCGGATTTTGTAACGCTAGTATTGATTAAGCACTGCCCCAACGACTTTCGTTTCAACCTGACCCAGAAGTGATACCAGGGATTTAGTGTCGTCTGTCCTGGAGTGCCCGCTTCTGGCGACCAGCAATGCACTACCGGCCACGGAGGCTATTGACATGACATCGGCCTTGTAAGTGGCTGGTGGGGTGTCGATAATAATGACGTCAAAGTACTTCTTAAGCTGGCGCAATATCGATGAAAACCTTCCATTACCCAGAATTTCCGCAGGATTAGGTGGCACTGCACCACACCCCAGTACTGAAAGATATTGGAATGTAGATACAGTGTCCGGAAGCGTATCGAGATCTTCCATTCTCACACGCCCGGCCAGCAGCATCGATAAACCCACCCGGCTTTTCACATCAAAAATCTCATGTTGCCGGGGTGAGCGAAGATCAGCATCGACCAGCATTGTTGATCGACCCATTTGCGAAAATGCCATGGCCAGATTTGCCGCAACGTAGCTTCGTCCTTCCTTACTGCCGGGACTGACTATTGCCAACGTTTTCTGATGTGGGGTCAGCCAGTTACTCAGCAGTTGTCCCCGGATAGAACGGAATTCCTCCGCCAGCCCGCCAAACGGCGAACTGGCCATCACCTTTTCTTTGGATAACGTATCGTCACCCTGCCCATAGGTGTAACCAAACTGGCGGGACAAAGCCTGCAGGATATCGTCTTGTGAAACCAGCTTTAAATCCACTGCCGCTTCCCCAAAATATAGCCCTTTTTCACGCTGGTGATCGATGATCCTATCGACATCAACGCTGGTCAGCTTCCCCTCGGCTACCAGCAATTCCCCCATACTCTGGTCTGTCCAATGGGTTCCACCCTGTAATAACTCTTTGCCTTCCATCTGGTCGCTGACCGTTTCAAAACCTGGGTTTTCGATGTATACGACCTTTTCGTCATCCGAAGTTCGGTAATCTGCACTACCTGTACCGGTCTCTCGCGTATCGCCGGATTCATTCGAATCATTCAGAAAATCCATTAGTGTTTTTATCTTCATTTCAAATGGCCCAGAAGAGGGATCCCGATCCCGTTAACAAGGTCCTCTTCAGAATGTATTCTGCGTACGAATACGCCCATAAACAGAGCGATACCCACACCCAGCAGCAATCCACCGAAGGCGCCAACTGCAAGATTCTTTGCCACATTAGGTGTCGCAGGTCTTGAAGGGACAGTGGCATGGTCCACTATGGAAACATTGGTTTGACTCACCATACTCAGCATGCTGGTCGTATTCAGCTGGTTTAAGGCCGCATTATAGGTTGCCCGGGCACTTTCAACCTCCCTTTGGAGTACGGCGATACGATCATGCTCTCCTTTGACGCTCAGGACTAACGTCTTCTGTTCTTCCATGGCCTGTGCCAGATCTTTCTCACGCTGTTTCGCCAAATCCGCCGTGTTAACAATACCATCTGTAATAGATTGAATTTCCCTATTCAACCTGTTTCGCGCTGCTCTGGACTCTGATTTCAATTTCACGATCCTGGGGTGGTTTTCACCGAGACTGCTCGAGCTCTCAACAAGCCGCCCTTCGAGATCCCGTATCTCCACTTTTACTTTTTGTACAACAGTGTTATTGAACACGGGTTCAAAAGTCATCAGGGAGGCCCCACTGCTCAGCACATCATTAAGTTTCTGCAGCGTGGTCTCCGCATTCCTTGTGACTTCCTGCGCTTTTACCAGTTGGTCCGCAAGATTTTGCAATCTGGAGGTTTCAAGATCGATGCGTTCGCCTGACGAAACGATGCCTTCTTGCTGCTGGTAGGCGGTTAGCCTGGCTTGAGATTCTTCCAGACTGGCACGCAAGGATTTCAGCTGTTCATCAAACCAGATCTTTTTACTGTAAGCAGGATCGGTAACCATCTTAAGATTCGTGGCAATATAAGCTTCAGAAACTCTATTAGCCATGAAGGCTGCAATTCCGGGGTTAGTAGAATAATAAGAAACCTCGACTATACGGCTGTTTATCAAGGGGGTGATCTCCAGGTCGACTCCAATCCATTTGGCCAACCCATCGTATGACTTCCCTACTCTCAGCGTATCGCCGCTCCATTCACTGTTATCAGCATTACTGCTATCGCTATCCTCACTCATAAAAAGCGAACTGGTGAATTGCTTTAAACCATATTTAAAGTCGTCAATGACAGACGCCTTTGCGTCCAGCGCGTCTCTCAAACGTTGTCTTTCATAATCAGACAAACCATCAACAATGCGCTGAGCAACACTCAGACTTTTCAGAATGCTTACCTGTGTCGTTATATAACTGTCCTGAGCCAACACCCGGCTTTCGCGATCATCCAATGGATTAGTTGAATTGAACTCAAAATTCAGGGAAGTCGTTGCGCGGTACATTTTCGGCATTTGGTAAGTGACAATTACGGCCATCAAAACACCCAGCAAAAAAACTGCAGCGATCAACCGCACATGCATGCGCAGAATCAGAAATATTTTTTCAAGGTCCATTTCATTTGATGTCATGGTAATATCCAAACAATCAACACGATTAAAAAAGTCGCTCTTTCACATACAGCACATCCTTGGGTTTGACTTTACTTGTCAAGTCCAATTTGAATTTTTTTGTTGCACCATCGCCCAGGATTCGAGTAACCACGATGCCCCTCAGTGACCCACGGTCAGATATCCCGCCACCAACGGACACTGCCTGCATAACCGTCATGCCTCTCTCCAAACGATACATTCCCGGCTTCTTCACTTCCCCATGTATATAAAACTCATCCATCTTCGGCACCAGGACAAAATCCCCCCTGGACACCTTGATATTCTGACTCATATCGCCAGCATAAAAGCGCAATAGATCAATCTCGCGCTTCACCTGCTTTCCGTCTTCTTTTTTGACGACGGTTATAATATCAGCCGCATCGTCTTTCAGGCCACCGGCCTGAGTGATGAGATCGATTACCCGGCTCTCTCCCATAAGCGAATACTGCCCCGGATTATTGACCTGTCCCATGACAGAAATCTTCTGGCTTTGAAACTCCTTGACTGTGAGCGCCACCTGAGGGTTTTTGATAAAACCGCCTTCTTTCAGCAGTTTCGCTATTTTCCGTCCGGCCTCTTCCGGGGAAAGACCGGAAACAGCCACTTCGCCCACCAGGGGGAAGGCGATGGTCCCATCGTCCTGGCTTATCCGTACAGCTGTGGTCAGATCGGGCTGGTCATAGACAACGATATCAATACTATCGCCGCCGCCAAGTAGATAAGCCTCGCCTGCAAATGCTTGCAGGGCACTAACGCCGATGATGAATGCGCAGAAGAACCCTAAAGCAGTCTTCAGATACTGACCCACCATTCTCGTCGTTCCTCCCGAAAATTCAAAATCTTTTAAGCATCATTGATATCGTAACTTACGGACTAATACTGACATCAGTTATTTCTATATATCAATAAAATATCAATCAACTGTAAATTATTTCGACGAACCGGCTGTACTCCGATTTACCACCCAAAAATTTTTACCCGGAAACGGCTGCTTTAACAGAGGGGAAATTCTACTCGTTCGCCTCCGAATACCGCCTTACCTGGCCCTTGAAAAGACAGGATCTGGCGCACTATAACACTAATTATATTAATTTTAAACTCATCCGGTTACGAGGCGATGCTCATTGAAGAGGTAAACAACGGGCAAATCCCGTTTTCCCCATTTGAGCGCCAGGGCCAAACCCGGATCTGCCCTGACTATCGATAATGCCAACACACAACAATTAACGCTCCCATGCAACAATCAATATGTAAATTTATTCGACATTTTAGTTATTTCATATTGACTGATCTCAGGACAGGTCGGCATGAGCAGACAGCTCTATCCAGGCGACTGACTATCTTATTGATTATAGTAATAATTTTTTCCAGGAAGAAACGATATCGATTTCGAAGGCTATGGGAAGGTTAGCTGCCTTATCTAACTGTGTCCGGCGAGGTACGGCGGAGAACCCTTTCGGCTCGTAAGGCGCTTACAATATATCCTTATAAAGATCCAAATAGCGGGATGCGGATTGCTGCAGCGTAAAGGATTGAACCACCGTGGCTCGCGCCTGGTCCGACAGCTCTTGCCACCGGATTAACATCCAGACCCGTTTCCAGGTCAGGACGATTACTAACACTGTACCCTTCCTTATATCGGGTACTTTCGCCCAGGTAGTGCTCACCCCCTGAAAATGCCCACATATCGTGCAATGTCCAGACAATGGGGTGCCGAATCTTCGATAACGCTTCTATTCGCATGAATCCACCATTAACCCAGTGCAAGTTAACGATATCAGCTGACTGCGCCTTTATTCTGGAGATCAGCCTGTTGGGTACCCAGGACGAGGAAACGACTCCAGGTGGCGACCGGGATATGTGGCCGGGAATCCTGTCAAGTTCCGGGTACAAACGAGCCATGATCTTGCCGAGATTATTCGTCGGGCTAAGTATAAAATCCTCCCGTTGGCTTACACTATTGACCAGCATCCATGAATCCGCACCTATAGATCGCAGCCCCTTATGCAATCTATAGGCAGCGATACCAGCACCAAACCGTTGCGCTGTTGTACTAACCTGGAGAATCTTCATATTTTTAATTTACTGTGCTCGATAAAGAGGACATCACTGATATTGCAAGAATCGACCCTGCTGTCCGGCAAATCCGCTTTTAATATGGCCCACCACCCTTTCAGCATTTTTCTCCCATGTATACTCATTCAATACTCGCTGTTGGCCTTTCTTACCAAGGGCGTATCTAAACCGGGGATTATTTTTTAACTCCAGAATCGAACTGATAAAGTCACTGCCATCCTGATTCACCAGTTTCAGATGCACGCCGTTTTCAAATACTTCCCGCACAGCCGATGTGTCCGGCCCTATCGTCGGCACCCCTGCGCCAAGGTACTCAAAGAGTTTTAAAGGACTGCAATAATCATTGGTAAAAGGAAATATTGCCAGATCAAATGTCTTCAGAAACCTGGGGATCTCAGAGTGTTCCTGCCAACCCACAAGAATCACGGTATTTCCAAAAGCATCGCCCCCGGCCTGAATCGCTGCCTGAACTGCCGGCCTGTCCGCCCCATCGCCAACAAGCACCAGATAAACATCATCGTTGACTGCGTGCCGCAACTCGGCAATATAGGCGACCACATCCGGCAATCTTCTGAAGACTTCCATGCCGCCAATATATCCGATCACAAAGGCATCGCCTGGAATCCCATACTGCTCTCTAACGTCACTCACCCCTGACAGATTTATAGCGTCCGCGTCCACCCCATTCTGATTAACAAGAATTTTCCCCGAACTGATTCCGCGCGTTTGCAGATAGCCTTTTAAGTAGGACGATACAACCACCAACGCATCTGCCTGGTTAAATCGCATTACTTCCCACTTCTGGAAGACGGATTTTAACGGCAAGCCGGGAAAAGACTCGTCAAAATGTGCAGAATTTATTTCCAGACATATCAGGGTGTCCGGGCACGCCTTTTTTATATCCTTGAGGGCCGGCAACCTTACGCCTGTTCTTATTACGATCGCATCGCAACTATTCGCTTTTATTTCATTAATCAGGACTCTGGCCAATTTACGTCTTGGCACAAAGAACTGGACAATTCGCCTTAACGTCGGCGGCAGGAACCAAAGTTTCCCACGCAATGGCAATTTCCGCCGGCTGGATTTGAAGTCGGGTTGAGGGCTTTTTTTGGGGTATAAAAAGCATCGGGAAACCGATGGCAGCTTTTCCAGCGCATGGAAGAACCCTCGTGCATGGGCGCGCCCACCATGCCAACTATAATATTCGGGGCAGTAGTAAAGGATTTTCATCCAGACCGTGCCGACCGGTCAGCCGCCCCGCTAGAAATCAAACCGCGCCCTGGCTTCTATCTGGTTATCTTTGAAGTCACGAGCATCTATACTGGAATCGCGTTTTTGTTTTAAATAACTTAAAGACAATTGCACGTACTTCCGGGGATCCCACCGAGTACCGATACGATACTGCCAACGATCATCATCGCGCCGCTGCCCACCAAGGGCGGCATCGATCTCGTTTTGTCCTTTAAAGTTTTCATTATATAAAGAAGCATCACCAAAAACTGAAATTTTCGATGTTGCTTGCCAGGTGGGTTTAATTTTCACGCCCTTTGACAGGATATAGGTCGTGATTTCATTAGACTTGGTGGACGTTTCGCGCCAGACAGAAAAATCCAGCTTCGTTTTTCCCGTCACTTTCCATTTGTAGGTCAGGCGACCGGTGGAACCTTGAAAATCGCGGTCACCCAGTTCGTCAAATTTCTGATCGGTATATCCCAAACTGGCCTCAAGAGACGACTTGCCCGATCCTTCCCAGTAGAATACACCGCTGACTTCAGTCTCCGTATAATCATTATTAACCTTGGCCCCAAGAACATCCTGTTGTTGGCTCAGGTCATTGCCCGTGTACTTTACACGCACGCCGACGCGTGTATTGAGGGTATTTTTGTACTGAACTTCAAGTGACCCTGCGGTGGAGTCACGGTCCAGCCGGCCACGCTTCTGATACGAGATCTCTGAATAGTCCACCCCTATCTTCAGTCGCCAGTCGGGGTGAATCTGATAACCGGCATCCAGAAAACCGGTTTGGGTGGTTCTCATGTCCTTCTCTCGGGTAAATTGCTCATTAAATGAAGACATTACCCGTTTATATTGGTAACCGAGGTTACCACTCCAGAGATTCCCAACCTGCCAGTCCCAGGTACCTACCCCGTTGACTCGCGTATGGTCCAGGTTGCCGAAGTTGTCATAGAGTACCCGATCCACTTCCAGGTCCAGCAGCAGGTGCTGCCGGCTCAATTTCAGATCAGATTCCATCCCTCCCCCCAGGTGGGTCACCGTATCGTCCTCCTCATCGGTGACATTGCCTGAAGCCCTGAATATATTTGAATCGTAAAGAACCCGGGCAAAGGCATAGGGATCAAATTTATCGACGGCCGCCACTGAGACACCAACCCGTAACAACATCGCCAAACAGAAAGCCAGGCGTACAACTTGACAACAGGCTATATTTTTCATTTAAATCAGCACCTTATAAGTTTTTCTCTCTGCTCCGGGCATGCCCGGTATTATCGCGAAATAATACCTTATGCTTCGGAGGCCCGGCTACCCCAGCGAGTCTCCAGGCTATGCAGGGTTGTATACCCCTGGCCCAATTTATACCCCTTCCTGCATGATGTCTGAATACACCCTCTCAAGCTCATCATTTATGCGCATCATATCAAATTCGGCGTCTATTTTTTCCCTGGCCCGGTTTCCCATCTCAGTCCATTTTTCAGGGTGGTTACAGAAACTGCTTAGTCTGTCTGTCAGGGCAGTGACATCACGCTCTGGAACCAGGTACCCGGACACACCGTCCTCAACCAGTTCCGGTATACCACCATGCCAGGTACTCAATACCGGCAACCCCTTTGCCATCGCCTCCTTGACAACATTGGGAATACCCTCCTCATCTCCATCCTCCGCTGTAACGCTGGGAGCCATCAAAAGATGAGATTCATCCATTAGGCGCACCACTTCGTCGTGATCGCACCAACCCGACAAGGTAACTGTTTCCTCCAGGTGATTCTCCACAATCTGCCTTTCAATCCGGCTCTTCAGCTTGCCGTCGCCAACCAGCGTGTAATGTATTTTTAATCCGGATTTGAGCACATTGGCCACTGCAGCCAGCGTAAACTCGATCCCTTTTTTTTCGACAAAACGGCCGATAGTCAGCAACCTGATTGTTCCATCGTGACATTTTCGGTGCCCGGAAAATCCAAATAAACGGCAGTCTATCCCTGAATGAAGTACTTTCACCTTACCCGGGGGGCACCCGGCCGCCTCCAGTTCTTTTCGCAGGCTCTTGCTTACCGGTAAAAATAGTGCGCCGCGTTGAAACAGTTCCTTGTAAAGCGCTGCATGGTTTCCCGACTGCCTGGTTATATCGTAGCCCCTGAAAGAAGTGACTATCTCTCCTTCTATCGCGCCGATATTTCTCAGTTTCAACGCCAGCGGGCCCAGCGTCCCGAACTGACAGTGAATGATGTCATAGCGGCCTCGATCCGCGACTGCGAGCACACTGTATATAGACCTCATTTTCAACAGGTCCCGGGCATTTTCAAAGGAGACCAGCGCATTAAACAGAAGTCGTGGCTTACGCCACACACCTCTTTTCAAAACAAGCTCGATGGCCAGCATCAAGCGTTTCAGGTACCCGTCGGGAATATCAAAAAGATAGCGTGTTCGGTTCATTAAACCATAGTTTTCAATCTGTACATGACGCTCTTCCGTTTCGAATCGACGCCTGGCATAGATATCAATATCATGCCCCTTGTCAATCATCCCGGTGATCTGGTTAAAAACAAAAGTCTGGGATAAAGACGGAAATTCGTTAAGAAAGTAGGCAATCCGCATATTCGGCGCCGTCAGTTTCGTGTAAGCATTCTATTAATGCGCTTTAACTTTCTGGTGTAAATAAAGTGCAAAGGGGAATAACCAAACCCAAACGACTTATAAATTCTGAAATAGGCCCCAATACGGGGTAACAACGACAGACCACGTACAACATGCCGATACATTTTTCTGCTGAAATACTTCCTGCCATTTTTCCGTAAAGACTGACAATCGTGCGGCATCAGATCGCACATAAGATCGATTAAAAACATACTGTCTTCAATCCAGTCTTCAACCGGCACCGATGATCCCCTGTTATTCGAATGCCGACGAAAGCTCGCCCTGACCTCTTTAACATCCACCCTTCCATACCGGGCTAACAGGGTGAACGTGGCTACAAGATCATCAAACAAACCTTTCTTCGAATGGAATCCTCCGATCTCTTTCAAGTAACCCGTATTGTAAAGTGTATTGCATAAATACAATGTGGTCTCACCCGCATACCAGCCGAGGATGAATTCAGCCGGCGTAGTCGCATCCGCCTTATTTTCATGCTCTGCACGCACGTCACCGTATTCATTGATGAGACGCACCCCGGAAATAATGACGCCGACCTTCTGCCCGGGTTCCAGCGATGACATACAGGCTTCGATAAAATTTTTGTCGATCATATCATCGTCATGAAAGAGCAGAAAATACTCCCCCCTGGCCTGGTTCATACAGTAATTGAAGTTGTTGTTCGGCCCGATATTGGTTTCCTGCCGGAAATATCGTAATCGCGGATCGTTAAACGAATCGATCAGTGCCGGGGTATCATCCGTCGAACAGTTGTCCGATACGATGACTTCGATATTCCGGTAGGTCTGCCCCAGTGAGCGCTCTATGACATCGCGCAAATGGCCGGCAGCCCGGTTATAAGTGGGAATACCAATGCTTACCAGTGGACGGCTACTGCTGCTCATCAACCTTTCCTGCAAGTTTCAGGTCTTTCCGATACCTGATGACACGCGCGGGGTTTCCCACTGCAATCGCCCCCGCCGGAATATCCCTGGTCACCACCGAGCCGGCCCCAACCACGGCGCCATCCCCGATAGTCACACCGCTCAGTATGATGACACCCGTGCCGATCCATGCACCATTACCAATGGTAATCGGCGCTTTGGCCGTAATCGGTTGTCGGCGGATCGGTAGATCGGGATCCATTCCGTGATCATACGAGTACAAGGCTGCATTTGCGGCGATCATGACTCCTTCACCAATCAGAATCGGCTCAATGTATGCCTTAAGCTGACAACCGGGGTGGATACTCGATTCAGCGCCTATCGAGATATAGCCGGCTTTCCCCGTTTCAAGCACCGCGCCTCTATGGATTGCCACTTTATCGGCCAGCGTTACCGCCCCGCCCCCGCCATGTTCAAATATCAATACACCGGGCGCTACGTATACGTTCTGACCCAGACGGAGATCCGAATGGTATAGGGTCGCGTCCGCATCGATATACCCGCGAGGCGTTAAATAAGCCAGGGATACCTGACCGAGGTGCGGAGGTGCTGTCCATGCAGCAAACCTGCTGGCAAGTCTCCCGACCAGACCCGTTCCACCCCACCGCAACCAGAATCGGCTCCATCGCCTGGCCAACCCTCTTAGTCGTCGAATTTGCGATCCTGAAAGACTCATGCGTCCGTGGAATCCCGCTCGCCTCAGATTTTTGTTAAAATACCAGTAGGCTAGCATAATACCAACGGCGTTATCTTACGCAATACCGATGACCCCGTCGTGGCAACAGGGATTATCGAAAGTTAATATGGCTATTTTTCCGGTCACCCTGTAAAAGATGGTGGCAGGCTCTGACTTCAGTACAGCTTTGGGGAATAAATATCTATGAGCAGTATCGCAATACGGGCGGAAAACGTCAGTAAGGTTTATCGATTGGGTGTAAAGGAGGAAACTGACGACTCCTTGTTTAAGTCTCTGGGTAAAATGATCAAGAGTCCAATAAGCAACTATAAAAAATACCGGTCTCTGTATAGTTTTTCGGATCTGGATTTTGATAATCCTGATGCGAACGCAGATTCGAATGTGCTGTGGGCGCTACGCAATGTTTCGTTTGATGTGACCCAGGGTGAAGTCGTTGGCATTATCGGCCGTAATGGTGCCGGCAAGTCCACCTTGCTCAAAATCCTGTCAAAGATCACCCCGCCTGCCCGCGGCCGGATCGAAATACACGGGCACACGTCGAGCCTTCTCGAAGTCGGGACCGGTTTTCACAACGAATTGACCGGGCGGGAAAATGTCTATCTTAACGGTACTATTCTGGGCATGCGCAAGAAGGAAGTGGATAGAAAATTCGATGAAATTGTGGAATTTTCCGGAGTGGAAAAATTTCTCGACACACCGGTCAAGCGTTATTCCAGCGGTATGCGCGTGCGCCTTGCGTTTGCCGTAGCCGCACATCTGGATCCTGAAATATTGATTATCGATGAAGTACTGGCGGTCGGTGACGCCGCGTTCCAGGATAAATGTTTGAGAAAAATGCAGGACGTCGGAAGCCAGGGCAGAACGGTTTTTTTTGTTTCGCACAATATGCCGGCGGTAACGCGACTGTGCCAAAGAGTGATTATGCTGAGTAACGGCCAGCTCGTTGCGGATGGTCATTCTCATGATATCGTTGCCCGCTATATGCATGAGGGATCCAACACCGCTGCGGAGCGGTGTTGGGATGATGATGACAAAGCGCCAGGCACGGACATCGTCAGGTTAAAACGCGTACGCATTCTGGATGAGAATCGTCAAACCTCGGCCTCGTCGCTGGATATTCGCAAGCCCGTGGGCTTTGAAATGACGTTTGAAGTTTATCAGGACGGGCACACCTTGCTGCCGAATTTCAAGGTGGTAACCGACAATGGTGTGGATGTATTTATCGCCGTTGACATCGACCCCGAGTGGCGTAAGAAGGAAAGACTCAAAGGTACGTATATAACCACTGTATGGGTGCCAGGTAATTTCTGGTCTGAAGGCAGCTATTTCGTGGACGTCGGAATGATCACGTTAAAACCGCACCAGGTTCGACAGTTTTTCGAGCGCGAAGTCGTCAGTTTCCAGGCGGTTGACCCTATGGAAGGCGATACCGCCCGAGGCGACTGGGTAAAAGAGCTTGGAGGGGTCATACGGCCGCTACTGAAATGGGAGACCGACTTTACACAGTAGTTCAGCTATATAACGTCTACAAAAACGCGTTCCATTCTTCTGAAATAAACAGCACCGAACAGCAATAATACCAGTGCCACTATTGTGCCGGGCACAATGTATTCCCAGGGCATCGGCATGCCCAACAGGCAGGCCCGATATCCTTCCACCACCGCCACAATCGGATTAAGTGAGTAAAGAAACCGGTACGCATCGGGAATTGCCGACGCCGGATAAAGTATGGGGGCGGAATATATGAACATCCTGATTACGAACGGCATTGCAAATTTCACGTCCCTGTATCTGATAGCAAGTGCCGATAACCAAAGGCCGATACCGGCCGGAACAGCCATCATCAGCAACACAAGCAATGGCATATAGAGCAGATTCCAGGTTGGCGCAACCTGGTAATAAACCATTACCGCCACTAACAGCAGCAGCGAAATCGAGAAGTCAACCAGCTTGGCCAGTACTGGCGTTATCGGGTAAACCACGCGCGGAAAATAGACTTTCCCCAGCATATTTTGCCCACTAACCAGACTCTGGCTCGCTGCACTCATGGACTCCGCCATATAGGTCCAGGGAATTATCGCAACCGTGGAAAACAAAACATACGGAATACCGTCTGTCGGTATTTTAGCCACTTTGCCGAATATAATGCTGAATATGACAATTTGAATAAGCGGGTTGAGTATCGCCCAGGCGAACCCCAGCACGGTCTGTGCATAAAGGACCTTGATATCGCGCCAGACCAGGAAATAGAAAAGATCCTGGTAAGCCACAATTTCCTTGAAATCCGGAAGTTCCCAGCCACTCGCCGGCTCAATAATCGTGACGATGTCGTCTTTCCCGGCCGGGTCACTCATAGCATGTCCATACACACAGCATTCGCCTGTTCACTCATTACCGAAGCCATTACGCAAAAGAGAAATACTTGTCTTGTTCCAGCCGAAGCTCATCGCACAAACGTCCGGCGGGAATCTCAACATCATCATAAGTAATAACTTCATCTTTGGCTATATCACGTTTAAGACGGCAATCCTCGGCAAGGCCTATCGGAAGCAGCCTCTGTCTTGCAACAACATCGGCATTCTCACACTGGCCGTAGGTCATGTAGTAACCCATCCCGTCAAGAACACTTCCCTCTTTCAGATCAATCTTGGCTGTTGTAACCACATCTACCCGTAAACCTTCGGTCGGCGTTATTGCCGCATCACCAAACAGCACAGCCCTTGCAACGGTGTTCGGGACTTCAAAATGACACAGATGATAAGGTGTGTAGAAACAATACAAGGGGCCTTCCCCGAGTTTATACAGATTGAGATAGTGCTTCTGCATCGGGTGGTCGTGGGTACCCAGCACAAATACACCGGGTCCCGGTTCTGCGCCTACCAGATAATCCACGATACCAGGGCCTTCGGTAAGTGCTTCGAGGGGATACAATTTCACAGCCTCTTTTAACGGCGTCCCGGATTCCACAGTGGGTCCGAACATGCCGCGTCTGGCCACACGCATTCCCGTCGCATTCGCGACTATCGCCTGCTCAAACGAAATTTTTGTTCCGTCGGCAAAAGATGTCACCATATGCGGCTTCTGTTTCCATTGCCGGGCGAACGCCTCCTGTGTGGTCGGGTTCCTGTACGGATCCTGCAAGCCCTTGATGTTGCCACACAAGACCGGCTTTACACCTATCCCTTTAACGAACCGGTAAAGGTTCATTATTACACCAGGCTGATCACCGTCGGCGTTGGTAATAACAACACCGGCCTTATCCGCCTTGACTTTCAATATGGGTCCAATGGTGCCATCGAGCTCGGCATTCATCATTATGACATGCTTGTGATTTTCAATTGCTCTAAGCACAATCCGGGTGCCATATTCGATCGCACCCGTCACTTCGATAATCGCATCGATACCTTGTGCATCCGACAACAGGAAGGGGTCTTCTGTGATAGCCGGTTGTTTATTGGTTATTGCCTCTTCCAGTTGCTCAACAGTACTCACTTCACATATATTCTTGTTTCCAGCCTCTTCATAGGCTCGTCTTGCACCGTCTATATGACGATTGGCAATCGCGACCAGCTCCATACCCGGAACAGCTGTATTGATCTGCAGGGCAATTCCCCGCCCCATAAATCCTGCCCCGACCATAGCAACTCTCACCGGATTATCGGCATTCCGGCGACTCTGTAGTGCGCTATCGATTAAAATCACTTCAGGTTCCTCTTGATCACGTTTTGCACAAGCTAAGGTTTAAAATCCGGCCAGTCGGCATCTTTATCAGAAATAATTTCAGCCGGACGAGGCCAGTCTATACCAAATTCCGTATCGTTCCAGCGCAAACCCTGTTCCGCCCCCGGAGTATAAAATTCGGAAACAAAGTAGGTAGCCTCAGTGCTATCCTCCAGCGTAATAAACCCGTGAGCGAAATTGGCAGGCACATATAACATTTTGTAGTTATCCGCTGTAAGCTCGATACCGATCCATTGCTTATAGGTTGGAGAATCCGGCCGCAGATCTACAATTACGTCATAGAGCGCCCCTCGTGTGCAGCGGATCAGCTTGGTCTCCTCATAGGGTGACACCTGGTAGTGCATGCCTCTGAGCGTGCCCGCTTTGGCATTATATGACACATTCGCCTGTGCGACCTGTGCAGCCAGATTGTTCGCTTCAAGCTCTTTCTGACACCAGGTCCTGGCGAAAAAACCGCGGTTATCTTCGAGCTTCTCCAGCTCAATAACGTATGCGCCATCAAGTTTTGTTTTACTGAATTTCATCTGAACAAACTCCCGTTAAACACACCCTACTGCCACCTCAACTGACTATCCAGGCGGCTACTCTCAAGGTGTGCAGATATTACCTTGAGACGCATCAGACCTGAATTCCTGAAATCCTGGTCACTGAAATGCATTGACTCCAGCCGTTCCGCGAGGTCTTCAATGGCAGTTTTCAAAGTCATCCCGGGTTGATGATTCGGAGCGAGTTTTTCGTACAAGGCAAAATCCACCTGGTAGGAGCGCTTGTCCACCGGCGCATCCTTGTTTATCGAAACCTCCACGCCCGGGATAGCTTCCGCCACAGTCTCTGCAAGCTCGCGCACCTGATAGTTCCAGTCATTGCTTCCGGCGTTCAGCGCCAGGAACGCACCACCGGCAGTTGTTTCGCGAGTCAGCGCCCAATCCATTGCTATCGCCATATCTTTTACATGGATGAGTGGTCGCCACGGTGTACCGTCGCTCAACACAGTTATCTGCTTTGACGATATCGCGCCGGCCACAAAATCGTTTAGTACAAGATCCAGGCGCAAGCGGTCGCTTGATCCGCACGCAGTCGCAAATCTCAAGCTGGTGACGACGAAGTTATCGTCCGCCATCTCCTTAAGATCTTCTTCAGTCTTAATCTTCGATTTTGCGTATGCAGTCAGCGGATTTAATGGCGCCTGCTCGTTACGTGCAGCACCTTCTGCAAAACCATAAACACTGCAACTGGACGCAAATACGAAGCGCTTGACCCCCGCTTTCCTGGCCATTTTTGCGATATTTACGCTTGCTTTGTAGTTAACATCGTAGGTTACCTCTTCAAATCTGTCGCCCATCGGATCGTTCGAAATTGCGGCAAGATGAATGACGGCATCAACCCCCGACAACATATCAGGCGACAAATTTCTTACATCTGCAAAAATCTGCGTATTCAGCCGGCTTTCGGGGAATATATTTACACCCGTCAGACAGTGCGCAAAGAAACCGGTATCTACACCAATCAGCACTGACTCCGGCGCAGTAGAACGCAACTGTTCAAGCAGACGCGGCCCGACATAGCCCATATTCCCAGTGATTAAAATTTTCAATTCAGTATCTCCTGATGATTAGTTCGTATTCTCTAGCGTGTCTTGCCGGATTTCCACAACCACTTCATTGTTACCATACTTTCCAGGCGGCCTGTCCCTCTGCCCACAATTCCTCAAGCACATGCTTATCGTGAAGAGTATCCATCGGTTGCCAGAATCCGGAATGTCTGAAGGCCGAAAGTTGACCCGCGGCGGCAAGCGCCTCCATGGGTTCTTTTTCCCAGGAGACGGAGTCTCCGGCAATATAGTCCATTACGGCCGGCTCCAAAACAAAAAAACCGCTATTGACCCAGGCTCCGTCACCCTCTGGTTTTTCTTTGAATGAATGCACCTTGTCATCGCTCTGGCTGAGTCTGAAAGCCCCAAATCGACCTGGCGGCTGAACCGCGGTCAGGGTAGCCAGGTTACCCTGAGCACGGTGGAATTCAATTAGCTCGCTGACATTTACATTACTGACACCATCACCATAGGTGAAGCAGAACGTCTCATCCCCGATGTAATCTTTTACCCGCTTCAGCCTGCCTCCGGTCATGGTACCTTCACCGGTATCAACAAGCGTAACCCGCCATGGCTCTGCGCTACTGTTGTGGACTTCCATGTTGTTACTCTTCAGATCAAATGTCACATCTGAGCAATGGAGGTGGTAGTTGGCGAAATATTCTTTGATTATATGCGCCTTATAACCACAGCATATGACGAAATCGTTTATCCCATGAGCCGAATAGACTTTCATAATGTGCCAGAGAATAGGTTTCTCTCCTATCTCAACCATAGGTTTCGGCTTTACACTGCTTTCTTCACTGATTCGGGTTCCGTAACCCCCGGCAAGAATCACTGCTTTCACAGCTTTGCTCCTTATATTCAGTTAATCTTTATCAACAACTGTTGTTTGACTTTACTACCAAACTGACTCGGGGTACATTCCGAATGTTTCTGTTACAACCGACAGCAGCACGCTTAGCTGATCAGATCATTAATTTTCCGGAACGTATATTCACTGAACGACATGGCACAGGTAAACGCCGGCGATACCGCATTGAGAATATGAAATGAATGTTTATCCCCTTCCATTTTAAAGTCCATTTCCAGTTTTCTTTTACTCGTATCCAACAGTTGTGCGCGAATTCCCGGCTTACCCCACTTTGTATAAAAGCCGGTCTCCACGCCATTCATAAGCCCGGCCGCCAGCTTCACAATATGTGGTCGATATATTTTCTGCATCTCGTCCCAGGCCAGCTTCCTGAAATCAAAATCATTCCGGATAAACAGATACGCCTCTCTTGCCATAACCTCAAGAAACTCTCCGATACGGAAATTGTCCAGGCCATGGTAGTGTTCTCGCCAAAAACAGGGGACTGCGGTGGGGCCTATCTTGCTTTTTCCGTCCAGCGTAACCGTATGGTGCACACCCAGAAATGGATTTCGAAGATTCGGCACTGGATATATATTTGTCCTTAAAGCTTCTACCTTTTCGTTGGCATACAGATAGAGTCCTTTAAAGGGAAGAATACGATAATGTTCTGCAAACCCGTAATCTCTGGCAATTTTGTCCGCATACAGACCTGCAGCATTGATAACGTAACCTGCCTCTATATCACCTTCCGTGGTACGGATACCGCCGTTCTTTCTGCCCGTGTACCGGGTATCGGTTAGAATTCTGATACCGGACTGTCTGGCATCCGATACAAATGCTCTCATCACCTCGCGCGGGTCCACACTGGCGGTCGTAGGTGAAAACAGTGCCCGCTCATGGGTCCGCACCCTCGGTTCTATTTCCCTCGCCTCGGCCTCGGAAATATCGTGGAGTGTGACGCCGTTATGCCTGGCCCTGGCTAACAGTTCATCAAGAACCGGTAGTTCATCGGCATTCGCGGCAACTACAAGTTTCCCGCAATGGTTAATGCCCAGGCCGCGCTCTCGGCAAAAGTCTGTCAGGCGCTTATTACCATCTTTTGTCAAACGTGCCTTCAGGCTGTCTGCCGAATAGTAAAAACCTGCATGCAGAACCCCACTATTGCGTCCACTGGCATGTTCACCACAATCGGCTTCTTTTTCCAGCAACGTTACTGTGCTATCCGGAAAATTACGCTTAGCTTGTAACGCAATATTTACACCGATGACACCACCACCAATCACAAGAAAATCACTCGTTATCATAGCTACCGTTACCAGCCCCTTATGATTCTCGGCAATGAGGACTCGAACACATATCCCGGGATCAAATATTTGCAGGAGCGCAGCATTACCTAAACGAGCAGTATGCCGCGAACAGTGAGGATGATTGCTGTCACCAGAGCGGAAATGCTCAAGCCACCCCAGCGACTGCGTTTTTCAGTAATAAGAAGTTCACAGCCATAGAACACCACAACCATTTGTACAACAAACGTTATCCACTCGTTCCCCCAAAAATCGCCTTTTGAGGCCACCAGTACCGCCAGCAAAGACAATACAACGAGATAATCTGTTGCTGTAGTATTAAACTCAGCTTTTCGTCTACGGGGCGAAAATTTGACTGCTGCTGCGAACGCAACGGCGGTCAGTATAAAAAACGTGCCTATAAAGCGTTCCATAAAATGCAGCCAGGGCGGCATATAATTCAATCCAAGATATACAACAAATGCAGCAGTGATATAAATTAATGCGCGACGCATTATAGAGTGAGCATTTCTGTCAAAAAATAATTCAAGTGACATTAGCCCTGAAACAAGCAACGCCATTTTCGCGAAATCGGCCGGCACTCGTTCAATAATCAGGCTGGTCCCGATTAAATACAATGGAATCCCGATAGAAAGAAACCGCCTGGGGACTACTACAAGAACATTCCTCAGGATGTCATGAGCCATGACTTTATTGTATTCCGCCGCATTATTGTGTCGATCTGCCAGACGCCAGCCTGATCGTTCAGCCAAATTCAGCACCCCGAAAATAACCGTCGCAAGCAGCAAATATACAAACACGATCAGGTAATTGCTTTCATAGCGAAGAAGAATGCCGCTGGTGACAAAAATCATTTGCAGGGAATAAATAATTACGACTGATTCACGGTGAACAAACCCAAGATCGAGCAAGCGATGGTGAACATGATTGCGGGTGGCCTTAAACAGACTAAGATGACCTCGAGCCCTTTTCCAGAAGACAACGATAATATCGATGGCGGGTAAACCAAGCAAAGGCAGTACCACTGCAGGACTAAGGTCCGGTTCTGTATTTTGTGTCAATACGATAGCCAGAAACCCCAGTGTAAAACCCAGGAACTGGCTGCCCGAATCGCCCATAAATACGCGCGCAGGGTGCGTGTTGTATCGAAGAAACCCCAATACCCCTCCAATGACTGTCAGCGCCATGGTAAGCGGCATGAGGTCTTTGGCGAGAAAAGACAATAATGCAATGGCACCGAGACTGAACATGGATTCCCCACCCGCCAGGCCGTCGAGACCATCCGAGTGGTTAATGGCATTGATCATCCCCACTAACGCAAAAACTGTAAAAGGAATACCTACTACAGGAGGAATTTCACCACCAGGTACAAACGGGAACGACACCACATAAAGCCCGCCGTACAAGACAACAATTAACACCGCGATCAACTGCCCCAGAAATTTGGGGTAGTGTCCTATTTCAGATACATCATCCCACAGGCCGAAAACGAAAAGGATCACTGCGCCAAGTAAATAGCTCTGCATTAATCTGTCAACCGGCAACAGAAAGAACATGGCGATCAACGCCCCTAAAACAATCCCTATACCACCCACTCTGGGAATAGGGGCTGTATGCACTTTTCTTTCGTTGGGTCGGTCAATAAGCCCCAGGCGCGTAGCAAATCTACCCATCAGAGGTATCAAAACCATACTCATGGCCATTGCTGCGACGAGTGCAAGTAGACTATTCATAGCTTTCAGTATTACATTTTATCTCTTTTCAGCGATATATTCACCACAGGGCAGCACACATACTTAACCGTAAGCTTCAACGCCTACAGTTCCTGTCTAAACGAAAATGAGACTGCCTTATACTGAACTGTAAAAAAATCCCTGTTCGCTAAACTTCTTGTCAGCAGCGAAATTTTACAAGTCGGATTTATACAGGCTGGAAGTGCAAGCAAAGTCCCTTTAGTACCGTCGTCTATCCGTTGCGGCGCGCGACCGGAATCATACTGATCAGAGCCAATATAGCTAACAGAACAGAGAATGGTAAACGAACAGGCTCTTTACCAGCCGTGCTTCCCTGGAGTTCTTCAGGTTGCACATTTTTTTGAGCTACATCGGTAGCCGGCAACATCAGCTTATAATTTCTCACCTGTTGATCAACAACGGGCGCTGCATCTGTATTCAGCTCATTCACCTCACGTAGCGTGTTTGTGTATTTCCTGGATTCAGGTACCACAGGAGCTTCCACATATGAAGGTGCAGCTGCAACCGTCTGCGGATTTTGAACCTGTTTCGATGTACCCGTGTCAACAACGTCCAGCGAAACTGCACCCAGGTGCACGACAGGAACAGGATCAACCACGTTAAGAGAAATGAGCTCCGGGTTTGCCGCCTTTTTATCCAGCCCGGTACCTTTCCGGGCCGACGTCTCAAAACCGATAGCAACCCCTGGTTCCGGCGGGCTGACAACAGCGGATGCGTTACCCGGCGTGCCAACTGCATTCGCGAGTCCATCCAGCTGCGCAACTACCCCGGGGAACCGCCCATCTGCTGCATAAGCGTTCCACGACAGCGAAGCGAACAGCACAATCCCAACAATCCTTTTTATAAACCCGACTGTTTTCGTGAACTCACTACTGTTTGTGCCAATGCCGCAGCGAAAACAGACACCACAGCTCCTGCCACTGTATCTCTTATCGTCCATAAACCCACCCATGTTACTGATATCTTTAATTTTTATGGTATGAACTGTACTATGCTTAAACGCACTACAAGTATAGCCCATATTTGTAGTGATAACATCGACTTGCTTGATGTTATCGAACACGCATCTTTCCACGGATTCTTCTCTTACCCTGCAAACCCGGGCTCGAAACTCGTTAATTATTCAAAACGGCTCTCAGCTTATACCGAAAGTTATTTATGAAACTAATCTGAGAAGTCCTATAAGCAATTATGAAGCCATCATATTATCATATTGATATTTATCAAATAAATATTTTAGGTTATTACATATGTAAAATTTACCGTCATCCATTGAGGTTCATTGCGCCCTGAAAGTGACCTTAATCATGGCATATTAATCATAATTTCAACGGGTTACTTCTATTTATCAAAAATTATGCTTTTTCGACACCCTGCAAGCATGTTGGGTGTTTTTTCCTGAATAATATATCTGGTCTCTGCATGCTGCCATACCTGTTAAAGTTAACATATTATTATTAATAGTAAATTTTACTATTACTCGTACACTAATTACCGTCGATTATCTTGACAGTTTTTTATGTGCGTTGTGGTATTCGAGCAAAACTGTCGTCCTGGCAACAGAAACTGGCCGCGTATTGAACGGAAATAGTGATACAGAAGAATGGTGCCCGGGGCCGGAATCGAACCGGCACGGTGTTGCCACCGAGGGATTTTAAGTCCCTTGCGTCTACCAATTTCGCCACCCGGGCTATCGAAGTTTCGTAGTCTAACGGGGTTTGAAATGAACTGGAAACAGAGAACCGTTTTCCGGGCACAATTGAACACATGGATACAGACCGTGGTTTACCAGGATCAGTCGACAGGAGATAACGCTATGAGTGACCACTTCAGGAAACCCCCGCACCAGGACGTCGTCGGTATCGTCCCCATGGCGGGTACCGCTTCTCGACTGGGGAAACTTCCGTGCAGCAAGGAAATCTACCCGGTTGATCCGCCCACCGGGAGGCATACCACCGACAACCCGCCTCGCGTAGTTTGCGAGTACCTTCTGGAGAAAATGCGCACCGCAGGTATTACCAGAATTTACACCGTTTTACGGCAGGGCAAGTGGGACATTCCCGCGCATCTTGGTGACGGATCAAAGAATGGCCTGCACCTGGCTTATTTGATGATGGGTTTACCCTACGGCACACCTTACAGCATCGACCAGGCCTACCCATTTTTGCAGGATTCTGTCGTCGCACTTGGTTTTCCGGACATGGTGTTGCCTCCGGGGGATTTTTTTAAGGCGCTACTGGATCATCTAAAAGCAGCGGATGCCGATGCCGTACTGGGTCTGTTTCCTGCGGACCGACCAGACAAAGTCGACATGCTCGATGTGGACGATGACGGGAAAGTAAAGCACATCGTTATTAAACCCGGCCACACCCGTCTCCGCTTCACATGGGGAGTGGCTGTCTGGACATCGGTATTCAGCCTGTTCATGCATGAGTTTCTCGCCGTACACCGAAAAATCGCTGCCACGGAACCAGAACTCTTTGTCGGCGATATTCTGCAAGCCGGAATTGAGGACGGGCTGAACATCCATGCGATTCAGGTTTCGAAACAGCCTTATCTGGACATCGGCACAACTGATGACCTGCGAACAGCCACCAACGCTCACCTGGGTGACTGAATAAATGGAGGCGAAGCCCGGAGTCGAACCGAGGTCCACGGATTTGCAATCCGCTGCATAGCCACTCTGCCACTTCGCCGGATATCTGTTT
>ENA-ORDP01000417-ORDP01000417.1-marine-sediment-metagenome-genome-assembly--contig:-NODE-417-length-28223-cov-3.511147_pt1 | contig 28223 bp, 34 predicted proteins | sample MGYA00248627_ERZ508539 | MGnify/ENA primary metagenome ERZ508539 (study PRJEB26208, sample SAMN05571518) | marine sediment metagenome | biome: deep sea; feature: Hydrothermal vent; material... | reverse complement strand
ATTTCGTATATGTCTCCCCGAGTGTCCTGCCTTTCTTGGGAACATAGAAGTGAGCCAGGTAGTTCTCGACATACTTGATAAACTCGGGTGTTCCCTCAACGTCCTTGACGAGTTCATTAGCGTCACGACGTAACTTCTCTTGTTCGACGCGGTACTCCTTAGCAATCGTCCGCATCCTCGGCGTCATCCGCTTCTCAACATCCGAGATGGTGTCGCCCTTCTTGCGTATGTTGCCGATGCCCTCGACGAACGCGCCGATATCCTCCTGCTGCGGCCTCTTGAGTTCAACGTTCCATCGCCTAGCACGAGCATTGACCTTATGCAGTTCGGCATCCTTGTGCCGAGTTGTCTCCTTAACGATCTCAAATGCACGATTGCGGGCGTCTGGGTTGGGCTGGGTGATGGAGATGTCACTCGGGGGCGGGGCTCGCGGGGGCTTGAATGCGGGCGACTTTATGATGTCCTCGGGGGTCGGGGGCCCCTTCCCGCCGGCCGCATCAGCTACGCGCCTGGTTATGGTCTCCACCAAGCCCAGCTTCCGAGACGCGGGCACATTGCTGGTGGACTCTGCTCTTGATTCCGGTGGCAACGGGTCCAATCCAGCGCTCTCGATCACGGCATCGGATATCGACTCAGGCACGACGCGGGGCGTATTCTCTGGTTCGGGCTCGCCCGGCTTCGGTGGCTTGGCCACCGCCTCCTTCCGGATCAGGTTCTCGACTCCCTTCTTAGATAGGCCTGCCACAACGCGGGACTTATCTCCGGGCTGCCCTGGAAGGGTCACATTGAATCTCCCCCCCGCTGTAGGTGTAACCCTGATCTTCGGCCTCGTGGTCCTAGCTCCTGTTGTCGCAGGAGAAACCTGAGACTCAAGAGAAACTACGTCGGCCCTGAGTGGCTTCGCAGTCACACTCTTCGGCGGATTGAACTTCGGCAGCGGCGTGACCTTCTCAGATAGAGGCTTTGGCTTGTCAGCAAATGGCTTCGGCGACTCCTGCCCCGTCTTGAGGACTTTGCTGCGGCCTGCGGTGGGGGGTTTAGTCTTTGTTCTCGCCCCGCTTCCAGACGACCGCTGGAGAAATTGGAGGGGCGATTCTCTCTCCCGCATATCGTTCCGGCGGATTCTAAGGATGGGCTTGACTCCAGACGGAACAGCCCGATCTGACTCTGGAAACTTTCCCGCCTGAGGTAGGTCGGACCCCCTGAAAACTAGAATCTCGGCGTCTCGCCCTCCCGCGCTTTTATTGACATGCGACGTAGCAAAGTCCAAGTTAGTCATAAACCCAGATTCCGCCAGAGCGCCGCCACCAGAGTCCTGCGCCTTCCTGCTCCCCCTTCTTCCCACTCCCCGGAAAAATAGTTTGTTGCCGATGTCTTCCGGAGTTACGGATTGAATCGGCTTTCCGACTTCTTTCTCGATGACCCCTTGTCCTGCTTTGGACGGGGCTTTGGCTTTGGCTTTGGCTTCGCCTTCGGCTTGTGGCTGGTTTTGTGGGACGATTTTTCCTTGCTCTAGTGTGATGGCACTGGTGATCTCCTCTGGTTTGAGGGCGGTTCTTGCTACTGGCTTAGCCTCGACTGGCCCCCTTGGCTCTACTACCCGACCCGTGTCTTCCAGTCTTACACCCTTTTCCAGAATGGCGCGACCCTGGGGGTTGGGAAGATTCTCGATGGGGCGTTGTTTGCCTCCAGTCCTCGCAGAGAGGGCCAGTAGGGCGGGAAGCTCAAACAGATCACCAACGGTCGTCACAGCATCCGTAAGTCGCTGACGCGCCAGTTGCCTGTCCTGGTCAGATGAATCACTTGGAATTGGCGCAGCAGCCGCCCGTATTAACTCCTCGCCAGCCGTTAGGAGTTGCTGGGGCGTGTCCACGAAAAGCTTTTTGATAAGCGATGGTCCAGCGCCAAGAGACCTCAGTCCGGATTCCAGGATGGCCCCCGGTGGTGCTGGTTGTCCGGTCTCCTCGTTCTTAATGAGGTTCGGAATCTCGTTTGCGGCCTCAAAGCCCGGAAGGAATGTAAAGGCATCAACGCCCGTCCTGACGGCACTTGGAACGGCCTGTAGTCCCCCCTTCTGGATCGCCTTACCAAGGATTCCTGTAGCCCCCAGCGTTCGACCGGCGGCCCCTAGTAACCTCTGTCCACCCTTACCTAATGCCAGGGCGGGGTTGGCGATTACTTCAACACCACCCATAGACCTCACTAATCCCAACAGCTTCTTCCCAATTCCTACGGCCTTTGGGAACGCTTGCGGGACACCAACAGACCCGCCCGTCACAGCCGTAACCGGGTTCACAAAGGTCGTGAATAATTCCCCTACATCCCCTACAGACCTGGCAACTGCACCTATTGGCGACTGCGCGGGCTGTGCTGCCCTCAGATTTTCTCCGATGCTCGGACCAGCAAGGTCTTCCAGCGGGCCAAGCGGAGCCCCAACCGCATCAAGCCCCTTTGCGATAAGTTGAGGGCCTGCGATAAGACCCCCAGCAGTCGTCGCAATGGCCGCATCTACGTCTGTTCCTAACCCCTGAGACCTAGCGATAGCGTCTCCAACATAACGCATTCCGTACGCACCAAGAACAGATGGAGCGAAAGGTCGAAGGGCATCTATTACCTTGGACATCCCTGTTCGATCACCCCCAGTGGGATCGTATGGCGCGCTCGCGGCGTCGATGATTCTCTTCTGCTGGTCCGGCGGAAGATCGAATAATTGGGTGCCCAATGGGGACGACGGGCCGATCGAAGAAGGCAAGTCTGACGTGGTACTGAATCCCGGATCAACATCTTGTGGTGGCGGCTCGATCTCCCCCATAAATGGCTCGCCTTGAGGGCTCCCACTACCTGGAGTAATCGGGGACGTGTCGAATAGGTCCGACAAAGTGCTCTCGGTAGGCTGGGTCTGGGGGGATGGTTGAGTCGTCGGCTCGTCGGCGACGCCCACCCCAGCATCACGGAATCGCTTACGGAGCTGTTCGCGACTAAGTAATTCCTGGGGCATCAATACACCAATCAACGACTAAGGAAAGAGAAGACAGGGGTGTACTTCTTTTCCCATTCAAGACGGTCTAGAACACCGGGCTCGCCGTTCACGCCCAACAAGTCCACATACTTTTGATATTGAAAAAAATTGTCAAGCGTCTTGTTTCTGGACGCCTCATTCACAATACCTACACGATCAGAGTTGGACGTTGCTGCCTCGGCATGGTACAATATAACTTGTCCAATAGAGGGCAAATCGAGACCGGCCCTGAACTTGTTCACAATCCCCTCTCTCGCGTCAGGCGGCAGTCTTCTGTAAGACTCAGTAGCTCGAAATTGCGTCAGAGCTTGGTTGGCAGAAATTGGCTCTATCCCGCCTGCCGCACCGCCGCTTCTGCTACTAGCCCGTGGGAGCAAGCCAGCCTCCACCTGGAGGGACTTGTTAATGAAGTCTTGTTTCTCCTGACCAGTTAGGCCCTGGGCGTCGGCAGCAGCCTGTGCCTTGGAAACAGGGAGATTGGTTCTATTGGTAGCGGCTACACCAGCAGCCGTCACCCTGTTTTCTACCCTCAGCTTCTCCGCAGAGGTCCTGTTTTGGTTCTCCGTCTCCGCCGCCATCACCCTTCGCCCATTACTGATTTCTGCCCTATTGGTTGCTCCTAGTTGTCCGGCGTCGAATTGTTCTTGTCGCTGAGTCAACCCCTTCCGCCGCAGCCCAAGGGACGCGTCCTGGAAGGCCCCACTCTGATTGATTCTCCTCTCCTGAAGGTTCACACTCCGCTGTTGCAATCCAAGCCGTTGATTGGCGATGCGGAGTTGCGGACTCAGCGATGGGATGTTCTGAACGATAGGAGAAAGTCCCGGTATCAGACCCGATGCTCCGAGCAGGAGATTCCCCCCAAACCGCTGGCCGAATGACTGGCCCATTGCGCCTGTTCCAAGACCTGCTGCATTGCCGAGTAAACCGCCTTTGGGTTTCGCCACTGACTGGGCAACTCGCGGATCGAATCCTCGCGGAACCTCAGGCCGAAGGGACGGTGCTCTCGTCCCTGACAACGCGTTCACCTCCCCGAACTTTGGGTCAGCGCCTAGTGGGACACCCCCTGGGGTGCCCGGCTGTGATGTTCCCGGCGTAAATGGTCCGGGTCCGCGAGTTAGGCCGCCAACCGGCGTGGTACTGCCTGGCGCGACCGTTACCGGCCCAACGGTTCCTGGGAGAGAGCTGGGCAACGCTCCCGATCTAACCCCTCCTATAGAAGGACCGCCCACAGGGGTTAGCCCAGGTATAGCCCCAGGGGTTCCTGGAAGCCCTGTTTGGCCTGTCACAACAGAAGGAAGCGGAGACACCGGCCCGGCGGTCCCTGGGAGAGAGCCGGGAAACGCTCCCATTCCGGCATTAGCAAGTCCGCCACCGATGCCTCCAGCCACAATAGGATTCAGACCCGCCGCAGCCACCGGGGCTACAATGGGGGATGCTGCTCCCAAGGCAAGAGGTGTCGCAGAGAGCGGTGCTGTAGTCGCTAACGATAAAGGGGCCGTCGTAGCCAATGCCGGGGCCGTCGTAGCCAATGCCGGGGCCAATGCCGGGGCCACAGTCTCTAACGATAAAGGGGCCGTCGTAGCCAATGCCGGGGCCAATGCCGGGGCCGTAGCCTCTAACGATAAAGGGGCCGTTGTGGCCGCGACTTCCCCCGCTACGAGAGGAGCGGCAGGAGCCAACGCGGCGGCCGCTCCAGCCGTCGCCACAACTGCACCCGCCGTAACCCCCAACTGGAGGTTCTGTTTCCTCTGCGCCTTCTTCTTGGCCTTCTTCTGCTGGTCCCTTTGGCGCTTTTGCTGGCGACGTTGCTCGTCTTCCTGGCGACGGCGAGCCTGATTAGCGAGGAATCCCTGTATGGACTGCGCCACCAGTTGATTTCCACTAGGCCCAAGCTGAGATGCTATCTGAAATCCTCGTCCACCGAGTAAAGACATTTCTAATTCCCAGACGGATTACCAAGAAACCTAAGAAAATCACTGGTGCCATTCCCAAGTAGACTACCGCCTCCTAGGAGAATACTTGACAAAAGACCGAAGTCTTGTTGCGCAAAACCCTTCTTTCCAGCTTGAATATCGAAGGCCGTGCCTGCGCTCGGGCCGAACTTATCCAAGGGACCGATCCCAGTCTTGGCTGCACTCGCTGCAAAAATCGGCCCCAATGACCCAGACTCAATCTGATTCCGGGCGTTAAAAATATCCCGGTCCAAGAATCCCTGTAGCTGGTTCTTACGGTCCTGTACGTTTCCAAGTATCCCACTTCGGATTCTTCCTCGTTCGCCCTGAACGCCGATCTCCGCACGACGGACTCCACTGCTCGCCTTGCCAGCACTGCGAAGCCCGGCGCTGGCAAGACCACTTGCTGCTGCGCCGCGTGTGTCGCGAACAATGCCTGCCAGTGGCCTCTCAGCCTGGGTCAACATGCTGGCAAACTCGGCATCACTCCCCAAACCGCCCGGACCAAGAACTTTCCCCAGCCGGTCTATACTGGCCTGTGTTCTGGTCCCCGCCTCATCGATGTTCGCAAGTTGTGTGGTTTTGCTGTCCCTCGCTACCGCTGCGAGTCGAGCGACCTCGTTCTTATTTCTCTGATCTGTGACCAGGCCCTCCAAAGATTGCTGGATTGACACTGGAACAATATCACCCAGCCCTCGGTATTCGTCAAACAGTTGAACGGCGATTGGACTGTCAAACGGTATTCCTGCCGAGCCCAAAGCCCTTTTGATTTCCATAGAGTTGTTGGGGCTCACCCCGCCCCCTGGTGTGAAGCTATATGGATCGCCCAGGGGGACACTATTCTGCTCCGCCTGCTGGACATTATTCTGCTCCCCCTGTTGCGGTATTCCAAAGATTCCACCAATGGCCCCGAAGACATCAGGGGCACCATTCACATCCTGTATGCCGAGAAAATGACTCATGGCAGACTCCTACCGCATTGCCTGCCTGCCTGCTTGATTGTAGCCCACAGCTACCTGATTCGGAAGGCTCGTATCCTGTAGGCCCAACTCGTATTCGTAGCCCCAGCCACCGTCCCATCAGCCTGGGAGATGATGGCGACCGAAAAGGTGGCGTGTTTCCCAAATTGCACGGTGAATGACGTATCAGTCACAACAACACTGATCCCCTGATCGGCGTCCCCAGCCGCAATCCTCTCGTAGCTGGTCGCAACCATCTCGACCTCATCACCGACAGAATAGCCCAAATCTGGCGTGGTACAGACTAAGAGGGTTCGAACCCCGTCTGGAATCCCCCCGAGGCCATGACGCAGGGTAAGTGTGTTATTCGCATCATAGGTTTGGTTCCCACTGTCATAGCGAGTGATTCCGGTCTCGGACAGAAACTTGAACGACTCAGCAGCCGACTCCAAAGCCCGGTCGATCCGCTCCAGTTCCAACTGGGTCGCGGTATCTGACACGTCGCCGGTCGATCCTTCCAATACGAATCCCATTGTGTTACCTCTGGCTCCGTTGCCCGTCTGCCGCGTAATCCCACCCCAAGCCCACAAGCTCGGGATGGGTCACAAGGTCGTCGTGAGTCCATGAAACCGACAACTGGAGCCGTCGAACACCCCCTTGGACAGGCAGTCCGGGCCAGTCATCAGATAATGGTTTCGCGCCTGGATTCGTGGCAGCAGCTACCCCATCGAGTATGGCTGCTAACGTGAGTGACGGCGCAGCCCCACCGAACGAGCGTCGCTCAAACTCAAATATCAGGCCCGTCTCGGCAATGGTCTTGGGATGCGTCCCGTCTCCAAGCGAAAAGTTCCGAGTCGAGTATGAGCAAGCGAAGATCGCACCGGAATCATCTGCACCATCCAGCAACTTCATAAGATCACCGCTGGAAACCGAAAACAGAATGATCGGCTGCCCTGTGCCAGAGTCTCTCGCGATTAGCCATGCCTTGCCGGGAATCGTCCAACCCGGCGTCCATGCCCCGTTGTCGAGGTTCATAGCGGCGACCTGGATCGCCTGCCCCACATCGGCCACGGTCGGGTAGTACGAATACAGAATCCGGTTCTCGATCGGGTCCACGATCATCGAGTTCCAGTACCAGGAATCTTTGAGGTTAGCTGCCGCCCAGTCCTCCGGGTCATGGGTATAGCGACGCACCGTGGCCAGGGCGGTCTGTTTCAACGACCCGCTCAACCTCTGGCTGCGAGCACCGTCAAACTCGTAGACATACCCGTTGGAAGCGACCCAGAACGCCGTCTGCCTTGCATCGGGTCCACGCTCGTCAGACGGCACAATCATCCAGGCCGACGCTGGGCCGACAACGCCCTCCATCGCGCGTAGGGTGGGGATGCCCAAGCTGGGAATTGTGCTGGTGTTGACCCGGATAGGTGTGCTGCTCATCCCGACCAGGAGCGAATTGCCAACAGATGTGATTGCCGTGACTGCTGCATCAGTAGCCATAGCCCGTGCCGGGTCAAAGTTTGAGTCGATGCCAACATACGCAAATCCAAGCTGCCCCTTGTTGATGAGCCCGTTCTTGGTGAACTCTGACCACCAAACGAGTCGATCCCTCGCGTTTCCATAGAAGTGCCTCCCCTGGTGGCTGGCGCTGAATTGGGCGTTCCTTGGGGGATACCCATTTGAGAATGGGATCTCGTCCACGCCGGTATCGAGTCCGTTGTCACCCAGGATCAACGTTCCACCCAATTGGGGAATGTATTTCTCTCCGATGAACTCCCACTTCCCAGTAGCGCCAACTCCATCTGGAACCCCGTTAGTGTGCGTCTCTCCCCACTTACGTCGATACACGCGGTAGTAATCAATGTGCCTAAAAGGCACTGTCGTGTCATCGAAGTAAATGGTCTGCGGGACTGCCGTATTGAGAGTGATGTTGACCCGCTGATTGACAAGATCAAACAGCGTCGTTGACCCAATAGTGCCGCCAATTTCAACCGGCGGGCTTTCCATTCTCCAACGACTGCTGTACCAAGTCACTGCGTAGCTGTAGATTCCAGTCAGCCCGTTAGGTTGACGATCACCCGTGAATCCACCGGACCCCGAACCAGCAACAGGCTTTGGCAATCCCACAGGAACGCAGTACAGGAACGCATCGGTGTCGGTTCCTCCGGTCTGGGTTCGAGTTACAGACTGTATCCCATTTCCAAAAAGAGGTGTACCACCAGAGTCGTTTTTCGCTGTAAGGGAGGGAGTGTTTTGGCCAGACCATGCACCATGAATGCGAATCATCCACGTCCTGACATTTCCGTTGACGGTCCTGTCTACATAGACACCATCTATGGCGTCAAAAGAAACCAGATTGACATTGACAGTGAACTCACTTGCGTCGAAAGAGATCGCAGCGGCATCTACCCCATCAAAACTCATAATGAAGTTTCCCGCCATCGCGTCCACCACAACGGTCCAGATCGTGTCCCCAAGCGTATAGTTGAACAGGAATGGTTGGTCGTTGCTGTCCACTACGCCGTCGTTGCCATCGCAGATTACCACCCCACCGCGCCCATCCTCGAACATGGAGCCGACCGCCTCATAGTGGTGACGACCACTCTTAGTTGATAGTGGCCCTGTTCCGAGGGAGGCAAACACAGGGGCGTCTCGGTTGTTGGTGACGAATCGGTTTGCTTGACCGGGGACTGAAGCACTCTGGAACCCTAGGTTCATCCGGTAGAGGTGGTCCTGGGTCGGCATCCAGGCCATGAGTTCGGACTCGTTCAAGGACTGGCTTAGGAGTTGAATCAAGCGGATGTCTCGCGACAGCTCCGTACTGGCAATCCCCTTGAAGTTCCTATTTATATTGAACATCGAGACGATATCGTACCTTGTAGTGTCGATGTCAATTTTGCCCATATTACTTTGGCTTCCCGTGCCTGTAGAATAATACAATTGTCCATTTGTCGCGTCAATCCCAATGGTTGAATTGTTAAATACATTAACACTTGCGACGGTCAAAAGACCCGTGCCATCCAACTTGACGGAAAGAATGCGGTCACTGCTTTGGTTTCCAAAATAAACTCTGTTGGTCGTCAGGTAATACCCAACATTAGCCAGATTATCCGTTCCCTGTGTTGCTATCGTCACCGCTGCCGGGGTGGCCGTCGAAGATTTGCTTACAACACCGGTAGAACACCACATGACAGTTGAGCCGTCCGGCGTCACAGCCATGCCGGATATCCCAGACCCAACGCCGGTTAGAAGGGTAACAGATGCTCCACCCGCAATCGGGACACTCTTCACTGACCCACTGGCGGAATCCTCAGAAAAGTACACCAGTCCTGCGGCGTTATATACTGCAATGCCACGAGGAACGCCGGATGAAGATGTGTACAATGTAGTCTTATTGGCCCAAGTACCCCAATCAACCCTGACAATCTTGTTGGAATCGACGTAGAAAAGATAGGAACCAACATCGAGCGCTATTCGGGTTATAGAAACCCCGCCAGTGACGACATTGCCCGGATTAAGAAGACTAAGGTCTGTTTCGACAACAGTGCTTGTGGTCGTATAATACGCCTTGCCTCCCACTCCATCAACGGCGATTCCAAAAGAAGTTGTATCCAACAACTGCTTAATAACGAACGAAAGCCCGGCGTTCTGGACTAAAGCATACCCCGGCCGAGTCGTGATCCGACCGTCGCGGTTGACCACGTTCTGAGCGGAAGCAAGCTCGGTCTGGCCGATGTGCCGCGAACTAACTAGCTCGTTAACACCGCCCCATGGGCCTGGAACCACAAATTGATTGCGTTTGATGGGCATCCGGCGGCTCTCATTCCTGGAGGATTTCTTTCGGCTCGTTGCGGACCGACACGTCCCCAATCAAGTCGTCCGTCAAGAGCCTGTAAATGCGAGATGCGCCGCCGAAGAGACTACTGCTCGTGTCCATTAGCGTCATGACCGCCTCCTGAACAACAAGCTCGTGATAGTCCTCTGGTATCTGGGTGAACGAAATACCATCATCCGACCCGTCAGTGGCAAGCTCGGTCAGGACCACCTTGTTGTACACTCGGAATGTGAGGCCCGCTTGCTGATACATGGTGAAGTTGACGACATACACACCCGTTGATGATGTTCTCGTCAGGTAATAATGCCAGTGTCCGTAGCGATTCCTACTGGTCAAAGTCCTCCAGTCGTAGGCCGTATCAGGTATCTGAACACACGGAACTCGAAAGTCGCCGTCAAGAACCTGCATCATCTTGCGCAAACTGCGGGTCGTCGTCGAAGAAAGCGGGTAGGCCGTTGTATTGGCTAGCGTGGTAATGTCCTCAGAAACGCTGTCAAAGTTGATGACTTCGCGTTTTTGGAGAAGGCGCACTACGCGAGATGCGGCCTTGTTGAGCTCCTCGCGAAAATCCTGTGGAGAAGACCAAGCTGACTGATTGTTATCCTTCAGCCTGCGCCGAAGCATATTCAGCATGTTTGAGAGACTCATAGCCGCCATATAAGAAAAGCCTCCTACCGTATGTCACGAGGGGATGGCGAAGGCACGACGATGGGCATGATAATAGGCGCCTGAGGGATCGGAGACTTCTGAGGCCCGCCGCTAATGACCTCGACCGGGTTCGCGCCACCGCCGATGTCCGTGATAACATCCCGACGCAACTCGCGCAGCCTTTCCACAGCCCCAGTGAACAGAGTGCTGCCGGGGTCGATCAGCGTGACGGCGGCAGTCTGAACAACAAGCTCGTGGAAGTCTGGGGGAATCTGTGTGTAATTGGAGCTATCATCTGTCCCGTCAGTTGCTAAGGCGGCGAGCGACAACAGCAAAAACACTCTGAAGGTCAAAATGGCAGATGGGTCTTTCGCGAATCCAATAGAGTACACGTCAGTCGATGACTTTCGGGTCACGAAATAGTGATACCTATTCCGTGTGTCCTGAAGGAAGTTTCGTCGCCAATCGTCAATGTTGTCCGGAATTTGCACCGCGTCATCGGTCAAGCTAGCCCCCTCCAAGCGCTGCATTCTCCACACCTTGCGCATGTTGGTAGTCGTTAGTGGGTAGATCAATGTTCCCGATGCTGTTGTGATGTCCTCGGAAGTCTCGTCAAGCTGGGTAAGCTGGTTGTCCTGTATGAAACGAAGAACATTGGCAGCGGCCTGATTAAGTTCTTCCCGAAGGTCAACGGGCGAGTTCCAGACGGTCTGATTCTGGTCCCGCATTCGTCGCCGGAGCATCGTCAACATACTTCCTTGCGTTATAGCAGCCATGACGTTCTAACCTCCACTGCACCATTCCTCGAATCACTGAGAGACGCTAACGACAGCCGTTCGCTCGGCCCTTCTCTTTTGCTGACGGGTCAGCCTCTTAGCGAGGTTGTTCCGGTTCTTTCCTTTGCCTGCCGATCCGTAGGTCTGGAACTCAGTCGCCAAATGCTTCTCTGCTTCCTTGATCTTCGACTTATGTTCGGCCTGCTTGGAGTCGTTCGCCTCTTCGTTGCCAGTCCCCTCGTCTCGCGTAGACAGCATCCGCTTGATCTTCTCGATGATGAACTGGCAGTTTGATGCGTTCGGTGCGAATGGCTCACCGTTCGGCCACATCTTCGTATCATCTCTCTGTAACGACCAGACGAGATAGAGCGTGTCAAGACTTGGAATCCCACCGCGGCGTAATAGGCGATAGATATGATGGCCCGGCTTCATCCCATTGCCGCCAGCCGTCGCCCAGTCGTAGATGATCTCGAAGTTACCTAAAGGCTTTAGGCTTTGCGCAATATAACCCAAGCGATAAGGGTCGTGAGAAATGTAAGACTTTCTTGGAATCTCAAGACGGCAACAGCGCTGCATTGGAGATTGCACAATGCCCGTGGAAGCTTCCGATTCTCGATCAGGGCGTCGGTTGCGTTGCATGGTCGGTCTCCAAAAAAGGCGGCCCCAGGCCCTTGGGGCAGGCATTCCGAGGGCCTGGGTTTTGATGCCGCTGTACTTTCTCGGAATGCCTGCCGGGAACGAGATGACAAACCGACACTCCTATCAATTGACAGGTGGCTTTAGGCCTCCTGATCCCGGTTTTGAGAACATGGGTTTTCCAGTGTTTGGGGCTCTTTGGGGACGGCGATCCTCGGCCTCCCTATCTTGCACCTTCTGGGCGATAGCGAAACCATCCTCTTTGGAAACCTCGTCCATCCGACACTTGGCTCCTGGGCTATTGAACTGCAACTCTCGGAACCTGGTATGCGCACGGGCCTCGCCATTGCAGACAAAGACCGGATCGTCTTTCAAGAACACAACAAACATGCTGGACTCCTACCGCCTGCGTTAGATGTCCGTCGCCACGGTCCAGTTCAGAGGCATTGCAGCCTCGTTGGCAGCTACGTTTGCAACCAAAATCCCACCGCCACCTGCCGTAACAGCGCCAGCACCATAGACGTTCATCCCGGCGGCCGTAATGGCCTCTGTGATGACAGCCGCACCGGCAGTCTTGATCGAAATCGGACCAGTCACTTGGCCGGTCGAAGTTGCAACAGACTTGAGGCAAGCAACTCCGGTTGCGTTGTAGTTACGAACGAAGCACCGGTCCCCACCAAACAGGCTGAAATTGGTCTGAACGCCGGTAATGTTCTCCATCGGAGCCTGTGAGAAGTTTCCGTAAATCTGAGGATTGATGATCTGAACGCCGTCGGCTGCACCAACCATCGTCAGTGCCGAATCAGCACCGGCAGCGGAAGCGCCTCGGTGGACCCAATTGATGATCTTCAGCCGATCGCAGGCGGTCGTCACCCCGCACGAAATGGTATCCACCGCCTGACCGGTCGAGTCCCGAGTCTCGCAGTTGAGAAACGTAATGTCTGCTGCATCGAACTTGATGTATCCGGTCAGGGCGTCGATGCCACCCAGGAACAGCAGGTTCTCCAGATGGGTGCTGTTGCCGGTGACGGTCATGCTTGCAGTCACAACACCGTTGACGGTGAATGTCGGCCTTGCAGCGCCTTCACCAAGCCCAACCACGGACACGCCCGAGGTAGAGAAAGCCAATGCCGCAGCCGTTGCAATGGTCTCAACATGGCCCGGCATCACGATGATGGTGTCGCCATTGTTAGAGGAACAACTGTTGTGCGCCTTTTGCAAAGTGGCAAACGGTTGAGAACTCGTGGTCCCTGTGTAGGTATCACTACCATTGACGGAATGCACGAAGAACACCGAGCCGGTCGATTTCAGACTGGCGATCAGGGCGAAGTCTCGAAAGTCACTGCCCTTGCGAATTGCAGGACTATTTGATTGGGCTCCCATTGGAAACACCTTCCTCCCCATATCGCAGGGGAAATTGTTCGGATACCGAAGTACGCCGCAGGCGCGCTACGTTCCAGGTTCGGTGTCGAAATACTCGACCTCGACCACAAAATCTCCAGCGTTGCCTGCACCTGCCGTAATTGTCATCAGAAGAACGTCTCCCGGTGTAAGGACTGGGTTTCCACCGGCCTTATGGATGTTCTTCTTCACCGTGCTTGCAAAATCAGCGGCCGTGAAGTTGGTCTGCGTTCCGACCGTCGCCGTGATACTTGTTGCCAGCGCCGAACCAACCGAGTTCGTGTCACCGGCAGTACCGAAGTCAATAGCACCGGCGGCTCCACCCGCAGACGCCTGATAGATCAGGTTGATCGACAAAATGCCGATCGACTTGTCTCGAGCAGCCAAAAGCGGGAACACCGCAACGCCTTGGCATGTTCCGGCGCTAATGTCCACCAGAGGGGATTGCACTCGCTTGATCGCCAGCGCATTACTGGCGTTGTCAACCGTTACCACGCCATAAGTTCCTGCGTTAAACATCGTCTCTCCTAGGCCGCTACCGAGGTGTTGTAAATCTCGCCCTGCGGCAAGCGGTTCACACAGAAAAGGTCTTGCTTGGTAATCATCGTCGCCTTGTAGATGTCGGCGTCACGACCGTCGCGAGCCAAAGTCTGCTTCCAGATCGACCCACCGGCACGCTCGTTCCAGTACCACGGGCGGAGAACATGACGCTTGACGTACATGGGGGCAATGAATCGGATGGAAGCGGGCGGCGCATCGTCGTCAATGATGAAGAAGATGCCTTCGTACTCGATCCCGTGATGTTCCTTGATGATCTTCTTGGTGGGCGTCGTACTCATGTTGGTCATGAGCGCATTTTCGATCGACCTGTAGTTCTTGCGTCCGCAGAAGGCATACCAACGAACGCCCTCTCCATCCGGCTTGATGAACTGTCGAGCCCTGGCAGACACGCCATCAATCCACACCTGGATATGAGACTGGATGTCGAGCAAGGTGTTCCCGGCATCGAGTCGGTACCCGGTCCACAACGGCTGCGCCCCCGCATCCATGCCCATGAAGTAGGCATTCGGGTCGCCCCAGTTTGTGGGGTTGGATGCCGAGACAATGATCTCGAACCCATGAATAACAGCACCCTGCTGGTCGTAGCGATAGGGTAAGAAATTGGCGACGGTGCCGGAAAGCGTAACGGACGTCCCATCCTCACGCTCAAAATCGACCGTTGTTCCGTTCGCGTTGACTGCCGTGACCGTTAGCGCAAAAGTGGCCGTCTGGCCGGTCATCAGGGAACCACTGGTGATGTTTCGTACAATGAAGTCGGTGCCTTCCTGGAAGCGAGAATTGTCATCGACCTCCATCGTCCCAGCGCCGACACTGGTAATTGAACCAGCTATCCGACCAGAACCGTCGCCATGCAGGAGCCGATTGTGCTCCTTGTTGGCGTCCTCACCCTGGAGCTTCATTTCGTCCTCGAACCCGCTGGTTGTCGAGGCCGCGCCACCGGTCACGATGTCGAACACATCGGCATCAAGAGTGATGGCCTGAGCGTGCTTCTTGATATCAGCCACCAACTTGTCGCGCTTTTGCTTCCCGGACCGGGGCATACCGGAACTGTCCTGATTACGAGGAACGCCGACCATCGGGTTTGCCGACCCGGCAATCCTTAGCGGGAAGATGAACTGCCGACCCGGTGACATGCTTCCGCCAAACGGAATCTTGTTGGTGGTCTCGATCAGGTCTTGGGCGGGATTTGATTGATTGACCCAATTCCAATACGGGTCGTCATACGGGAAGACTTCTTTGCTGATGGCATCCAAGTCTGGAGCCACAAAGACGGTTTGTTCCGGCATCTCTCATCTGTCCTAGCGCCTGCCAGTGTCCAGAGTCTACTTTTAATTCCTTACTGAGACGCCTGCCTAGTTACAACACGGTTGAGAACTCGATCCCTAATCTGTTGCTTCTTATCGGCCCAAAAATCGTCGCTGTTCGGCGAAGCGATCGGCTTCGTCTTGTCGGTTGGCGGAGCGCCGCTACCGGCCTCGACTCCGCTCTCAGAGTTTGTTTCGACCTGCCTGCCGATGTTCTCTCCGACCAATGCTGCCTGGAGAAGTTCGCGACGCTCACTTAACTGTTCAGACCACATATGCTGAATGTGGTTCGCGGTCAGACCGTGTCCAGTCGGATTGGACATGACCAGTTGGTTGACTTGCCTTAACACTGCCGCCTTGACCTGTTCCGCCGCCTTTTGACACGCGGGGTGTTGGCTGGTCGTGAGTTTGTGACCCGCATTAAACCTGTCCAGTAGTTGTGTCGCCTCATAGTTGACTGTGGCAACCTGAGACCGGTCCGAGTATTGTTTGCTAGCCCTCTGTTGATTCTGCTGGACAGTCTTGATTTCTTCCATCGACTTTGACATACCGGAGATTTCAGATCGAAGCTGTTTTGACAAAACTGTTTCGTCTTCGTCATCGGCGTACCCGGCGTCATCCTTCGGTTGTTCCCGCTTCGACAGAAGACCTTTGATTTCGGCGAGAGAGCTTTCCAACCCACTCAAGCGTCCCTCAAAGGGATTCGTATCTACCTCATCAGGCGCCTCGACAACCACTTCGTCGCCAAGATCAGGGACAATTGGCTCAACAATCTCTGTGGCCTGGGCCTGGTCAGTGACGGGTTCTCCGCCGGTCTGCCCTTCGACTTCGCCTGGATCGTCTGGATGTAGCCACTGATTCTTCATTATGGTTGGTCCTGTTTTTTCACACCCTGCATGTCGCTGCTCCGTGCGCCGCCAGCAATATTATTGCTAGGATTATTGCTGCTGGCAATATTCTGACCACTTTTCTTTGGTTGTCCACCCCTGTTTTTGTCTGATTTCGGGTTTCCTTGCTGTGGTTGACCCGCGCCCATCGCCATGAGCGGAGCCGGAAGGACTAATGAAACGATCTCCTGTGCAAAGGCCACCCGCTGAGCTGTCACCTCCGGCGGTTCGCCCTGGATAGGCTCCGTCAGCCGTTGAAGCATCTCCGCCCGCGTCTTCATCCACTCGGAGACGTCGGCCCTCACAAGGTCATATTGCGGCCTAATGGCGTTCCTGGCCTCACTCGTGCGGTGTGACTGGAGGACATCATCAATGTTTTTCGATAGTGGGGCAGGTCCGGTTTGACCCATGACCAGTGGGAACTGCTGTACTGCCATCCTGTACCCGTCAGTCTTCTTCCACTTGATGATGGCCCTAATATGGACTTGGTGGTCCAAATCCATACTCGGCATTGGCACAGCCTGACCCGCCTCCCACTTCTCAATCGTGCCCTGGGCGATCAGGGCATCATCCTGAGTCTTGTCGAATACCCGCCTGAAGTCGCCCAGCCCCAAAACCTCCAGGATTTCGTTGCGATCGCTCGCTGTCAGCAGGCCGGACTCCAGAAACGACGATATGGTGTTCATGCTCTCGCTGGGCGTTCGAGGGATGATGCTGTGGGCCCGGACTGTGATTTGACGATCGTCCAACCCCTCTTCTCCGTTCTTTTGCGGGGATAGGTCGTCGCCTCGAAACTTGATCATCTCCTGGGCAGTCCCACCACGACCAGCACCGCGAAGGATTCTTTCCGTATGGACTCGATTTTGTAGGAAGGAAAGGACCAGATTCCCGATATCGGACAGCGCCTCGTCGATCGCCTCACCAAATGGCACTAACTGGAGATTGTTCTGTTCCCGAAGTGCGATAATGGCCCTGCCGCTCCTGACATTGGCATCATCCGTCGATCCTGTGTCGATCGACGCTATCCCACTGATCCGACTCATCCATACTCGGTCGCTATCCGCAAACCGAAAATGGTCTATTGCAACATCAGGCATCTTGATTGAGGCGGGGATGTGGTTCGGGGTCATAGCCTGATATACCCGGCCTGGGGCTGTACTCAGTGCCCTGGGTTGCTCCGGGTTCCCGGCGATCTCCACCAGGGTCGGCGCCACGCGGCTGTTTCGGTAATCGGCCGCCTGCGACATGGACACATTGATGTCCTGTTGAGCCGAAAAAAGCTGATCGACGGTGTTGGTTCCGGTCGGCTGGCCACGGATGGGCTTTTCGACCAGTGGGATGATCGGGACAATACCCATCTCGTTGTTAATGTCACGCAGGCCCGGCGGAAGGATATACCCAAACCCAAGGGCCAAAGCCTGCCTGCCCTTCGGAAAATCTCTGGATGGCGTCCGGTAGATGGTGTGGAGCGTCACCGAATCCGTGCTCTGATCGTACCAAGGGCTCGCTCCGCCTGCGAAATACAGGTCTCGCCACTGTGTATCGCCACCTGTGCCTGGTGAGCCGTTCGATGGTATTGCCAGGTCACGGATATCGTCCGGCGAAATCCCCGTCATCTCCGCAACCTGCTCCACCGGCTTACGGACAGATCTCATCCAGATTCTCACCTGGTCCCAGGTGATCGCCGTGTGAGGCCACCAACTTATCTCGAAAATCGGAGCAATATCGACCGCAGGATCGCCTGCCGGACCCTCATAAATCCCCTTCTGGAGCGCATCCTGCCCGAATGTCCGACCAAACCGTTCGGTCATCTTCTGGACGAATTGCTGTTTCTGAGATGGGTCTGTGATCCCCTCCCACCCCTGCACCCATTCTTGCAAGGTCGTCTTGATGATTGGTCCGGCATCTTTGTCCCAATAGACATGGAAGAACATCGCATCGGATGACATGGCCCATTGCAAAGCAAGACGCATCTTGGGCTTCATCTTCAGCCCGTGTATATAGTACCAGTCCATGACCCGAGACTGGATCCGCTGGCCGATGAAGTCTTCCAGTGAGTCGCCAGCCAGATCAGGAGACCATACCCGCTTCTCGCGAACGAGTTTGGCGATCCGGTTCTCAACTGACACCAAAACGTCGTTGTAGACGAGACGGGCGCGCCAATGAGGCTGAGTCTTGTCTACCGACCATTTATTGGTTTTTGCGTCAAGGACGTTCCATTGGTCTCCGAACAGGACGTGCTTGTTGCGGATGGCCCTCTTCTCAGAGCGTTCCTTGTAGCTGCTGTCGAGGTAAAGGGCGCGGATGGTACTCAGGACGGATTCTTCGTCCGACCAATCCGTATCGCCAATTTGACGTGCATATTGTCCGCTGACAACGCCGACCAAGAATGTTTCCTGACGCCTGCCAGGGGTTACATATCTTCCATCTTCTCGATATCAGGCTCGGTGGTCTCGGACACGCTTTCCGCCACTTGATGACCGTTGTCCTGGGGGGAACCAACGCCATACCGCTGGGCCTGGATCATCCTCTGGGCCGTGTTGTGCATCCGCTCAACCGCCGCTCCCTCGTGCGTAGTCAGAGCAACTTCCGCCAGTCGATCGTTCAACTTGTCCTGATTCTTGATGATCCGCTCCATGACGCCGACCATCGACGCGGATGTGCCTATCATCCGCTCGCTCGTCTTGCCACTCTGTTCCCATGCGTTCTGAGCGGAACGAACCAACCCCTCGTCCACAGCCTTGCGGTCGCGGCATATCCACCACGTCCAGGCGGCTGCGATCAGAGGACTGATCATTACGCCAACAATCAGCATCGAACCTAAAAATGATGGAATCGTCAGTGTCATTGCCCGCTCCTACACATAATCAATCGTGTGCTGCCTGAAATCGCCAACCGACATCGGACTTACCCGGCCCTTCTTAGTGTCAACCAGGAATATCTCCGTCTGATCGCGGCCCGAAACAACCAACTCAGCAAGGATCGTGGCACGATCAACCGCTCCGTACCCGCTCTTCTTCGTCGAGGTCGTCACGTTGTCGCCAGATTCGTCCCAACTCACAAAACCACCGCCCTGAAATGCGAATATCTGTCTGGTTGCCATGATTCAATCCTTAGCATTTGACGATAACAAGGATATCTCCCTCGTTTAGAATCGTGTACTTCTTGCCGTTGAACTCGATTTCGGTGCCGGTGTACTTGCCGTACAAGACTTCGTCGCCGACCTTGACGGACATTGGAGAGCGGTTGCCGGATTCTAGAATCCGGCCGAGCCCAACGGCCAGACACTTGCCTTGAGCTGGTTTTTCACGGGCCTGATTGGGGAGGACAATACCACCCGCAGTGACCTCTTTAGCCTCATTCTGCTCAACAACGATGCGATCACCAAGAGGTTCAACTTCCAATCTATCCATGATCCAACTCCCTTAATTCACCGAACCCCAGCCGGTCACGTCGTCCTGGTCACTCTCAACAACAGCCGTGCGTGAAAGACCCATCTCGGCCTCCCAAGCTTTCTCTTCGTCGTCTGTCATATCATAGTCCCTGCCGCGAATACGCATCTTGTCCATTTTGTCCTGAACCCGCAAGGCCGTCCGTCTCTGACGGTCTTCCGGTTTCGTCCGAAACAGGGTGTCGCCGGAGATCAGCGTGTTCACCATCGCGATCCCATCCTCCACCGCACCCTCGACAGTCGGGCCTGGAGGCTTCACATACGGGACCAAAGGTATCCCCCACTCCGTGAATTGCAAACAATTTCGATATTGAGCCCGGTCTGCCACCCCAGCGCCACGGTGGATCGCCGCCTGGAACGCCATATCAGCATCCTCGCCGTACCCCCCCACTTGAATGACTCCCCATTCTTTCCAGGACGATACATCGCAATATCCGGGTGATCCTTGCTGATCGGATGCTCCCAGCCGGACATCTGATGAATCCGACGCGCCACGCGGGTATGAATCGCCTCGGATGGCGTGTCGATCCACAACTCCCGATAGACGTACACCAGCCCAGTCACATTGAAACTGGACACAATATATCTAAAATTATCTACACAATCATCTGCAAACTTGATCCGCTTCCCATGCTTCGCGTCACGGGCATACCCCATGTGCTCCTTGACAAAATGAGGGCACGCCTCGCCATCCACGATCAGTTTCGGATCTTGGCCGGGGTCGATCCAGACCCACAAACAGGTAAAAGCATGGTGCTGAGAGCCGCCCCAGTCGATGCCACGAGTCCGAAATGCCCGGTTCGACATCTTCAACTGCTTCACAGGGTCAGTTAGCGGCGCGTCCAAACAGTGACGAGTTGGATGAAAATCCGGGTACACTCTGCCACTCTTGGTCGCAAAGCAATCCTCAATCACGCCAGGATAGTCCCATCCGAACTCCGGCGGGGTCTCCGAATACTTCCCGCCACCATACTCCGTCCGAATTGCCCTGCGACGCCACTCAAGCTGACCATCAGAAGCACCCAAATCGTTCTTCAGGCGCAATTCCTCGCCCTCCAGGGGTGGATCAGGCCAATCGTGGGGCAGTGAATCCTCATCGATCGACAGCGCCTCGTCCATCGTCCAGGGCACAAACACACACCGATACATCGACTCGCCTTTAGAGGCTATCCGACACATCTTCGGGAATACACCGGAATCGCCCTGGCCGGACGACTCCAGAACAATCACGCCCTTCTTTGACGTAGGAGACACCGCACGAGTCATGGACGCGAACGCCCGGCGATCCTGGGCTGTCGTGTTGTCGAACTTCGCTACCTCAGACACATGCAGGAAGTGGATCGTGTCCCCTGACTTGCTAAATCGACCCAAGCCGCTGATACAACTCAACTCGCTGCTGTGGGTGAATCGAATGCTCCGATTCGATTCCGCCGTCTTCGTCAACCGACCACCGCACCCCTCGTGCATGATCTTCGCCAACTTGAAAATGTTCAGCGCCCCGTCATCGCTATGGGCAGCCAGTACGCACGTCCGGTGCGGCGTGCTTGCCGCCAGGAAGTACGCAAACGACATTACTATCGTGCTGCACCCACCACGACGGGCCTTTGGGACAATCACCCGAAGCGGCTCCCCAGCAATCGCCTGAGCCAAAAACGCCTTAGCAACCAACCACTGGCCCTCACGAGGGACCAACGGAATAGGCATCTCAGGATCGTCACGGTCCAAAATGAAGCACTTGCCGTCCAGTATCCACTTCATCCACCGACAGACCACCAGGACCATCGGACGCGACTCACTCTGCGCCATGATCGGTAGAGGCATCACGTCCCAAGCCGACATCGGGTCGTCATGGAGACGAAGATGATCCGGGACGTTGGTGATGATGGGGGATTCAGGTGAGCAAATCATGGTGGACACAATATGGTATCGCTACGGACTTCATACGGACGTATGACCCTTTCCTCAGTTCCGATCGGCCAGCATCAAACCCCCTAGCATTTGCCCGCCTGATATCTATCGCGGTCTCCTCTTCTTTGCTCATTCGCGGTGCGAATACAGACCGGAACGACAAGGTAGTAGGGGCTATTACTGGATAGAATCCTCTTTGCCAACTCCGCGTATCTCGCGTCAGACTCTCTATCGGCCTCGGTGTAGGCAACCATGACGCCCTTAGACAATCCCCACTGCCTCATAAGACGAGGCTCTGCGTCATAACTCACCACCGTCTCAAATCTCATGCCTTGCCCCGATCGTCATACCTAACCCGGCCACACAGGCACAAATAGCACCTCCCTCTCTGACGCGGTGTAATGCAGCAGTTGTCGACCTTGTACTTAAAGCGAGCCACCTCCTCAGGGTTTCTTCCGTATTTTTCAGCATTGCCCAGGAAGTGAATCAACTCGTCTGCATGGTCGGGCCAGTGGTCTCTAGGGATGACCACGAACGGCTCGTAGGGGACCAACGTCTCTGGCATGGCTCTAATTCCCCCGATCATCGTAAATCACCTGTCCACACTCGCATCGGAAGCACTCGCCACGCTGTCGACTAGTGAGGCACGGCTTGTTGAGAGCATCGTGAATAAATCCATCGGCGTTGCCAGGAACGCCGCACTCAGAAGGACGTATGACCGTGGGCTCGTGGGGTATCAGTGCATCTTTGTCTCGAAATGTGTATCTGCAAAAGTAACGTGAAAAAACAGGGTCGATATCAGAGTTCGCAACCAGGAGGCCATGAAGCGCCGCCCGAACCCCTCCTCCACAAGCTGTTCAGCCTCACTTAGCATGTCTCAAACCCTGACCCGCTTCTTCTTCTTGATCGAACACTTCGGGATTACCAGAACACCATCAAGCTTCTCGTTGTCAGAAATCGAACCTGCAAGAGTAATGGAGTCGTCGCTCTCGCTGATCAAGAACCCAACAGTCGCTATCTTACACGGAGACCACGACTCAACAGCGATGCGGTTAGACCACCCCTCGTCCTGCCCAGCGGAGTCAATCCACTCGACATAATACGCCTTCGGGAAAGTCTCACTCAGCATCCAAACACCACGTAGTCCAATCGTAAGTGCAAGAACAGTACAGGTGCAAATGATCGCGGCGGACCTCGCACGGCTTGCTATCCCTGGAAAGGTGGCCACCGCCGTCGCAGCCCTTAGAAAACACAACCCGACTCACAGAACCACCGCACTTGGGGCACCTGCGTAGCTCTTTGGCTCGTGCTGCGATTCTCTCGTCTCGGGTCGGGATACCATCTATCAAGAACATTTCTGGCTCCCCACAACACGAATCAAACCAGGAGGGTACGTCACGTCCTCCATGATCTCGAAACCCGATATCTCGCCGTGACAGAACCCGGCAGGAACGGGTACGTCCATCCACGTCGTGTACGTCCCGTCGCCATGTTTCTCCCAAATGCTCTCGCCGCTATTGTCCCACGCCCAAGGAGCCTCAGCACAAGGAACATCATCCTCAATCGACTTCGATGGCCACAAAAACGCGAACCGAGCCGCTATGATGCCTGTAGCTATACGCTTGATGAAACTACGACGGGTGGTGATCATTGCGAAACATCCTATTGTTCGTCAATCGCATCTGAATACCCGTCTGAATACCCGTCCTCGCGGCCCCTCTCGTAGTCCGTCAGTCCGTCACGACGACATGCCTCAGACTCAGCCTCACGGACCAACCTAGCCCTGTCAGCAGCGGTCACAGGCTTAGGTTCGCCTATGAAATCAAGCATGCAGGACGATTTATCCAGGTTCTCACAAAAAGAGCTGCCAACAGGAAAGATGTCTGTGAGGTCTAGCATCGGAGTGCCTGCCTTTCAATCAGATATTGTCAAAATTCACCGCAACATACGGAGGATAGAACTTCTCATGCAGGAAGTCATACACCTCGGCGCCACGGCCGTACCCCGCAGAATGCAACGCCTCAGACACCAAGGAATCCGCAGCCTCGTGAACCTCTGGCATGTCGTACAAACGGTTGCGGCTGACCCACCAGTGCTTGCTCTTCAGATTGTTCATCTTCTCGGCGAACTCTTGAGGGGTCATGCGACTGCCTTTCTGATCCGAATGATTCTGAACAAACCGGATAGGGAGAGAATCGAACTCTCAACAGGCTTACGCCAGCCACCGAATAGCAATCGGTTGTCCCGCGCCAATGGGAATCCAGCCTATCCAAGATCGGAAGGTAGAGGAGTCGAACCCCTAACCCCGCTAAGGGCCACGGTTTTCAAGACCGTTTGACACGCCAATGTCGGACCTTCCGGTTTCATTTTTTTACTTTTCATTTCCTAGCGGGCTGGAAGCCCGCCCAGGCTCTCTTACACACGCTACGCCATCGCCAACGCCAGATGCCCGTTGACCCCCCCTATTCTACGCTCCGCGCTGCCACACGCGATACAAGCGCGTGAGGGCTATGTTACGGGTTTCTCGCCCCAACCGAACGCTTGACACGTTGTTTGGCGTATATAGACGCTAGTGCAATTGCAATCTCGCGCTCTTCGGAAAGCATAGGCAAACCACGTTCATAGCGCCTGTAAGTCTCTGCAAGACCAACGTCTATCTTACGCACGAGGTTGATGATATGCGTAGGAAGACTCTTGTATTCAACCTCAAGATGTTCTTCGCTAGCGCGCTGTTTGAGTTGTTCCGCGACTTCACTAGTGGCGAAGACGTGAAGTATCTTGGCGGCAGTTGCGTCGCCCTTGCGCGTCATGGATCGGAGCTTGTCACGCGCTAGCTGGAAGTCATCATCTGGAGTCGGTTTAGACCGCTCTCGGCAATCGCCCCTATTTTGAGTCGTTTGCGTAGATTGCCGCCCATTGTTGTCCGATGTTTCGTAGTTATCGCTTTTTCTTGGTCTCTGGTAGCTATCCTTCGATCCTTTCGGCCGTCCGGGTTTGCGTTTCTTCTTCTTAGCTGTAGAGGTAGTTGCTACTGGCATGACGCGTGATTCTATGTCGTTTGGGGTAAGTTTGGCAATCGTCTGATCTTCCCTGCTTGCTCTTCGATTCTCTTGCCGACCGTGTTGGTTAACGAATGAACATCTGGTTAGCGGTTTCCTGGATGTTCGATATCCCGTCCGGGAAACTGCGTTCTGATGTTCCCGGTCGTCAGCCCGTTCTTGTCAGAATCTAAGGATACTGATACTGATACTGATACTGATACTGATTAACGCATCTCACTTCTTACACCCACCATCCCCGCAGCTTTGGCACAGCTTCGGGTTCTGTCAAGAGGTAAAATTAAACCAGTGTTTCCAGGCCATCAAGGGCATTTTCGAGTGCGTCCATTGCCCGTCCGTATCCAAGATTGTGCAATTCCTCCCGGATTAGGTCGAACGCTTTGGCCTTGATGGTGTCTCGATCGTCTGGGTGCCTGGCAATGATGCCCCTCATGCGCTCCTCGAACCAGTCTTCAGGTTGCGGCCCGATATCCCGCAGCGATGTCTTATGTCTTGCCATTACAAAGCCCCTATCCTACCTATTCTACCTAATCGTCACAGTCCCACCATCTTACCCATTATCACAACAGCAAGTATTCCTCAAGTATCACTTGACGCCGACCGATTCATAGGGTATGTTGAATGTGTGGTCTGTTGTGGGCCGCAAAACACTTCTACCGATTGTTGGAGGATCGGACAATGCGGACAAAACGTACCACACTTGACAGAATCGGAGGATTCGTCACCAAAGACGGCGGACACATGCTACTCCGCACCAACGGCAACGCTGTAGTGGCTTGCGGCGCTATCGTCCCAGACACGGCAATCAAGCTAGATGTCTGTATATCTTGCGTACGCTGCCGCGCTAACCTTTACAAATGGGCTGGGGAGAATCACACGGGCGAGATGCTGACCCGGCGAGAGCCGCCACACCGCAACCCGTTTTCGTCCGACCCGGCCCTCAGATAACAAAACAGGCCAGGATACGAACATGGCAACCATGTACGGGATAACGGCCGACGAATTACATAAGACGATAGTGATCGAGGTGGCTGGATACCTACGACACTTGGGCCGCGAGGACTTGGCAGAGAGAATCGAGAGCGATGGTCATCCGCTTAGACAAAACATCAACTCTGTCTTAGCTAAGATAATGGCTGAATTACGAAGCGCAGAGAGCAAAAAAATGCCCCGCGCCAGTGTGTAGCTGGACGGGGCTTTGGGCCTCAATCTTGGAGGATTGAAACCGTGCCGAACCTACCATCAAAACAGTCTCACAGCAATGCCATAACCGCAGCACGCCACCGAATGTCGGCAGCCCAAGAGTCTCGCTCGCGAGCGCCAGTCGCAGGTCCACAGCATGACGATGCGGTAGAAAAGGCAAGAGAAGCACTCGCTAAAGCCTATGCCGCGCAGGCAGATCGTGCGGTGCGATCATGAAATGCGACCAGTGCGATTCTGCAACGATCAACGGCGTCCATTGCCACGAGTCCGGCTGTCCCAACATCGGCGCTCACGACTGTGGTCCAGACGGTACAGACTCCCACGGCCGTTGTCTCGGATCATGCCGAGAATGCGATGACCATCTTCGCTGTGATGGGCGATACGCCACCTACTGCCCGTCCTGCGATTGTGACGAGACTGTCGGCGCATCGTGACTATCCGTGACCTACTGTCTGATCCTGCGATCAGTCTGGACACGACGATCCTGATCAAGTTGCCAAACGGTCATTATCGCGACGCAACTACGGCCGACGTTCATTACACGGCCGGAACGGTTGCGATATGTGAATCGACTAGGCTGAAACGGGAAGAACTTTGGGCCAAGATCGGCGGTGCATTGTGATTCTCACACAGAGAGCCATTCTTGCCCGCGTAGTGCGCAAAGCCCGTCAATGCCACATTAGTCCTACTCGCATCCCTAGCGTTCATCGCGAGGCGAATCGTGCTGTGGATTGTAGACCCGAAAAGAGGAGACTAAACCGATGTTCGTTGCGAAACAGCAACTACTTAACAACCGGCTACCAACCGAGTTTTTCGCTTCAAAAAGGAACGCGATCAACGGCAGGCGCGACCCTATCGCTTGGTTCTATCTCATCAAAGATGAGAACCTACAAGAAATGAAGCTCCGGCTATTTGTCTCCCCTTGTGGAGTGCCGGAAGCCGACCTTGATAGGTTTGAGCTGTGGGTGAGAACGATGATTGAGGAACCTAGCGAAAGTGAAGGAGATTAGACCGATGACTGAAACCAAAGCAGCACACACGCCGGGGGCAATCCGAGCCGCCGAGGCTATCACGGGCTGGGGTGTATCAACTCCGTACGCTTTCCAGGTTAGCGGAGTTGTTGGCAGTAGGACCACGGCGGGCATCGCCAGCCTCATCGACCGCGAGACAGCCGCCTCTGAGACCGCAGCCCAACGCGATAGGCTGTTGGAAGCGTGCAAAGAAGCGAAGGATGACATCGGACGTTTTTTAGAAGGAAAATGGGATGCCCACAGAACGTGGCACTCATCATCTGCAAGCCTTGGCGCCGCCATCGCAGCCGCCGAACCGAAGGGCACTTTGTGAACCCCCAAAGAGGAGCCTAAGCCGATGAATGAAGTTAGCCCATTACCAATAGGTGCTGGCCAGACGCAAAAATATCAGCCCAACACGCGGGACCATTTTCTATCCTTTTGCGATTGCGGCTCGATATTGCGTATTCCTGCAAAAGTCGGTGTGTATCGCTGTGGTTTTTGCGACGCACCTCAAATAATTGAGCTTAGATTGCTGCACTCCGACCCCCATTGCGGATATTCGGGAATAGTCACAAGCGATACGGAATCACAGACTGTTGATCCGTGTGCGATGCTACTTAATGGCTGCGCTCATCATTGGGCAGCACTTAAAAAAGGGGGCTAGGACGATGAAGCGACTCCTCAAAATCGATTGGTGGTTCTGGTGGATGTTCTCCTGCCTGCTGATCTTGGTAATCCGCTGGGTAATCCCTCGCACCTGGATTCCCCGCATCCATGACGCCGTGTGCTGGGTTGATCATACCGGCAGCGACACTGTTTTCGCGCCAGCCGAGGCATTCAAGGGGCCCCGACCATGATCACCGCCACATGCTATGTCCGAGTCAGCACTGAGAAGCAGGAGGAGTCCGGAATCAGCATGGAGGCCCAAGAGTCCGCCGTGCGCCGTTTCTGCGAGCACAAGGGCTGGGAAGTGGGCGAAATGATCCTCGACCCGGCCGTGTCCGCCAAGTCCATCAAGACGCGACCGGAAGCGTCCAGGGCGATTCAGACAGCGTGCAATAGCAAGGGTCCGTTGGTGGTCTATGCGCTGTCCAGGCTGGTACGGAACATCGTTGAGGCCGTGAACGTCGAGGCCGAATTACGCAAGGCTAGGGCTTCCCTGGCCAGCGTGACTCAGCCAGTGGACACCAGCACGGCGAGTGGGTGGCTCGGGTTTATCTGCAACTGCATGGTGGACGAGTACGAGTTGCGGATCGTCGGCGAGCGGACCCGATTCGCCCTGAACCACAAAAAAAGCAAGGGCGAGCGGGTCGGCAGATACCCCCCGTGGGGCTATTCGTTCGACAGCGGCAACATGCTGATTCCAGATACAACCGAGCGAGGATTCATTCAGATGGTCAAAGAGGCATCCAGTGTGGGGATGAAGCTATCAAAGATCGCCAAGATGCTCCAGGGCGAAGGGGCGATCAATCCCCGTACAGGCAGGTGCTACGTAGAGAAGGCCATCCGAGGAATGTTCAAGGTGGATGCCGGAGTGTTCCACATGGAACAGTAACATAACAACCACATCGGACCTGCAAGACCGCATAGATCCTACTTGACTCGATGCGGTCC